>JAEEGL013052809.1_pt1 | contig 12045 bp, 10 predicted proteins | sample 9134231 | NCBI WGS metagenome assembly JAEEGL01 (sample SAMN16246548, study PRJNA631951) | gut metagenome | biome: gut microbiome; feature: rumen; material: fiber-attached | host: Bos | place: Iran: Karaj | collected 2018-10
ATTGAAGTATTTGAAAGTGATATATTTGATGTAGTTAATACAGTAGCTTCTAAATCACCATGTTATTTATGTGCTAGAATGCGTAGAGGTCATTTATATAATAAAGCTCAAGAATTGGGTTGTAATAAAATTGCTTTAGGTCATCATTTTGATGATGTTATTGAAACAACATTATTATCAATGTTTTATGGTTCGGAAGTAAAAACAATGATGCCTAAATTACATAGTGATAATTATGAAGGTATTGATTTAATTAGACCATTATATTTAGTTAAAGAAGAATCAATACTTGCTTGGAAAAAATATAATAATCTAGAGTTTATTAATTGTGCTTGTAAGTTTACGGAAAATATTTCTTTAGAAAATAAAGAAAATGAAAGTAAAAGAAAAGAAATGAAACAATTAATAAAAGATCTAAGAAAAGTTAATCCTAATGTCGATTGGAATATATTTACAGCTTTATCTAACGTAAATATGAATTGTATTTTAGGATGGCATAAAGATGGAGATAATCATTCATTTATGGATGATTATGATAAATAATTTAGTGCCGATTTGCACAATTTTAAGTAATATGCTATAATACACAACTATATAAACAGGGAGGTTATCGAAATGAATAAGGTAACAAAAAGATTTTTAAGTGCATTAGCCGCAGGAGTTATGTTTGCTAGTGGGGGAGCAGCAGTAACTGCAGCTGTAGCTGAAGACTATGTTGAAAATGATAATTATTATGAAAGTGATGAAATAGCTTATACTTTCCAAAATGATGATACATTAAGAAAAGTATCTAAGAAATTCTATGGTACAGTAGAATATTGGAAACCATTACAAATTTATAATCATATTGAAAATACAAGAGCTATTCCTAATGGAAAGGTTATATTTGTACCAAGAGATGTAAATGATTTATTAACTTATGCTAGAAATCATGGATATACTGGTAGTGCTCAAACTCCAGCTGAACAACATCAAGAAGCTGTTTCACATGCTGGTGATGGTGTATATATTTTCCAAGAAGGAGATACATTAATTAGAATTTCTAAGAAATTATATGGTACTGAAGAATACTGGAAAATATTAAGAGATTACAATAATATTACTGATACAAGAAATATTCAAAATGGTACAAAGATTTACTTACCATCTAATTTAACTCGTATCGTAAGTACTCCAACACAAACTGAAACAGGAGTAATACCTGCTCATGTAAGTATTAGTGAAAATGATGGTGAATTCTATTATACATTCCAACCAGGAGATACATTAATCAGAGTATCTAAGAAATTATTTGGTACAGAAGAATATTGGAAAGTATTAAGAGATTATAATAATATTACTGATACAAGAAATATTCAAAATGGTACAAAAATATATATTCCTGGTGATTTACATACTAGAATTAAAACTGGTACTACATCATCAAGTAAAACTCCATCAACTGGAGCATCTCATTCATATGTTGAAGGAGATACAATTGTATATATTTTCCAACCTGGAGATACATTAATCAAAGTTTCAAAGAAATTCTATGGAACTGGTGAATATTGGAAAGAAATTAGAAATTATAATAATATTACTGATACAAGAAATATTCAAAATGGTACAAAGATCTATTTACCATCTGAATTAAATTATTTAATTAATAATAATGTTAATGGTGCTACAGTAGTTTCTGAACCAGAAGTAACTACTACTAGACGTTCTGATGTTATTTCTCATGTATTTGGTAATAAAGATACATTATATGGATTAGCTAAGAAATTCTATGGTGATGGTAGATTATGGACTTATCTTGCTACTATCAATGGTATTGATAATCCTAGAGCTGTTCCAACTGGTATGGTATTATTAATACCTACAACTAAAGAATTATTAATTGCTTTAGCTTCTGATGCTGTTGTTGTAGAACCAGAAGTAGAAGAACCAGTAGTCGAAATGCCTGTTGAAGAAGGCCATGAACATGATGGTAGATATGTTGTACAAAAAGGAGATACTTTAAGTAAGATTTGTTATCAAGCTTATGGTACATCAAATAAATTCTTTATTAAGAAATTAGCTGAATACAATGGTATTGAAGATATTAATAAAATTAAAATTGGACAAGTAATTTATTTACCAGACTATGATGTTTTATTAGCTGACTGTGTTGGCTTCGGAATGCCAGAAGATGTAAGAGTAAAAAGATTGGTTATATAATATAACCAATTTTTTTATGCCTTAAAAAACAACAAATAGAGTAAAAATATTTAATATTTTGTGTAAACACCATATATAACTAATAAAAATACTATATTTACTTGATATAATTATAATAGGTGAATGGTATGAAAAGAATAAGACTACTATTACTTTTAATAATTCTATTATTAGCTACAAATAGTGTTAAAGCTATGCAAATTAAAAGTATTGAATTAAAAGAAAAGAGTGAAGGTGTTGTAGTTAAAACTGAACCAACAATAGATGGTTTAAATGTTAACTTAGACATTAAATTTGATGTAGCAGAAGATTTCATTAAATACAATTTAGTAGTATTAAATGATCAAGAAGAAGAATATGTGTTTACTGAAGATATTATTAAATCAAAAGATGATAGTTATTTTGCATATACATATGAAACTGATAAGACTACATTAAAAAGTGGTGAAACAGCAAATATCTCAATTACTATTAAGTATGAAGGAGCTCCTGCTGAATTATTTACTGCTGATAATCCAACATTTGTTGAAACAAATAATGTATCATTTAGTTTAGTAGATGCTAATCCCGTAGAAGAAATAGCAAACCCTCAAACACTAGATAAATCTATAGTATATTATTCTATTTTAGGTTTATCTTTAATCGGAGTTGGAGTAACTATATATTTATTTAGAAAAACAGGTAAGAAACAATATTTATTAGTAATGGTTGGTTTATTAATTGCTAATGTATCAGGTATATATGCTCTTAATAATATAACTATTACATTCAATACTAAATTTGAAGTAGCAGATCCGAATGAATTCTGTGTTGCTGTTATAGAGGCACCACTTCAAAAGAGCGGTGAAGAGGAAGAAGATTATGTAGAAGAAGAGGCTCAACTACAACAAATTTTAGAAACTAAATGTTTTAAATATACTGAAGAACAAAAAATAGAAGAGTGGGTAAATGAAAAATACGGGGAATGCATGATTTTTCCTGGTCTAGAAGTACCTATCTATAATCCGAACTTCCCATTACCGGCAGCTTCTCCATTTGAAACATTAGTTGGCAGAATAGCAATAGTTAATCCAGAACTTCCACCAATATGCGAAGAGTTCTTTAATTATTTTATCAATGGAGGTTTATTTATCGAAAGAGATAAAATCAATGATGGTAAGTTTAATATGGACGATACAATATATCCAGAACATTATGATTCAGAGCTTGACGATTGGATATTAAAAGAAGAGTTTAAGACTATTAGAAATAAAAAATATGGTTATTATATTAGTGTTCGCATAATTGAAGATGAACCTATTTTTGATGATGATAATGTAGGGCGCAGATAATTAATAGTTTTCAACAAAAGATTTGTTAAGTTGTGTCTAGTACAGCTAACAAATCTTTTTTTATTTTTTTTAATTGATATAATAATAATGGAGGTATGATGAAGATGGAAGAATGGAAGGATTTCCGTGAAGGAAAATGGGTTAATGAAATAAATGTAAGCGATTTCATTAAATCTAATTATGAGGCTTACGAAGGAGATGAATCGTTCCTAGAATCTCCTACAGAAAAAACAAAAAAAATATGGGGTAAATGTGAAGAATTATTAAAAGAAGAACTTGAAAAACATGTTCTTGATATAGATACAGTTAATATGTCTGGTATTACTAATTTTGATGCTGGATATATTTGTGATGAAGACGATGTTATCGTTGGTCTACAAACTGATAAACCACTTAAGAGAATTGTTAACCCTTACGGTGGTATTCGCATGGTTTATTCCGAATTATCTGCCTATGGATATGAATTAGATCCAACAGTTAATAAATATTTTAATGAATTTACAAAAACACACAATGAGGGTGTATTTGATGCTTATGATGAAGATATTAGAAAAGCACGCCATGTTGGTTTATTAACTGGATTACCTGATGCATATGGTAGAGGTAGAATTATTGGAGACTATCGTCGTGTTGCTCTTTATGGTGTTGATAAATTAATTGAAGAAAAAATGATGGATTTTAAAACACATGATGGAGAAATGACTGATTCTTTAATTCGTACTCGTGAAGAAATAAGTGCACAAATTAAAGCATTACAAAGATTTAAAGAAATGGCTGCTAAATATAATTGTGATATTTCTAAACCAGCTAAGAATGCTAAAGAAGCTGTTCAATGGACATACTTTGGTTATTTAGCTTCAGTAAAACAAAATAATGGTGCAGCTGAATCTATTGGTCGTGTAGATGCTTTCTTAGATATATATATTCAAAGAGATTTAAAAAATGGTTTAATAACAGAAAAAGAAGCTCAAGAATTAATTGATAATTTTGTTATTAAATTAAGATTAATTAGACATCTAAGAACTCCAGCATATGATGAATTATTTAGTGGAGATCCAACTTGGGTAACATGTTCAATGGGTGGTATTACTACCGAAGGTAAAAACATGGTTACTAAGACTAGTTATAGATTATTAAATACTTTAACTAACTTAGATCCAGCTCCAGAACCTAATATGACTGTATTATGGAGTGAAAAGTTACCAGAAAATTGGAAGAAGTATTGTGCTAAGATGTCTATTAGAACAGATGCTGTACAATATGAAAATGATGACTTAATGCGTCCAATATATGGTGATGATTATGCTATTGCATGTTGTGTATCAGCAATGCGTATGGGTGTTGATATGCAATTCTTTGGCGCAAGATGTAACTTAGCTAAGAGTTTATTACTAGCATTAAATGAAGGTAGAGATGAAATGCTAGGTGACCAAGTATTAAATAATGTTGCTCCAATGAAAGATGAAGTATTAGACTATGAAAAGGTTAAAAAAGCTTATTTTGAAATACTTGAAAGAGTAGCTACTATTTATGCTAGGGCAATGAATATTATTCATTACATGCATGATAAATATGCTTATGAATCAATTCAAATGGCATTACATAATACTGATGTTCATAGATATATGGCATATGGTGTAGCAGGTTTATCTGTTGCAGCTGATTCATTATCAGCAATTAAATATGCTAAAGTAAAACCAGTAAGAAATGAAGAAGGTATTACAACTGATTTCATTATTGAAGGTGATTATCCTAAATATGGTAATGATGATGATCGTGTAGATGAAATTGCTGTTGAAATACTTAAGAAGATATATAGTGAACTAGCTAAACATAAACCGTATAGAGATGCTGAACCGACTATGTCAGTATTAACTATTACATCTAATGTTGTATATGGTTCTAAAACAGGTTCTACTCCTGACGGTAGAAAAGCTGGTATACCATTTGCACCTGGAGCTAATCCAATGCATGGTAGAGATGCTAGTGGAGCTATCGCATCACTTAATTCAGTTGCTAAATTACCATATGGTGATTGTTGTAAAGATGGTATTTCTAATACATTCTCAATCATACCTAGTGCTCTAGGAGCAGATTTTGATAAACAAGTAGATAATTTGGTTAACTTAATGGATGGATATTTCACTCAAGGAGCACATCATTTAAATGTTAATGTCTTAAATAGAGAAACATTAATTGATGCTATGGAACATCCAGAAAAATATCCATTATTAACAATAAGAGTATCTGGTTATTCAGTAAGATTCAATAGATTAACAAGAAAACAACAAGAAGAAGTAATTGCTCGTACTTTCCACGAAAAGATGTAAAATGAAAGCAAGTATTGGTTCAATTGAAACTTTTGGTCTTGTTGATGGTCCAGGAATAAGATGTGTATTTTTCTTTAATGGTTGCCGTTTAAGATGTAAGTATTGTCATAATCCTGAAATGTGGGTTAAAGGCGAAGATAATATGAGTACTGATGAAGTAGTTCATAAAGCCTTAAGAGAAAAACCATATTTTAAGGATAATGGTGGTGTAACATTTTCTGGTGGCGAACCATTATTACATAGTAAATTTATTATTGAATGTGCTAAAGAATTAAAAAAGAATAATATTCATATAGCTTTAGATACAGCTGGTGTAGGTAATAATGATTATGATGATATATTACCATTAATAGATTTAGTTATCTTAGATATCAAACATACTGATAAAGATGGATATAAAGAATTAACTGGTCAAGATATAAATTATGCTGAAGATTTTATTAAAGCATTAAATAAACATAATAATAAATTATGGATAAGACAAGTAGTAGTTCCTGGTATAATGGATAATCAAGAATATATGGATTCATTACTAGATTATATGGATAAGTTTAATATAAATAATATTGAAAAAATTGAATTCTTACCATTTCATAGATTAGGTCGAGAAAAATATATAAATATGGGTATTAATTATCCATATGAAGATAAATTAGACATGGACAAAGATAAATGTAATGAATTATATAATTATTTTATTGAAAAATATAATAATAAGTATAATACTCAACTTTAACTTTAAAGTTGAGTTTTTATATGTTATTATATTGTCTAATTGAAGGAGGGATACCATGAAAAAATGGACTATAATTTCTGCTTATTTAACATTTGTAGTTTTAGTAGTAAGTTATTTTTTTAATTTAGAAAAATATACTAACTATATTGAAACAAGTAGATTAATAGTAAGCATTATTATGTTAGTTGTAGGTATATTCTCTTTAATATATTTTGCATTATTAACTAGAAGATATGGTCAAAAAAGAAGATATTATTCTTGGTTTGCGTTATTTGTTATATGTTTCTTAAGAACAATAGCATATTCATTAAAATTACATGTACCAAATAGTATGTATTTCTATATTCATACTTTATGTATGGGAGTAGCTATATATCTTTTAGGGGTAGGTGTTTTAATGTTTTTAGCTACATTAAAGAAGTGTCCTAAAAATGTTGATTATATTATTATCCATGGATCTAGAGTAGGTGGAAGAGTTCTTAAAGGAAGAATTAATATGGCCTATAAGTATTTAAAAAGAAATGAAAACACTATTGCTATAGGTACTGGTGAACAAGGCTTTGATGAAAAAATACCAGAAGGTACTTATATTAAGAAAAAACTAGTTGAAAAAGGAATAGATCCTAAAAGAGTATTAGTAGAAGATACTTCTACTAGTACAATCGAAAATATTAAAAATGCTGCTAAATTAATGAAAGATTATAAAGATAAAAAAATTGCTGTTGTATCAGATGATTGGCACGTATTCAGATGTAAAAAGACAGTTAAGAGATTCTTAGGAGTAGAAGCATATTCTATATGTTCTTATACTTATATACTAAGTTCAATTGATAGTATAGCTAGAGAATTATTTGTTAACGTTTATCATTTCTTTAAAGGAGATATAAAATAGAGTAATATAATTACTCTTTTTTTATGTTATAATGAATATAGGTGATAATATGAATCATAACTTTAATAGTATGGGTAATAATCAACAAGATACGAATAATTATCAGCCATATAATAATTATAGACAAACTCCACCAAATAATAATACTTATGGGCAAACTCCACCAAATAATAATCAGGTTTTATATACTCCAAATAAGTCTAGGAGTAATGCTACATCAATAATTCTAGTAATTATTTTAATAGCAGGTGGATTATTCTTAGCTAGTAGAACAAACTGGTTTAAACGAGAAATACTTCCAAAAGCCGAAGATATATTAACTATGACTTATGATGTACCAGATGAGTTAGTTGGAACTTGGTATTCTGATAGTGTGAATGAATATTCCAATGGAACTACCAAACAAATATCAACTAATGATATAACAATTACTATCGCAAAAGATGGAACATTTACACAAAGTGGTATATGGACGTGGAAAATACTTAGTGCTAGTACTGCTCGTTTTGATATAGGCTATAAGGGCAAATGTTATGTAAATAAGGATAAAACTAAGTTTAAAGTAATTTATGAAAATGACCCAAATAAAACTGATACTGAAAAAATATATTCTCAATGGAATGATTATACTCTAGTTGGCAATGAATTAAAAATAGGTGATGATATTTATAAAAGAGTACATAGTAGTAATTAAAAGGAAGTGATAATATGAGAGTAGCTGTAGTTTATTATTCAATGTCTAATAATACAGAATATGTTGCTAAGAAAATAAAAGAAAGAATGGATTGTGATTTAATAAGATTAAATCCTGTAAAAGAATATCCATCTAAAGGAATAATGAAATTCTTCTGGGGTGGTAAGAGTGCTATGATGGGAGAAATGCCTCCACTAGAACCATATCAATTTGATGCTAATATATATGATTATATTATATTTGGTAGTCCAGTATGGGCAGCACGTTTTGCACCTCCAATTAAAACATTTATTAATGAAAATATTAATAAATTAAAATATCGTAAAATAGGAGCTTATGTATGCTATAGTGGTAGTGGAGCAGATGCAGCCCTAGACCGTTTAGAAGAGAGTTTAGGTAAACCATTAGAGAATAAATTAACACTAATAGATCCAATGAATAAACCATCTTCTTCTAAAGAACAAGCAATTGAAGAATTTATTTCTAGAATTAATTAAAAAAGGATTGAAAAAATCCTTTTTTTATTTTAGTATATAAACCCAAGGAAGGGTTTGGTTTTATGAACAGCTGGGATATATTGTCAACTGAAGAAAAAACAAATATATTAATTAACTGGTTTATAGCCTGTGGTGGTAGAAATTGTACTGATGATGATATAGAATTATTTAAACCAATAGCACAAACTAAACAAGAAGATATATTTAATCATATAGTTATGCTTTATATTCATCGTCATACTATTATGTCAAGCATGGTATTAAATGCTCTTAAAGATAATAGACTAGAATTACTATTATCATGGTCATTAACACCAAATGATTTTGATACAAATAATATAAGTTCATATTTAGAAAATAGAAATATAGTAGCTAATGAATTAACTAGTAAGTTTGGATTATCTGAAGAAAAAGATAATCCTGAAATGGGGGTTTTATAATGAGAAATGTATTAAGTGAAAAATTAGTAGTAGAAAAGAATAATATAATTATTCCATTAGAGAATTTTTATGTTGAAATTAAACAAAAAGCAGAGAATTCTAAACCGTATTTTCATTTATCTATTAGAGATATAAATGGAGAACAAGTAATATTTAGTGTTAATTCTTTAGAAGAAGCATTTGAATTTACTGAAGATGTTGTAGCTAATACTGAAACAATTGATGAAGTATTAAAAGCTTTCAGAAATAGAATTGAAAGACAAAAAAGAGGTTTAAAAGGTTAAACCTCTTTTTTTATATTCAAATATTTACATACTATATTAAGAATTGTATAATTAGTATGTAATAATAATGTTGCTTTAAAGGAGGATTTAAATGAAGAAACTATTACAAAAAAATGGTTTAGTATTAATGGTATTATCCCTTATATTACTTAATACTTTACCAGTAATAATGAATGCATTAATCATGACTATGCGTAATAATTTCTTGACTGGATTTGATATGGGATTAATATCTATATTTAGTGGTGTAGTTTGTTATGGATTATTCTCAATTGGTCTAGCAAGATATTGTGAAAACAAAAATATATTGAAAGGATTAATTAACGGATTACCATTCTTATGTTTTTATTTAATAAGAATTGCTATTAACGGATTAGTATATCCAGATGGTAGTGAAAGTATATTATGGGTAGATATATTATTACTTATAGTATATGGAATACTTATGTCTTTATGTTTATTATGTAGTATGACATATAATAACGATAAAGATTATAAATATACTTTTAAGAATATATTAAAGATATTATTAGTAGGTGTATTAGTATTTATAGTACCTGAATTATTAATTGGATTAATAACTAATATAATTAAAACTAATCCATTTGTATTAACAGTTACTACTGGATTAATATATGGTTTATTAGTATCTATTGGTTTATTAATTAGCTTATTATTAGTAGATGAAATATTTACTGGAGATAATCATAAATTAAAGATAAGTAAGATTTGTGTAGCTACTGGATGTTTCTTATTAGCAATTAGTTTATTTGTATTAAAAGCTAAAGGTAATAATAAGAATAATGTCTTAATGGTAGATAACTTAATTGGATATACATTAGCAGAAGGCGATTATGCCTTTGATGAAGGCGATGTATTAGCAGCTAGAGATTATTATACTAATGGTAAGAATTATAGATGTGCTTATCTATATGCTATAGATAATACTGCTGATATAAGTGGTTGTGAGGGAGAACTACTAGATTTATTTAGAACTTTAAATGAAGAAGATGCTTTAGATCAATTAAAAAGAAAAGTAAATGACAATACTGCCAATGGTTATGATATCGAAGCATTATATAAACTATTACAAGAAAAGAAAGATAAAGATTTAGGTAAGATAACTAAAGTGTTAATAAATGATTTAAGATTTAAATCAGAAACAGTATTACCTAGTGACTTAACTGATTCTGATAAAGAAAAGTTAAAGAGTGACTTAGATAAATACGAAAAAGATATAATTATTAGAAAATATATTGATATCTTTGTTGAATGGTTAAATCAAGGGACAATGAATTATAGTGTTATTAATACTGCTACTAAAATAGCATCTGAAAATCCTGACGAATTAGGATTACAAGCTGAAGCTATTAAATTCTATATTGCTGCTCCAGAGAATGTATATGGTGATATTAGAATAGTAGATAAATTTGTTGAATTAACACAAGAAACAATTAAGAAACAAGATAAAGAAGAAATAAAAGCTTATAAAACATTTGTAGCCTATGCTTATAGAAAATGTAATAGTGGTTCTTCTAAAGTTATTTCATTCTTAGAGGAATTTGAACCAGACGTTTTAACAGCTGATATGGGAGATACTTTATTAGTTGCATATAAGAAAGCAGGTAAACATGATAAAGCTACAGAAATGGCTGAAAAAGTCCTTACAATGGATGAGTATAATGTTGAAGCATTAACATATTTAGCTATTCATAAATTACAATCTGATTTAGATAAATCAATTGAATATACTTTAAAATTAGCTAAGGTAATTGAAGAGAAAAAAGAAAATTATTTAGGTGCTGATGTTGCTTTAGGTATGTGGAGATATTATTTAACTGGATATTATGAAGCACCAGATAGTAGATTCTGTCCATATCATAACTTCTGGAGAGATATGACTGAAGAACAACAAAATATGATTAATAATAATGAAATATTACATGCTTATATGATGGGTCAAGGTTTATCTGAAGAAAACTTTGAAACATTTAATAAGACAGTAGAAAAATATGATTATGTATCTTACTTCAGATATTATAGAGCAGTATATTATGTAAGATTCGAAAATACTAGTAAAGAATCTAAAGAAACATGGACTAAAGCTAAAGATGATTTAATATATGCAACAGCTACATTAAAGAATAAACATCCATTTATGTATTCTGAATTAGGTTATGTATATGCTAAATTAGGTGATATGGTTAATAGTGTTAAAGCTTATGAAATAGCTGATAAAAATATTGACGATTTAGGTTTAGGATCTACAACATATAATTTCAATAATATTCATACATACTTCTCATTATATTTAAGTAATGCTAAAGGAGCTATGTATAATCCTATTAGTGAAAGTGAAGGTGATCAATAATGAATAAATTATTAAAATGGTTACCTATACCAATAGTATTAATTGTTATAGTAGTAGTTATTCTTTTACATTCTAATAGTTCTTTACCTACATTTGACGTTAAAAAAGAAGAACAAGTAGATACTGCTAAAGTAAAAGATATTATTAAATTATTAGATGATGAAGATAAGAAGAGTACTGCTCAATCTGAATTAGATAAATTATATGAAGGTAAAACAAGAGATGATTTATATTATTTAACTGCTTCTAAAATAACAATGGAAACTGGTAA
>JAEEGL014174001.1_pt1 | contig 12045 bp, 9 predicted proteins | sample 9134231 | NCBI WGS metagenome assembly JAEEGL01 (sample SAMN16246548, study PRJNA631951) | gut metagenome | biome: gut microbiome; feature: rumen; material: fiber-attached | host: Bos | place: Iran: Karaj | collected 2018-10
AGAACGGCGTACCGACCTGGTGGGCGACATGCAACTGTCTCGCCGGATGCACCGGGCAGTGCATGCCGGGTTCCGGGCCCGACACCGCGAAGCTGCACCGGAGATACCATTGCTCCTCTTCTTCCTTGACCGGGCCGATTGAGAATGTGTTTTTTCCCGTCATCCTGGGCATGAACCGTATGCGCCATTGATCGCCATCGCGGAATCCCTCGGCGAAGCTGTCGACCACATCGCCCCTCATGATGTTACCGTGGATTCTTTCCGGGTTACCGGGAAATCCGGTGATCTTCACTTCGAACATGCCCCACTGAGGCACGGATGCCGGAAACTCGACCTGAGCCTCGGTGTTGGTTGCCGGCTCTAAGCCGCGGGTCCAATAATGCGACGCTGACGCGGCTGCATCATTCCGAGGCGCGGCTGCCCCTCCCTGCGCGAAAGCCTGTGCGGCGAAGAAAAGACCGAAAAGCGGGACGGTGAGTCGTCTGCGTGAGATCATGATGATGCTGGCTCCTGAATGGACAGTTGATATTCCCGAATGGATACTATACTCGCCCGGGACCGGGTTTTCAAGACGGCGCGTCGTTTTTTCGCGAAAAACCGGCCCGTCCCGGGCGTCGGGAGACGGGGGCGGGATTTCCGTACTAATTTAAGGAAACAATTATCCTTTTCCGGGCTTTTTTCAGGCAAAGGGCGCGTCGGACGCCTTTTTAGGGGAAAAAGACGCGAAAAAAGCGTCAAACGCTATTGAAAAAAGCGTCAAGCGGGGCTACATTATACGAAATCTAACGTTCAGCCTTTCACACAGGATCATCCCGTGGACTTTTCTACCGACAATCTGCTTCAGAAGATCGTGACCCCGCCTCTGGTCGAGGAGAACGACAACTATCTGCTCAAGTTCGCCGAGACCCCCGAGGAGATACTCGCTGCCCAGAAACTCCGGTACAAAGTATTCAACTGCGAACAGAACCGAGGCCTCGACACCGCCAACCGCGACGAATTCGACCACGACGAGTTCGACGACGGCGCGGCGCATCTGATCGTTTACAGCAAGGGCAATCCGAATCCCATCGGCACCTACCGCGCCATCGGCCAGCCCGGCAACGACCCGGAGAAGATGTATTCCGCCCGCGAATACAATGTCGCCGGAGTCGAACCCTATCTGCCCAGGACCATCGAGGTGGGGCGTTCCTGCGTTGACAAGGACTACCGCAACGGCGCGGTCGTGACCATGCTCTGGAGCGGGATGGCCACCATCACGCTGCGTTCGGGGTGCCGCTATCTCTGCGGCTGCGTGAGCCTGGAGGACGACCATCCTGCCGTCGCCTGGGCCGTTTACGACGACTTGAAAGACAAGGGCATCATCTCCCGGAACGTCTTCTTCAAGCCCCGGAAAGAGTTCCTGCTCCCGCGTCCGTCCGAGGAGGAGATCGCCCGGGTCCGGGCCGATCACGACCGCATCCGCCAGGCCGTGCCGCCGCTCCTGAAAGGCTATCTTACCCTCGGGGGAAAACTCCTCGGCGAGCCGGCTTTCGATTATGAATTCGGTTCCGTCGACCTGCCGATCATGGTCGACATGTGGCGCGTACCGGAGCGCTATCGGAAACACTTCTTCCAGAACGTCGTATTCCCGGAGGATTGAGCCATGCGGATTCTGCGCAGGATCTATCGCGTGATCGCTCTTTTCCTGTGGGGAAGCTGGCATGGCATCTACAGCCTTCCGATCCGTTACCTCTACAAGGAGGACCACAGCATCAGCCGCATGGCCCTTCAGACGAAATACTGGGGCGGCGGCATCGTGAAGATCCTCGGCATCCGCACCGTCGTCCACGGTTCGCCGGAGGAGTATCGGAAGACCGGCGGGCTCGTGGTCGCGAACCATCAGAGCTACGTCGACGTCTTCCTGCACGCCTCCATCTTCGGGCTCAGGTTCACGCCGAAGAAAGAGATCAAGTCCTGGCCGATCCTGGGCTGGTACACCGACATGACCCGCCCGATCTGGGTCGACCGCGATTCCCGGCAGGCGTCCGGCGGGCTCATGGAACAATTCCGCGACACGCTCCGCCACAAAGTCCCGCTGATCGTCTATCCCGAGGGCACCACCTCCGACGGCCGGTCCGGGCTGAAGGAGTTCAAGACCACGCCGTTCGAGACCGTCTGCGGCACCGACATCCCGATCCAGCCGGTCATCTCGATTTATCACCCGGCACCGGGCGACATGCACCCGGCGTGGTACGGCGACGCGACGTTCCTGCCGCACCTGTGGGCGCTGCTCGGCAACCGCAAATCCACCGCGGACGTCTACATCCTGCCCCTCATCTATCCCGAGGGACGCAACCGCAAACAGCTTGCGAAAGTCGTCCGCGACGCCATGCTGAAAGCCTACTGCGAACACACCGGCTGGGTCCCGCCCGCTCCGACCGCCGCACCCGCCACAGGAAAGGAGGACGCCAGTGAACAACGACCTGCTTGAAAAACTTTCCGCCGTCTGGACGCTCGCCACGGGGCGGCCGCTGCCGTTCCTGCCGACTCCCTCCAAAATCCCGGAGGACTTCCCCGTCTTCTTCCCGGCGATCGGGCTCTTCGTCGGCCTCTGCGCGACCCTGATCGCGTGGGCGATGGTCTGGCTCTTCGGATCCGTCGCCGGGGCGACCCTCGCGGGCATCCTGATCGCGTTTCTGCTGGAACTCCTCACCGGCTGGCGCGGGTTCAACGGCGCGGCCCGGCTCGCCATGCGGTTCTTCCCGAACGCCGCCGACGCTCCTCCCGACCGCTTCACGGCGCAGCCGATGTTTTTCGGCGCGCTCGTCTTCATCGTCCGCGCCATCATGATCCACTCGGTCATCAGCGCGGGCGGGTCCGTGTGGCTGACGGCCGTGTTCCTCTGCGCGTATTTCGCCCGGGCGGAACTGAGCGTGGCCGCGACCGCATCCGGCGCGGAGCTCATCAAGGCCCCCAGGCAGGAACGGAACAAAGGCGCGATCGCAGGCTGCATCCTGATCCTCGGCTTCATCCTCGTTTTCCGCAGGCTCTGGGGCGCGGCTGCCATGTTCCTCTTCTCCTGGCTCGTCTCCTGGTACCTCGTCAAACGCGCGGAAAATGGCAATCCGCCGTTCGACCGCAACCTCTTCGACACGGCTGCGTATCTGCTGGAGACCGTGCTCCTGATCCTGACCGTGATCTGCCTGCACCGCTGAACCCGACGATGAAAGCACCGGCCCCGTCCACCAATCCACTTCCCGGGCGCTCCGGTTTTCATGCCGGCCCCCTGAGTGCGTCCGTGTTCTTCTTCCTGCTCGCAATCTGCCTGGCCGCCCCTCTGGCGTACCTGATGGACGTGCCGGAGCGCGACGTGGCGAACCGTTATGCTCCGATGGCTGAGGCGTTCGCGGGCGGGTCCTGGGCCTTTGCGTTCCATCCGCGCGTGCCGATGTTCCACTCCGCCCTCTGCGGCGTCCTGATCCGGCTGTTCGGCGTGGGCGGCTTCACGGCCGCGAAACTGGTCAGCGCGGGGTGTTTTGCGGCGGCCGTCTTCCCGCTCTTCGGCATCATGCGGCGCGTCTTCGACGAAACGATCGCGGCGGGTTCGCTCCTGATCTACGTCATCAACCCCTTCCTGCTGCGGCTCTCCGGCACAGGATTGCGCGAGAACCTGAAATGTCTGCTGCTGCTCATGATGGTCCACGCCGTCTTCCTGATCGCGGAACGCCGCAAGTCGCCCGGGCGGTACCTGTACCTCGGGGCGGCTTCCGGGCTCCTGATGATCACGCGGTCCGAGATGATTCTCTTCTGCGGGCTCGTGCTCTTCGGCGCGATGGTGTACGAGGCGTATCATGCGCGGTTCCCGTGGCGGAGCCTCGCCGGGACCCTGCTCTCCGCCGCGTTCGTCTGCGTGCCTGCGGTCGTGAACAACGCGATCTTTGCGCTCCCGACCCCGGAGGTGCGCTATCTGACGCTCTTCGAAGCGCTCGCGGGACGCGCCCCTTCGCTCGCCGACGCCGTGCTGATCGCCGCGGCCACGCCCGTACTGATGTCGGGCATTTCCGTGGCCATCGCGCGCGTCTTTGCGGGCGACCGCCTGAAACCCATGCTCATCGCCGCCGGGATCGCGTTCGCGCTGGCCTCGGTCGTGCTCTTCGTCCGTGAGACGCTTCGCGCCGACGAGGAAATGCTCTTCGAAGTCTTCCTCACGTTCGAACGCGCCTTCGACCCGCTCTGGAGCGTCCCGGCCCTGATCGGAGCGGCGGTCCGTTTCCGCGACAGGCGGTTCTCCCCCGCCGAACGGCTTCTGCTCGTCATCATCGCGGTCCACACGCTCGTGGTGGTGAACCAGATCGTGCTGTACGACCGCACGGTCATGTTCTCGATACGTTACCTGGTCCCGGTCTCCCCGCTCGGGTTCGGCTGGACCTTCTGCGGCGTCTGCGCCATCGCCGTCCTGCTGGGGCGATATATCCCCGGCGTGAAGACGCGTCCCGCCACGACCGTGCTGCTCGCCGCATACGTCTTCGGCGCGCTTTTCCATTGCCTCGGGCCGCTGCTGAAGGACTATTTCGAACCCCGTCACAAGGCGGTCCGCTCCGGCACACTCCTGCTCGCGGAGATCATCCGCAGTCACGCCCCGGCGCACTCCCGCGCTGCCGCTCCGGCGTTCGACAGCGCCGACTACGAATGTGCCGCAGCTCCCGGAGTCTTTTTCGAAAACGACAGCAAATACTGCGTGTCGGCCTACCTCGCCGGAGGCCGCATGGTGCGCGGGATCGACCACGCCGATTTCTACGTGACCGTCCCCGAATCGTCCGACGCTCCCTCGCCTCCGCCGTCCGAAGGCGACTGGGTCCCGCTTGACGAGACCGTCCCGATGGGGAGCCGCGGCATCTGCACGGTCTATCGCCGCGGGGAGGTGACGCCGTGAACTCCGGGCGCATCCGCATCCTCTTCCTGATCCTGGCCGACGTCTTCACGCTCTCGGCCAGCTGGCTCGGCACGGCCCTGGTCTATCACGCCATGGGCGGACGTTACGAAATGTCCACGTACACCGCCATGTGGCCGTTCCTGTTCGTCTTCGTCCTGCTCGCGTCCGTGGTCCGGCTGTACCACGGCAATCTCTTCTACCCGGGGATGGCGCTCGACCAGGTGGAGGAGACGCGCCGGATGGTCTACACGGTCCTCACGACGTATCTGCTGCTCTTCTGCTACCTCACGTTCTCCCGCAGCGTGGAGGAGTTCTCCCGCGTGGTCATCGTGGTCAGCGCCGCCCTGAACATCGTCTTCGCCGAGCTCGTGCGTGGCATCGTGCGAAAGGTCCTGAAATGGCTGGACGTGGGGCAGATACCGGTCCTGATCGCCGGGGCGGGCAAATGCGGCCGCAGACTCGCCGAAGAGGTCGCCGGCGACGCGCATTTCGGGCTCCGGGTCGTCGGATTCGTCGACGACGACGAACGCATCGCGGACCGTCTCGGCTCCCTGAAGGACGCTCCGTCCATCGCGGCGCGTCACGGCGCAGGGTTCCTGATCTGCTGCCTGCCCCCCTCGGCCATTCAGAAGAACATCCAGGTCTACATGAAGCATTTCCGGCAGATTCTGCTGATGGCGGACAACATCGGCCTGCCCGTGGCCTGGGGTTCCCCTGTCTGCATCCACGAGATCGCCGGGCTCGAGATACGCAACCAGCTGCTGCGCGTGATCCCGCGCATCACCAAGATCATCCTCGAATTCGTCCTCGCCTGCTTCAGCATCGTGCTCCTCATCCCGGTCTTCCTCTGCCTCGCCGTGATCGTGAAGCTCTCCAGCCGGGGCCCGGTCTTCTACTGCGCGGACCGCCTCGGCAAAAACGGCCGCCCCATCCGCGTCTGGAAATTCCGCACGATGTACATCAACGCCGAGGACCAGCTCGAACTGATCCTCGCGAACGACCCGAAGCTCGCCGCCGAATGGCGCGCCAACTTCAAGCTCGAGCACGACCCCCGGATCACCCCCATCGGGCGCATCCTGCGGAAGACCAGCCTGGACGAGCTGCCGCAGTTCTTCAACGTCATCACCGGCGAACTCGCCTTGATCGGGCCGCGTCCCATCGTGAAGGCCGAGATCCCGTATTACGGGGCCGACTACGAAGTCTTCTCGCGCGTGAAACCCGGCATCACCGGCCTCTGGCAGGTGTCCGGACGCAGCGAGACCGGCTACGAGAAGCGCATCGCGCTCGACATGTGGTACATCCAGAACTGGTCCGTGTGGCTCGACGTGTATATCTTCTTCGCCACCATCGCCGAAGTCCTGAAATGCCGGGGTGCCAGATGAACGTCGCGCTGATCCATTACTGGATGACCTCCATGCGCGGCGGCGAGAACGTCCTCGCGGAGCTCTGCCGCCTGTATCCGCGGGCGGACATCTTCACGCACGCCTGGAATCCCGCCGCCGTCGGCGAGCCCTTCACCTCGCACCGGATCACGGAGACGTTCATCGGACGTCTCCCCGGCGCTCGCACGGACTGCCAGAAATACCTCCCGCTCATGCCGGCCGCGCTCCGCCGTCTGAAGCTGGACGGATACGACGTCATCATCTCCAGCGAATCCGGCCCCGCAAAAGGCGTCCGCAAGCCGTCCGGCGCGCTTCATATCTGCTACTGCCACACCCCCATGCGCTATCTGTGGGACATGAAGGACCTCTACTATCAGGCGGCCGGACCCGGCGGCAAGCTCGCCATGAAGCTCTTCCTCCGGCGCATGCAGGACTACGACCGGCGTTCCGCCGACGGCGTCGACCGGTTCATCGCGAACAGCGCGTTCGTGGCCGACCGCATCCGCCGGGTCTACGGACGCGAATCCTCCGTGATCCATCCGCCTGTCGACGTGGAGTTCTACGGCGCGTCCGATGCGACCCGCACCCCCGCGCGCGCCGCCTATCTCTGCGCCGGGCAGATCACGCCGTACAAACGCGTCGACCTCGCCGTCCTGGCCTGCATCAGGCTCGGCCGCCGTCTGGTCGTGGCCGGGGACGGACCCGAACGGGAACGCGTTCAGCGTCTGGCGGCTGGTTCCCCGCTGATCACATGGGAGGGGCGCTGCTCCCGCGAACGTCTCCGCGAACTCTACGCGAATTCCCGCGCGCTGATCTTCCCCGGCATCGAGGATTTCGGCATCGTCCCGCTGGAGGCACAGGCCGCCGGCACCCCGGTCATCGCGCTGGGGCAGGGCGGCGCGCTCGAGACCGTGCTCCCCGGCCGGACCGGGCTGTTCTTCCGCGAGCAGACGCCGGAATCCCTGGCCGCCGCCATCGAAGAGTTCGAATCCGTCTCCGCGTGGGATCCGGCGGCATGCACGGAACACGCCGCGGCGTTCAATCCCGCGCGCTTCCGCAGCGAGATCGACGCGTTCGTCCGCGCGGCCCTGCCGTGACCGCGTCCCGCGAGCGTCCCGAAAAAACGCGAAATATCTTCCGCTTTCCGGTTGAAGTTCCGGCAATTCGGCTGTATCTTATTTAGATATGGATTTTTCTTCGCACCCAACCCCTGATCGGAACGATTGACCGTGGACCCCGTGAATACAGCCGAACCCCTGGAACCCGCGCCCGAGACGACGTCTCCGGCGAGCACGCGCCGTGCTTTCCCGGCCGGGAGGATCATGCTCGTCTGCGCGTTCCTGATCCCGCTGCTCTGGCTGGGGGCGCTCCGCGTGCTGGTGATGCCCTCCGCCGAGAATTCCCAGGACTCGCTGTACCACGCGATGATGGCGAAGCTCGGCCCCTCTGTCTACATGGCGAAGGAGTTCCCGTGGACGCAGATGTCGGTCTGGAAGAGCCATTTCGCCGACAAGGAGCTGATGTACCACGCCGCGCTGAACGTCATTTTCTCCGTCGAGGAGCTCTTCGGGATCGACCCGCAGCCGCCGTTCCACGCGGCCGCGCTGTTCTTCTCCGCCCTCGCCATCCTCGGCTGTCTTTTCGCGGCGCGGCGGCTGGGCGTGAGGCCGCTGCTCCTGCTGCTGGGGGCACCGCTCTTCGCCCTGATCGTGCCGAACTACACGTTCCGTCTTTCGGTCCTGCGTCCCCACATGCTCTCCATCGCGTTCCTCACCTTCTCCACCGGGATCCTCGCGAAAGGCTCCTTCCGGTTCCGCCTGATCGCGATGGGCATCCTGTCGTTCTGCTTCGCGTGGAGCTATTCGAACCCGCACTTCATCGTGATCGTCCCGCTCGTTTTCGCGCTCACGCGCATCCCCCGCGACGGCTGGCGCGAACTCTGGCTGCCGGTGATGTCGCTCGCGGCCGTGCTGCTGGGGCTGCTGCTGCATCCGCAGTTCCCGAATTCGTTCACGATCTGGAAAGTCCAGTCGTGGGACGCCCTGATCGCCCCGATGATGGCCGGGGTCCGGCTCTCCAAGCCGAGCGAGATGCTTTCGCCTCACTTCGGGTTCAACCGCACGGTCTCCCCGCTCTATCTCATGGCCTGGTGCATCCTCATGATGTACATCCGCATCGTGGAACGCAAGGGGTTCAAACGGACCGATCCGAACCTGCTGGCCGTCACCGTTTTCGCGTGCGGGTTCACGGCGGGCGTCCTCGTGGCCGCCCGAACCGTCGAATACGCCGGGCCCTTCGTCGCGATCGCATTTCCGGTGATGCTGGAACAGATGCTCTCGGACGGTTTCCGTCTCCCGCTTGCGAAATTCCGCTGGGGCGTGCCGGGTCTGCTGGCCGCGCTGTCCCTGATCCTGGGCGTGTACTCCTCGCATTATTTCAAAAAAGAATGTCCGCAGGTCCTGGTGCATCCGCTGCCGAACATCACCGCGTTTCTGAAGGAGAACGTCCCGGCGGGCGGCCAGGTGGTGAATCTGGACTGGAGCGATTTCCCCGCGCTGTTCTACTACGATCCGGACCACCTGTGGCAATGGGGCATGGATCCGATGTTCTCGTACTCCGTCGATCCGCGCCGGACGCTGCTGCTGACCTGGACCACGCCCGGCCTGGGCGGGGATACGTTCCCGGAGGACGTCTACAAGGCGTTCGGGGCGAAATACGGCGTGCTGCTGTGGCCGCGCATTTCCCAGGCGTCGTACCTGTACGACCACGGATGGAAGATCGTGAAATCGTTCCTGGAGCCGGGGCAGGAGGAGGGCTGGATCTTCGCCCTCGACGAACGCCTGCTGTACCCGCAGCCGGGAGGATTCGGCAAAACACGGAAGGAGTCCCCGGACTCGATCAGCGACTGACACAACCAACAATCACATATCACACCGAGAGCAGGGGAGTCCGCCGAAACGGGCTGAGAGGAAGCCGCCAGGGCTTCGACCCATGTGCGCCGCACGGCGCGCGGGACCTGATTTGGATCATGCCAACGCAGGGATTTGCCGGAGGATGCTTTCCTGCTCGAGAACACAAAGGAGTTCAGCATGAAAGCTAAGATGACGCAAATGGACGCCGCCAAGCGCGGCATCGTGACGCCGGAAGCGGCCGCAGTGGCCGCCTCGGAATACCTCGCGCCGGAGTTCATCCGGGACGGCGTGGCCGCGGGCACCATCGTGATCCCGGCGAACGTGAACCACACGAGCCTGAAGCCGATGGGCATCGGGCGGGCGCTCCGCACGAAGATCAACTCCAATATCGGCAATTCGCAGACCTCCAGCTGCCCGAAGAACGAGTTCGAAAAACTCGAAACCTCCCTCAAATACGGCGCGGACACCATCATGGACCTCAGCACCCGCGGCGACCTGGCGCTCTTCCGGGGCGAACTCATCAGGCAGTCCCCGATCCCGGTCGGCACCGTCCCGGTCTACGAGATCGCCGCACGCGCCGGAGCCGGAAAGTTCGATCGCGACACCATCCTGTCGGTCGTGGAGGACCAGGCGAAACAGGGCGTCGACTACATGACCATTCACGCCGGACTGCTGGCGAAACACGTCCCCGTCGCCCTGAAGCGCAAGCTCGGGATCGTGAGCCGCGGCGGCGCGCTGATCGCCGCCTGGATGGGCGACCACAAGATGGAGAACCCGTTCTACGAGGCCTTCGACGACATCCTGGCCATCTGCCGCGATTACGAAGTCACGCTCTCGCTCGGCGACGGGCTCCGTCCCGGCTGCATCGCCGACGCCTCCGACGCCGCGCAGTTCGGCGAACTCGACGTGATCGGCGAGCTCGTCACGCGCTGCCGCGAAGCGAACGTCCAGGCGATGGTCGAGGGACCCGGCCATGTGCCGTTCCATCAGATCGAGATGAATATGAAGCGCGAACGCGAAGTCTGCGGCGACGCGCCGTTCTACATCCTCGGGCCCGTGGTCACGGACTGCGCGCCCGGATACGACCACATGGTCGCCGCCATGGGCGGCCTCGCCGGGGCGTTCTGGGGCGCGGCCATGCTGTGCTACGTGACCCCGAAGGAACACCTCGGACTGCCCGACAACGAAGACGTCCGGCGCGGCGTGGTGGCGTTCAAGATCGCCGCCCACGCGGCCGACGTGGCCCTCGGCCGGCCCCACGCGCAGGACCGCGACGACGCGATCTCCGACGCGCGTGCGGCGTTCGACTGGGAACGCCAGTTCGAATTCGCCCTCGACCCGGACCGCGCCCGCGAATACCGTCAGGCCGCGCTGAAGGAGAGCCATTGCGCCGAGGACGCCGCCGCCGGCAAATACTGCACGATGTGCGGCCCGGACTTCTGCTCCGTGCGTCTCTCCAACAAGCTCAAAGGCATGAAAGAGTGAGGTGACGCCATGCTGGTGCGCTGTTTTTCCGCCGTGCGGGAGTCGCATCCCCTCGTCATGTGCTTCTCGAACATCGTGACGGCCAACGGCTGCGCCAATCTTCTGCTCGCCGCGGGAGCTTCGCCGGTCATGGCCGAGGACCCGGTCGGCGCCGTTGAATTCACGGAGAAGGCCTCCGCGCTCACGATCAACCTCGGCACGTTCTTCCCGATGCTCCGGGAGTCCGCGCGCGGCGCGCAGGAGACCGCTCTCCGCCGCGGCATCCCGGTCGTGCTCGATCCTGTCGGGGCGGGCTGCGCTCCGTCCCGCACCGCGCTCGCGCTCGAAATCCTGAACCGGGGCGTTTCCGTGGTGCGCTGCAACCGGTCCGAGGCGAACGCCCTGCTCGGGCTCGCTTCGTCCGCGCACGGGGTCGACGCTTCGCCGGACGACGCCGTCACCGAGGAGTCGCTCGACCGCGCGGTGGACGACGTCCGCACGCTGGCGGGGAAATACAACTGCGTGATGGCCGTGACCGGCGCGATCGACCTGGTCGGCGACCCGGACGGACGCGTCGCGGTCATCCGCGGCGGACACGAGATCATGACGAAGGTCACCGGTTCCGGCTGCATGCTGACCGCCCTGACCGGGGCGTTCGCCGGTGCGGAACCCCGTTTCCTGTTCGAGGCGGTTTCCGCCGCGCTCGCCGCCTACGGCGTCTGCGGGACGCTGGCGCACGAATCTCTGAAGCCGGGTGAAGGCTGCGGCACGTTCTACACGCGCCTCATCGACGCGATGGGCGAACTCGACGTGACCGCGTTCCACGAGAGACTGGATTATGAAGTCCGTCAGGCCTGATTACCTCAAACTCTACGCCGTCACCGACGACGGCCCGAACCTGATCGAACGCGTCCGGCGCGCGATCGGGGGCGGCGCGACCTGCATCCAGCACCGGGCGAAGTGCGCCACGTTCGAAGCCGCCAAGGCCGACGCGCTCGCGATCCTGGCCGTGTGCCGGGAGTACGGCGTGCCGTTCATCGTGAACGATTCGCTCGAACTCGCGCTGGCGGTCGGAGCCGACGGCCTCCATGTGGGGCAGGACGACGTCCCCGCCCGCGAAGCCCGGCGCGCGCTCGGACCCGATGTCATCCTGGGCGTTTCCGCCGCGACGGTCGAGGACGCGATCCGGGCGGAAGCCGACGGCGCGGACTACATCGGCACCGGCGCGGTTTTCCCGACTGCGACCAAGCCAGATGCCGCCTGCGTCACGCCGTCCGTCCTGCGGGCGATCTGCGGATCCGTGAGCATCCCGGTCGTCGCCATCGGCGGCATCCACGCCGGTAACGTGTCCGAGCTCGCGCACAGCGGCATCGCC
>JAEEGL015195749.1_pt1 | contig 12045 bp, 11 predicted proteins | sample 9134231 | NCBI WGS metagenome assembly JAEEGL01 (sample SAMN16246548, study PRJNA631951) | gut metagenome | biome: gut microbiome; feature: rumen; material: fiber-attached | host: Bos | place: Iran: Karaj | collected 2018-10
AGTCATTGGAGGACTATATGATGACATATGCATCTTTAAGTGCAGAAGGTATAGAAAAATATAATAAAGAAAAAAAGCATCAAGAAATGTTAAGAAAAATGGGTTATCTTGCTAATCATTTAGAAGAAAATTATGCTTTTTTATTTCTTTTAGGTTATAATGACAAGGAAATAGAAGCGATTATGAATGATGCTAATTTTTTAAAAATAGCAGATCTTCTTCGACGTTATAATGAGTACGTAAAAAATGAAGATTATCATCGATAGGATGTTTACATATTGATACTTTTTTTCCAAAAATACATTTATTGTATAATTGTAAATTTTGGAAATAATATAACAAGGGAAAAATGTTTTATCCCTTGTTTTTATATTAAGTAAATGATAACATAAAAAAGAGAAAAGGAGCACTTTATGTTTGAATTAGTAAGCAAATTTAATCCTTCTGGTGATCAACCACAAGCTATTAGTGAATTGGTTGATGGACTAAAAAAGGGTAAGAAAAACCAAGTTCTTTTAGGTGCAACAGGTACAGGAAAAACTTTTACGATAGCTAATGTTATTAAAGAGGTTAATAAACCAACACTTGTACTTGCTCATAATAAAACGCTAGCTGGTCAACTATATTCTGAATTTAAAGAATTATTTCCAAACAATCATGTAGAATATTTTGTTTCATATTATGATTACTATCAACCAGAAGCTTATGTTCCATCAAGTGATACCTATATTGAAAAAGATGCTAGTATTAATGAAGAAATTGATGAATTACGTCATGGAGCGACTAGTGCCCTTCTTTCTTATCGTGATACGATTGTTGTCGCATCCGTATCTTGTATCTATGGTATTGGTGAAGTTGAAGATTACCAAAATCATATGTTAACGCTTACAGTTGGTGAATCAATTGAAAGGGATTATGTTCTTCATAAGTTGGTAGATATGCTTTATGAAAGAAATGACTTGGATTTTAAACGTGGTACTTTTAGAGTAAAAGGTGATGTTCTAGAATTAATTCCTGCTAATCAACATGAAAAAGGTCTTCGTATTGAATTTTTTGGTGATGAAATTGATCGAATTTCCGAAATAGACGTTCTTACAGGTAGTATTATTGTTAATAAAAAAACAATCTCGATTTTTCCAGCAAGTCACTTTGTAACTAGTGAAGATAAATTAAAGATTGCTATTGAACGTATTCGAGAAGAATTAAAAGAACGTATTCAGTATTTTAAAGATAATAATAAACCTCTTGAAGCCGAAAGAATAGAACAGCGTACTAATTATGACTTGGAAATGTTAGAAGAAACCGGCTTTTGTCGTGGAGTAGAGAATTATTCTCGTCATTTAGCTCTTCGTGGTGAAGGAGAAACACCAACAACCCTTATTGATTTCTTCCCTGATGACTTTTTACTGGTTGTTGATGAAAGCCATGTTACCATTCCCCAAGTAAGAGGTATGTATAATGGAGACCGTGCTCGTAAGATGAATCTTGTGGATTTTGGTTTCCGTTTACCTAGTGCTCTTGATAACCGACCTTTGCAGTTCGATGAATTTGAAAAAAAACTTAATCAGACAATTTTTATCTCCGCTACGCCAGGGGATTATGAACTTAGTTTAGTCGATAAACCGGTTGAACAGATTATTCGACCAACAGGACTATTGGATCCAACCATTGAAGTTCGTCCATCTCTTGGTCAAATTGATGACCTCGTTGGGGAAATTAAAGATCGTATTGCTAAGAATGAGAGGGTTTTAATTACAACCCTTACCATTCATATGGCTGAAGAACTAACTAATTATTTAAAAGAATTAGATATTAAAGTAGCTTATTTGCATACAGAAGTTAAAACTCTTGAAAGATTAAAAATTATTCGTGATCTTCGTTTAGGAACATATGATGTTGTTGTTGGTATTAACTTATTACGTGAAGGTATCGATATCCCTGAAGTTAGTTTAATTGCCATTCTAGATGCTGATAAAGAAGGTTTCTTGCGTAGTAACCGTAGTCTTATTCAAACAATTGGTCGTTGTGCCCGTAATGCTAATGGTCATGTTATTATGTATGCAGATAAGATGACTGATAGTATGAATGATGCTATTAGTGAAACGGAAAGAAGAAGGAGTATTCAAGAGAAATATAATAAGGAACATGGTATTATTCCCAAAACGATTATTAAAGAAATTAGAGATTTGATTAGTAATATAGATGAATCTAAGAATGAAAAGAAAAAAATTAGTAAAAAAGAAAGAGAACTTAATATGCATAAAATTGAAGAAGAAATGCATGAAGCAGCCCGTAATCTTGATTTTGAAAGAGCTATGGAATTAAGAGATATTCTTTTTGAAATGAAAGGTGAACAATGAAATTTAAAAAGATCTATGTAGAAATAACTAACTTTTGTAATCTTCATTGTTCTTTTTGTTCTATTGATAATAGAAAAAAAAGAGAAATGAGTGTTGATGAATTTAAAATAGTTATTGATAAAATACATAATTATACAGAATCAATATATTTACATGTTAAAGGTGAACCATTAATTCATTCTCAATTAGATAATATTTTAGAAATACTTGATAATTATCAACTTAATGTTTGTATTACTACTAATGGAACTATGTTAAAAGAGAAAAAAGATATTTTACTTAAACATAAAATTAAACAGATTAATATCTCTCTTCATAGTGAAAATAATAAAACTAATTACTTTGAAGATGTTTTTAATACATGTGATGAACTAAGTAAAAAAACTACCATTATTTATCGTATATGGGTTCTTAATGATTTAAAAAAAATATCCACAAGTATTGTTGATAAAATTATTACTCATTACAAGTTATCAACAAATATTGTGAATAAAATTTATGATGATAAAAATATTAATATAGATGATAATATATATTTAGATAAAGATATTGAGTTTATATGGCCTAATGATAGTAAAGAAGATAATGATAATTATGGTACATGTTATGGTACGAGAAGTCATATTGCCATTCTATCGAATGGTGTAGTAGTACCATGTTGTTTAGATTCAGAAGGTATTATAAATTTAGGTAATATCTTTAATGATAGTTTAGATAAGATTTTAAAAAATGATAATTTTATTAAAATAAGAGATGGTTTTCAAAATAATATTATTTATCATCCTTTATGTCAGAAATGTAATTTTCGAAAAAGATTTAATAAATAAGTTAATAATGATACAATATAGTTGGAGGATATATGGAAAAGAGTAAAGTATATTTTACTAAAACGATTGATGCTGAACATTTAATTAAGATTTATGAGTGTTTAGGAGTAGAGTTAACTGGTAATATTGGTATTAAAGTATCTAGTGGTGAAAAAGGTGCTAAAGGTTATTTAAAAAGTGATTTAATTAAACCGTTTGTGGAGAAATTAAATGGTACTATTGTTGAATGTAATACGGCTTATCCTGGTAAAAGAACTAATGCTAAGGATCATTTAGAAGTTGCAAAAGAACATGGTTTTGTTGATATGGGACAAGGAATCGAGATTATGGATGGAATAGGTGAATTTAAAATTCCGGTTAATCATGGTAAACATCTTAAATATGATATTCTTGGTAATGGTTTTGAACATTATGATTCTTTTGTTAATTTAGCTCATGGTAAAGGTCATGCTATGGGTGGTTTTGGTGCTAACTTAAAGAATCAATCAATAGGTTTTGCTTCAAGAAATGGTAAAGCATATATCCATAGTTGTGGAAAAACGGAAAATCCTGCTTTTTGTTGGATGAGTAAACATGAACAAATAGATTTTATTGAATCAATGGCGGAAGCGGCAACAGCTGTTGCTGATTATTTAAAAGAGAAAAATCGAAAAATAGTCTATATTACAGTAGCTAATGCTTTATCAGTAGATTGTGATTGTGATGCTAATCAAGGTGATCCAGTAATGGCTGATATTGGTATTTTTGCATCAACAGATCCAGTGGCTAATGATCAAGCATTCTTAGATGCTATTTGGCATAGTAATGATCCTGGTAAAGATGAATTAATTGAAAGAATAGATTCAAGATTAGGAAGACATATTACGGAATATGCTGAAAGTTTAGGATTAGGTACTACTAATTATGAACTTATTGAAATAGAATAAAGAAATGGATTATGTAAAAAAAGAACAAAAGTAATATTCATGAAGGGGTAATTATTATATGGAAGATTTTGATATAAGTAAAAAAGAAATAAAATCATTTTTTATAGCAGGTATATTAATTCTAATAACCTATTTTATTGGTTATTTTAGTGAATTTGGAGGTGTGTGGACTTCAATAGCATGGGCGATTGGTGGTTTAATGTTTGCTAGTCTTGGTGTTTTTATGACTACTGTTTCACCTTTTTTTGGATTGTTTTTTATCTTTGAGCATGGTTTATTGGCAATTAATATTCTCGCAATTTTAGAAAGGACTTTTAATAATCCATTTTTATCAGATGGAAGTCATATCGGTGTACATTTATATATTGGCTTTGCTATTACTTGTTTTGTTCTATCATTTTGTTTATATGTTATGCAAAATATTTATACATTTATAAAAAAAATTAAAGGTGAAAAAGTACCTGTTAAATTCTCTTTAATTGCTACATATATTCTTTATATTGCGGGTCTTATGATTATTCTTTTACCACATTTACTAGAATTATTGTTATAAAATGAGGTCCGTTACATGGAAGAATTTAAAATTAATAAAATTGAAAAAATATTATTTATTGTTATTATTGTATTAACAATTTTAACATCACTATTTAATTTAGATTATTTTTTCCTTTATATTATGGGATTTATTTTTGTAGCTGCTGGAATATTTGTTACTATTAGATTGCCCTTTTTTGGTTTGATTTTCTTAATAACACATTCTGGTATTGCAGGTTTAAGCATTTTGCAATTTGCCATGGGGAATGTACTATCTTTTCTTAAAAGTCCGGTATTATCTGATGGTAATGTTGATAATATATATACTTATTTAGGAATAGCACTATCTTTATTTATCTTGTCTATCTTCTTGTTAGTTACCCAAAATATTTATAATGGTGTAATGCTTATTAAAAAGAAGAAAATGATAGTAACTTATGGTTTAATTGGTGTATACATGTTATTTTTTGCTTTTTTAATGCTTCAGATTTTACCATATATTTATATGTATATAATTAAATAACTAGATTGTATAAATCTAGTTTTATTATGCATTTTATTATATAATATGTTTGGTGGTTATATGGATTTATTTGATACAAGTAATAATTTTAATTTTAAACCATTGGCAGATAAAGTAAGACCAGCTGATTTAGAAGGCTTTTTTGGTCAAGAAGATGTTGTTGGTAAGAATAGTGCTATTTATAAAATGATTGAAAAAGATGAGATATCATCAATGATTTTTTGGGGACCTCCAGGTGTAGGTAAAACAACGCTTGCTAAGATTATCGCTAATAAAACGAATTCGGCTTTTCATGAATTAAGTGCGGTAACAAGTGGTGTTAAAGAAATTAAAGAGATTATTGAACAAGCTAGATTTAATCGCATGAATAATCGTAAAACAATTTTGTTTGTCGATGAAATTCATCGATTTAATAAAGCTCAACAAGATGCCTTTTTACCATATGTTGAAAATGGAGATATCATCCTTATTGGGGCAACAACCGAGAATCCTTCTTTTGAAGTTAATAGCGCTCTTTTATCCCGTTGTAAAGTTTATGTACTAAATAGTCTTAGTATCGATGATATTGTTGGTATTTTAAAAAGAGCTATCGCTTTAGAATATACTAATGTCTCAATTGATGATGAATCAATTAAATTAATTGCTAGTAATTCATCTGGTGATGCTAGAGGTGCTCTTAATACTTTAGAGAATGTTATTAAAATAGTTAAACAGACTAGAGGAAAAATCGTTATTAATAAAAAAGTCTTAGAAAAGACTTTAGCGAATAAAATGTTTTTATATGATAAAAACGGTGAAGAACATTATAATTTAATTAGTGCGCTTCATAAAAGTATGCGTAATAGTGATCCTGATGCAGCTTTATATTATTTAGCGAGAATGCTAGAAAGTGGTGAAGATCCTTTATATATTGCGCGTCATCTTATTCGTTTTTCATCAGAAGATATTGGTTTAGCGAATGCTAATGCTTTAGTACAAGCAACAAGTGCTTATCAAGCTTGTCATAATATTGGAGTTCCTGAATGTAATGTAATTCTTGCGCAATGTGTTGTCTATTTAGCGCTTTCCCCTAAATCTAATAGTTTATATATGGCTTATGAAGATGTTAAGGTAGATGCTAAAAATACGATGGATGTTAAAGTACCAATGCATCTTAGAAATGCTGAAACAAAATTAAATAAAGAATTAGGATATGGTGAAGGTTATAAATACGCTCATAATTATCAAAATCATATTACTAATATGGAATGTTTACCAACTAAATTAAAGGGTAAAAAATACTATTATCCTAGTAATTCAGGTAATGAAAAAACATATAAAGAAATATTGAATAAAATAGAGAAGTTAAAGAATAATTAATAGTTAAATAATTTACATTGATAACTATTTAATAATTCATTAACTTCTTTTAATTTATATATTTTATTAATAAAACAAAATCTAATTATTAAATCATAATAATTGTTTTTAGGTAATGAATAAGAAGCACTATTTAATAAATTAATTATTTCTTCTTCGTTTAATTCTAGAGATAATCCTAATAATATAACTGTTTCTTTACTAGGATGATAATTATTATCATTTCTTATTTTAGAAAATAATCTACGATCTAAATGAACTTTATTATATACATCACTATCTTTTAAATTTCTTTGATCTATTAAATTAAATAAAGTTTTTTGAAAATTATTTTGATCTTGATTATCTTTAATAAATTCATTAATATTAGAACCAAAACAAGCTTCTTCACAAGCACATTCTTTTTTAGAAAAAGAGAATAAAGCTCTTTTTTCTTTAACTTCTAAATTTTCTTTAATATATTTTCTTAATTTCTCTAACATAAATGTCTCCTTTAAAGTGACCTTTTTCTTTAATAAATCTAGTATTATTATATCAGAATTTATTTAGAAAGGGTGATATTATGAAAAATAAATTAGATAAATTCATTAAAGAGAATAATCAAGAATTAGATATAGTATTTATTCTTGATAGAAGTGGTTCTATGAGTGGTATGGAAGAAGATACGATAGGAGGTTATAATAATTATTTAAAGAAGTATAAGAATAAACATATTAAAGTAACAACAGTTCTTTTTGATGATGAATATGAAATATTAAATTATCGAAAAGATATTAATAATGTTAAAAAGTTAACTAAAAATGAATATTATGTTCGTGGATGTACTGCTTTATATGATGCTATTGGTAAAACAATAACTAAGTTAGAGAAAGATAGTAATAAAGTATTATTTGTTATAACAACAGATGGATTAGAGAATGCTTCTAAAGAGTATGATAAAAAGAAGATTAATAAAATGATAAAGAGTCATAGTAATTGGAATTTTATGTATATTGGAGCGAATATTGATTCATATGCGGAAGGAAGTTCTATTGGTATTAAAAAGGAGTATATCGCTAATTATCAAAAGAGTAGTAAAGGGGTAAAGAACCTATTTGGTGCTATAGGATCAGCCTGTGAAATGGCATGTAGTGATCAAGAAATAAATGAAAATTGGAAGAAAGATTTATTATAAAAATATACTCAAACAGTATATTTTTTTCTAAAAATGTGATTTTTGAGTACTAAAACATTTCTAAAAATGTGATAAATAGTGTTGATTTTCTTTCTAAAAATGTGATAAAATTAATTTGGAGAGTGAGAAAATGGCTGAATTAAAAAGAAAAATAGATAATTATTTATTAGAATGGAAGAATAATGTGAAAAGAAAACCTCTTATTATAAAGGGTGCAAGACAAATTGGAAAAACAACATCAATTGAAAAATTTGGTAATGATAACTATAAATCTTTTATAGAAATAAATTTTGTATCTATGCCTGAATATAAAACAATTTTTAAAGATGGCTATACAGTAGATAATATTGCTAAGAACATAAGCTTACATAATAGTGAATTTGAATTTATTCCCGGTGATACTTTGATTTTTTTTGATGAAATGCAAGAATATCCGGATGTGGCTACATCACTTAAATTTTTCTGTATAGATGGTAGATTTGATGTTATATGTTCTGGTTCATTAATGGGTATTAATTATAAAGAAATACATTCTAATAGTGTAGGTTATAAAGAAGATTATATTATGAGATCGCTTGATTTTGAAGAATTTCTTTGGGCAAAAGGTTATAAAAATGAACAAATAGAAGACTTGTATAATTGTATGAAAGAAGTAAAACCATTAACTGAAACGCAATTTAGTGTTATGATGAACAATTTCAATGATTATATAATAACAGGAGGAATGCCAGAAATAGTAAGTATGTTTATTGATAATAAAACTTTTAGTGGCATTTTAAATAAGCAAAAGTCTTTATTAACGGATTATGAGGAAGATATTACAAAATATGCTGGGGGTTTAGATAAATCAAAGATATTAGATGCCTATAATAAAATAAAAATATTTCTTGGTAACGATAACAAAAAGTTTCAAATCACTAAACTAAAAGATGGTGCCAGAAATAGAGAATATGTTGGTGTTATAGAATGGCTAGATAGAGCGGGAATAGTTAATATTAGTTATTCTTTAGATCGCCTAGAAATGCCATTAAAAATTAATTATAATCCAGATAATTATCGATTATATTTTGGTGATACAGGATTACTTATTGGATCACTTGATGAAGAATCGCAAAAAGATTTAAGAAATAATCAGAATTTTGGAACATATAAAGGAGCTTTATATGAAAATATAATTGCAGAAATGCTAACAAAAGCAGGATTTGATTTATATTTTTATAGAAATGAACAAAGTAAAATAGAAATGGATTTTATAATAAGAGATGAACATAATATAATACCTATTGAAGTTAAAGCATCTGATAATGCAACATATTCTTTAAATAAAATGATTGAAGAAAAACAGTATAATAATATTAAATATGGAATAAAATTATGTAATAAGAATATTGGATTTAATGGTAAATTTTATACATTTCCATATTTTATGGCATTTTTCTTAAAAAGATTTTTAAATGATAGAAGTAGATAAAAAATATATTTAAATGTGTTTATTTATGATATGATAATTATGGTGATAGTATGAATAAAAGTAAAAAGACAATATTAATATTTTTAGTTTTAATAATAGTAATTGCTGTTACTATAGGAGTAACATATGCTTTCTTTAATTATACAAAAGTTAGTACTAAGAGTCATAGTATAATAGCAGGTTCTATTAATCTAACTTATAATGAAGAAACAGATACGTTATCATTAACAAATGCTTTTCCAGAGACAAAAGAAGAAGCGAGATTAAGAGATGATAACTACATTACGTTTACTATTTCAGGACTAAATACAAGTTCAAAAGATATTAATTATGAAATAGATTTAATACATGGTAGTGAATTTACTGGAAAAACTAGATTTGAAGATAATCATTTAAAATTTGATTTAGAGGAAACTATTGGTGGAAATACTACATTAGTAGTAAACAATATGTCATATCAAGATTTAACTAATTATCTATCTATTTGGGTAAATCATGTAGATGGTAATACATCAAGTACGATTACTAGAACATATAAACTTAGAATGTGGATTAGTGATAGTGTAACTATTTCCGATAGTGATGCAAATGCTAGTTATACAACAAGCGAGTATCATAATCTTTATGCTAGTATTAAAGTAAGAGTAATAGGTGACTTTAATGAACATGATTATGTTAAAAATGCTACACAAATGTTAATAGCTAATGCTCTACCTAGTACAACATCATCAGAATTTGTAACGAATGCTAATGGTATTGATTATGGAAATATTTCTAGTGATACCAATGGTAAGGGATTATATATATTAAAAGGAACAGAAAGTGATGAATATCCAATCGCCTTCTTTAGAGGTGAAATTAACAATAATAATGTTATCTTTGGTGGATTTTGTTGGCAGATAGTTAGAACAACGGATACTGGTGGGATAAAGATGATATATAATGGCGTAGCAACCGGAAATGGAACAACTTGTGAAAATACCGCTCATGCCGATAGGATAATTTCATCAAGTAAGTTTAATGCTAATTCTACAAGTATGTCCGATGTAGGATATATGTATAATACTAGATATGCTAGTTCAATTGCAACAGGAGCTAGTAATTTAATATTTGGCAAAAACGTTGAATGGGATGGATCTAATTATTTAGTAATTGAAGACACATCGGGTATGGCGTCAACGAATGAAACACTAGATGCCGATCATCACTATACTTGTGGATCAGCAGGAACAAGCACATGTACAAGTGTAAGATATTATTACTACAGTGGATCAGATTATTACTACATAACTTTAACAAGTGGAGATACAATAGAAGATGCTATATATAAGATGACCGGAAATGGTAGTAGTGAAACGATAACCAAGAATGATGGATATGTTTTAAACAATACAGATTCAACAATCAAGACCACTTTAGAAACATGGTTTAGAAATAATTTAAATGATTATATAAATTATTTGGAAGATACCACATGGTGTAATGATAGGACATTTAAAACAAGTGGAGGTAATAGTTTAGCGAGTAGTGGCTGGAATCCAAGTGGAGGAAGTTTATCAACAACAATTTGTTTTGGAACGAGAAATAGAGTATGGAATAGTTGGTATAGTACAACAAACGTACCAGTAACAACATGCGAAAGAGAAATTGATAGTTTTAGAGTAAATAATAGTCAAGCACCATTAACATATCCAATAGGTTTATTAACGGCTGATGAAGTAATCATGGGGGGAGCATCAGGAAATGGAAGTACAGTAAATTCTACATATTACTTATATACGGGAAATAACTATTGGTTGGCGGCGCCTTTTTATTTCTTTAGCATCCGTGCTTATGAGTTCGAAGTGAACTCGTCGGGCAATTTGTACTATTTCTATGTGAGCGTTGCGAGTGGTCTTCGTGGGGCCGTTTCACTTGCACTTGGAACGGAATTTGTTGATGGTGGAGATGGAACGCCAGAGAATCCGTATGTTGTAAAATATGATTAATACACATGATAATATCGTCAAACACATTCTACTCATAAAAACTTGTTAAACAAGTTTTTTTTATGTTATGATAATAATAGTGGTGGAGAATATATGAGTAATAAAAAGAAATTGGTAATTGTTTCATTAGTTTTAATAATAACAATATCTATTGCTATAGGAGTAACATATGCTTTTTTTAACTATACTAAAGTTAGTACAAAAAGTCATAGTATTATAGCCGGTAATATATCATTAACTTATAATGAAGAGACAGATACATTAGCATTAACAAATGTATTTCCAGAGACAACTGAGGAAGCTAGAGCAAGAAATGATAACTTTATAACCTTTACAATCTCTGGTATTAATACAAGTAATAAAAATATAAATTACGAAATAGATTTAATACATGGAAATGATATAACAGGGAAAACAAGATTTAATGATGAACATTTAAGATTTGATTTAGAAGAGACTATTAGTGGTAATACTACATTAGTAGTAAATAATATGAGTTATAATGATTTAACTAATTATCTATCAATGTGGGTTAACAAGGTAGATGCAGGTACAAATAGCTCAATTACAAGAACATATAAATTAAGAATGTGGTTATCCGATGAAGTATTAATTAGTGACACTAATCCAAATGCTAATTATACAACAAATGTATTTCGAAATTCATATGCGAGTATCAAAGTAAGAGTAATAGGTGACTTTAATGAACATGATTATGTAAAGAATGCAACGCAAATGTTAATAGCGAATGCCTTACCTAGTAATCAACCATCAGAGTTTGTAACTAATGCAAATGGTATCGATTATGGATTAATATCTAGTGATACCAATGGTAAAGGCTTATATATATTAAAAGGTACAGAGAGTGATGATTATCCAATAG
>JAEEGL016273981.1_pt1 | contig 12045 bp, 8 predicted proteins | sample 9134231 | NCBI WGS metagenome assembly JAEEGL01 (sample SAMN16246548, study PRJNA631951) | gut metagenome | biome: gut microbiome; feature: rumen; material: fiber-attached | host: Bos | place: Iran: Karaj | collected 2018-10
TCACACATCACTGATTAGCAATTCTATTGCGTGGCAAAGGTAGTAACTTATTATGAATGAACCAAATATAGCTGGCTTTTTCTAATGGCGGTCATTAGAAAATGGAATGGAATAAATCTCTAATGACCGATTTGGGATAAAGCACAGGATTAAGGGATAAGCTATTCAAGTAAGTGCGCCCTGAAAGGGCAAAACTTGAGCAACGCACATTGTCGTTACAGATAGTCCTCCTCCACTTTTCGCTTTGTGTCGTCGATGGCATCGCCATATCCTGTCAGCGCAGCAAAGGGCGCAAACTGTGCAGCGCGCTCAAGCATCGACATCGGGGGATGCTTCTTGGACACGTGGTGCGGGTGGTTTATTATGTCTTCGTAATTGTTATGTACCATTTACAATTTACAATGTACAATGTACAATTTACAATTTACAATTTACTATGTACTATTTACAATGCACTGCCCCCTTTGTGACGCTTTCATAGCGGCAAATTGTACTTTGTAAATGGTAAATTGTACATACTGTCATGCTTTATGCCCTCCTATCTGTGCATTACGTTCTCGTGCCGTTGCACCGTCGCGGAAGTTCAGACCCTTCAGCAGGGCATTCTTCCCGAACCGTTGCTTTATTGCCAGCCGTGCCTCCTGCATGCGTCGCTCCTTTTCGAGTGCCTCTTCCTGTTCCTTGCGCTGGCGTTCTATGGCTTCGTAATCGGTGAAGAGGTCCAACTGCTGAGGACCTTGCACTTTCTTTACATCATCCTCATACACCACCTGATTCGTGGTCAGGTTGATGCGGCGTACCAGAAGCAGAGGGTTCACGATGCGGTCATACAGGCTCATAATGGCATCGATGATGACTGCTGCCGATGATGTCTTGCAAGGCAGATTGGCCGTACCGTGAGCATGCTTCGGCACCTGCTTGCCATAGTAATCTGTTGTCACCTCACCGTGATACTTGGAGCGTATGTCTGGGTCTCTCAGGCTCTCGGCATCATAGCCAATCGTAAGCACCAGCTGGTCGGTCACGAGTCGCTTTCCCACGAGGTCAAGACACGCAGCATCGGTCATCTCCTGCACCACCACGCGGGCCTGCTCCCATGTATAGGGATGTTGCAACACCTGTCCGCTGCTGAAGGAGTGAGTCTCAGGGCGGTATTGCTTGACGAGGTCTATGGTGCATGGCTCCCAACCCCAGGCGTGGTCAATGAGCAGCTCAGCATTTACGCCAAAGAGACGGTAGAGAAAGTCCTCATTCTCTTCTGACAGTCGCGCGATTTTCCCCATTGTGTCGATGCCATACGGGGCAAGTCTTTTGGCTACGCCCCTGCCCACGCGCCAGAATTTCGTGATGGGCTTATAGTCCCACAACTGCCTGCGGTAACTCATCTCGTCCAGCTCCGCTATGCGCACTCCGTCAGCATCAGCGGGAATATGTTTCGCCACAATATCCATCGCCACCTTTGCCAGATACATATTAGTGCCTATGCCCGCCGTAGCCGTTATGCCCGTGGTCCTCAGCACATCGCGTATCATCGTCATCGTCAGCTCGTGGGCCGTCATGCCGTATGTAGCAAGATAATCCGTGACATCTATAAACACCTCGTCGATGCTATAGACGTGGATGTCCTCTGCCGACACATACTTCAGGTAGGTCTTATACACCTGCGTGCTCACCTCCATGTAGTGCGCCATTCGCGGCGGCGCGGCAATGTAGTCAAAGCCGCATTCCTTTGCCTTCTGAACGACCTCGAAAAGGCGCGCCCTGCCACCGATGCCATAAGCCTTCAGCGACGGCGACACGGCAAGGCTGATAGTCTTCTCCGTACGGCTCACATCAGCCACCACGAGGTTAGTGGTCAGAGGGTCCAGTCCCCTGTCCACACACTCCACCGAAGCGTAAAACGACTTCAGGTCTATGGCAACGTATGTTCGCACCTTATCCATCTATCTGCGCTGCGAAATTACAAAAAATCTGCGAAACACATGCATATATTCACAATTATTTCGTAACTTTGCAGCGAAATAACTTTGATAATTTGCTAATTTGTTAATTTGATAATTTGCTAATTTGAAAGTGAAACGTATATACACCAGTGGGCTTGTTGCAGCCGGAATGATGATGCCGCATGCTTTGACGGCAGGAGAGAATAGTGAGAAGCAGCCTAAGGCAACGCCTGAGAGGCCTAATATCATCTTTATCCTTGCCGATGATATGGGCTACGGCGATCTGTCATGCTATGGCAGCAAGTATGTGAAGACCCCGAACATTGACAAGTTGGCGGCTACGGGTACACGCTTCAACCAATGTTATGCCGGCAGCGGCATCAGCTCGCCTTCGCGATGCTCGCTGATGACGGGTAAGAATACGGGTAATACCCGCATTCGTGACAACATGTGTACTGCCGGGGGCATAGCAGGAATAAAGGTAAATCCCCGCGGCGACTCTACGATTGTGCGCCGTGCGAACCTCCTGCCAGAGGACACCACGATAGCAACGGTGCTGACAGCAGCAGGCTATCGCACATGCCTGGTGAACAAATGGCACTTGGACGGTTATGACAAGGGGGCGTCACCTAATCACAGAGGCTTTGACGAGTTTTATGGATGGACCATCTCCACCGTGCACAGCAATTCACCTTATTATTATCCCTACTACCGTTTCCATGGTGACTCGCTCATCAACATTGTCGAGAATGCCGATGGCAAGCACGGTATTCATAATAATGACCTGAGCGTGAATGATGCCATCGCCTTCGTAGAGAGGAACAGGGAGAATCCGTTCTTCCTATACCTCGCCTTTGATGCGCCGCACGAGCCGTACAACATTGACCAGACAGCATGGTATGACGGACAGGAGACATGGACTCCCGACACAAAGCGCTACGCCTCTCTTATCACTCACATGGATGCTGCCATAGGTCGTCTGCTTGATAAGCTGGAGCGCATGGGGCTGCGTGAGAACACGCTGATCATCTTTGCTTCAGACAACGGTGCCGCAGTACAGGCACCCATAAAGGAGCTGAACTGTAATGCCGGCTTCAAGGGACGCAAGGGGCAGCTCTACGAGGGTGGAATACGTGTGCCGCTCATTGTCAATCAGCCGGGCAAGGTACCCGTGCAGAGTCTTGAGAACACGGTCTATTTCCCCGACATCATGCCCACCTTTGCAGCCCTCACAGGAGCAACGGAGCACCTGCCGCAGCACATCAACGGCATAAACATCCTGCCGCTTTTCTATGGAGGCCAGGTGGATACGAACAACCGTATGCTCTATTGGGAGTTCACGGGCAAGCAGCGTGCAGCGCGCAAAGGCGACTGGAAGTGTGTCACCATACGTCCCAATACCCCGCTGGAGCTGTACAACCTGAAGGATGACCCAGAGGAAACGACTAACCTGGCGGACAAATATCCGGAGATGGTGAAGGCCTTTGACGAGGAGATGCAACGTATGCATGTACCCACCCCGAACTGGCCCCTGCCGGGAGAGTAAGTCAAATTAACAAATTAACGAATTAACGAGTTAACAAATTAAAAGAGGTCGAACATTGTTTTACGCGGGCGAGGACGCCCACGTCCCCGTGTGGATGCTCGCTGATGGAATGAGTAAACAAATGGTAAATTGTACATTGTAAATGGTACATGGTACATGTTTTGATCCCTACGCACGTCCTCTCTATGTGATGGCAAAGCCTGCAGGCCCGATGTGTAATCTGGCGTGCGACTACTGCTATTACCTTGAGAAGTCAACACTCATAAATCTTCATTCTTCACTCTTCACTCTTCACTCTTCACTTATGAGCGATGCTTTGCTGGAGCGTTTTGTCAGCCAGTACATAGCATCCCAGTCACAACAGGAGGTGCTGTTCACGTGGCACGGCGGTGAACCCCTGATACGCGACCTGGCATTCTACAGGCGCGCCGTGGAGTTGCAGCGCCGTTATGCCAACGGTCACATCATAGACAACTGCATACAGACGAATGGCACGCTGCTCACCGACGAGCATTGCCGCTTCTTTCACGACAATGGATGGCTGGTGGGCATATCCATTGACGGGCCGCAGGAACTGCATGACGCTTGTCGCAAGAACCGCGCAGGAGCGCCGACGTTCCACAAAGTGATGCGGGGCATAGAACTGCTAAAGAAACATAATGTGGAATGGAACGCGATGGCCGTAGTGAATGCCATAAACGCTGAACACCCGCAGGAGTTTTATCGTTTCTTCAAAGACATAGATTGCAAGTACATACAGTTCGCTCCCATTGTTGAGCGAACGGTACATCACGACGATGGTCGCACCTTAGCTCACATCATGGACCCCATCGACGCACCGCTGACGCCGCTCTCTGTCACGCCAGAGAAATGGGGCAACTTCCTCTGCGCACTCTTTGACGAGTGGGTGAAAGAGGATGTCGGCGAGGTCTTCGTACAGCTTTTCGAGGCCACGTTAGCCAACTGGTGCGGCGTTACGCCCGGGGTATGCACGCTGGGCAAGGCGTGTGGGCATGTCGCCGTGATGGAATACAACGGCGATGTCTATTCGTGTGACCACTTTGTGTTTCCCGAATATCGCCTCGGCAACCTGTCTGACAGCACGTTTCTTGAGATGATGTACGGCGAGCAACAGTCACGCTTCGCCCAGCTCAAGCAGCAGCTTCCCGGGCAATGCCGCAGGTGTCAGTACCTTTTTGCATGCAACGGGGAGTGTCCCAAGAACCGTTTCCTTGTCACCCCCGATGGCGAGTACGGCCTCAACTACTTGTGTGAGGGCTACCGCAGATACTTCGAGCATGTTGCGCCCTTCATGGAAGAAATGAAGAAACAGCTTGCTTGAGGGGCTTATCACAATGGAATCTCACCGTTACGTACATCTTTCACAACAGTCCGAACCGTGACGGAATCTTTTTCCGAACCGTGACGGACTCTCCGGCTTAAGACTCCCTGTATTCGTTGGGCGTCATCTGCGTGAGCCGTTTGAAGTATTTGGAGAAGAATGAAGGATTGGGGAAATTCATCTGTTCGCTGATAGATGCTACGGACTCGTCGGTATGACGCAGCTCTACCTTTATGCGGCTTATGACGGCGCGGTCTATCCATTCCTTTGCCGTAACGCCGCTGGCTTGGCGTATCACGGTGCCGAGATAGCGCTCTGTGAGGCACATCCGCGAGGCATAGAAGGCTATCTGATGCTCTTTTGCGGCGTGCTGATTGACGAGCTGTATGAAGCGGTCGAAGATGGTCTGCTCACGACTTCTTGATGCCTGTTGCTGCCCGACATACTGACGGTACAGTGCGTCATAGTGGTGCATCTGTGCCGCCACAAGGTTGCTGACAAGCAGGCGGTTGTATTCAGGCTGATGCACCACGTGCCACAGAGTGCGTACTATGTGCAGGGCTGTGGATATATCGGCCTCAGAGACCGGAAGTTGAAAGTCGCGCACATGCCCGTTCAGCGCAGCAGGCATCTGTTCGTCCGTGAAAGGCATGGGGAAACGGTTGGAGAGGGCAAAGCCGTATATCTCAAGGTCATCGCTGAAGCGCTTGGGATGGATGATAGTTCCCGGCCCCAGAAACATAAGGCTGCCGCCATCTATATGCTTCTCCACCAGATTGATGTTGGCGTCAATGCTGCCTTTCAAGACTATGCCCATGCGGTGGTCATTGATGCTGAACGGCGGTTTCTGTCCCATCACAAGTCGGAAAATGTCTGGCTTTCCACGCAGGATAGCCATCTCATCGTTTATAAAGATGCCTTCGCGCAACTGCGGCAGATGAGGCCCGAAGATGTTGCGCATCTCGGAGAGGCTCATCAGTTTGGGTGCTTGTCTTTTCATGTCCTTTTGCTTCTGTTTTGTGTGCAAAGATAACAAAAAACACCGAAACATAGCTCTTTCCGTCAACAAAAAGAACAAAAAGGACATTTCCTCCTATTAAAAGATAACGTAAGTATGAGGTATTAGTCGTAACTTTGCAGCACGAATGGACGAATTAACAAATTAACGAATTAACGAATTAACAAATTGACAAATTGACGAATTAACAAATTATAGTGTCACAAAGTGCCGAGCGAACGAATCAACAAACATATATGATGAAGATAGTGAGAAGATTTTTTTCTGTTACCTACACCTTATTATTATTTAGTGCAGCGCCCTGCATGGCACAGAGCCTTGAAGAGTGTCAGCATGCTGCGGAGCGTAATTATCCGCTCATTCAGCAGTATGACCTCATCAGCCGCACCACCGAGCTGACTGTGGCAAACATCCAAAAGGGTTGGCTGCCGCAGTTGTCAGCCTCAGCGCAGGCCACCTATCAGAGCGACGTTGTATCGTGGCCCGAGCAGGTGAAGACTATCTATAGCTCTATGGGCATAGACATGAAGGGTCTGAGGAAAGACCAATATAAAATAGGTATAGACGTGAACCAGGTGGTATATGACGGCGGCGCCATAAGCGGTCAGAAAGAGATAGCGCGGCGTCAGGGAGCTGTAGATGCTGCCCAGACAGAGGTTACGCTCTATCAGGTGCGCAGGAGAGTGAACGAGATGTATTTCGGGCTGTTGCTGCTCGACGAACAGATAAGGCTGAACGCGGACCTGCAGACCGTGCTGGAGAGCAACGAGCGTAAGCTGAAAGCAATGTATGAACGCGGAACGGCAGCGGAGAGTGACTACCTGAGCGTTAAGGCGGAGCGTCTGAACGTGCGTCAACAGGCAGGAAATCTACAGTCGCAGCGCAGGTCGCTTGCTGCGGTGCTCAGCGCATTCTGCGGCATAGAGGTGACAAAAGTGGAGATGCCGAGGGGGGATGCTACTGTGGCACAGCAACAGACGGGACAAAGGCCTGAGCTGCGTGCCATAGATGCGCAGATAAGCCTGGCCAATGCAAGGGAACGATTGCTCAAGGCATCGCTGATGCCGAAGCTGAGCGTGTTTGCTTCGGGCTTTTACGGGTACCCCGGATATAACATGTTTGAGGACATGATGAAGCGTGACTGGTCGCTCAACGGCATGATCGGTGCCCGCCTCTCATGGAACATCGGGGCACTCTATACCCACAAAAACGACAAGGCGAAGATACAGCTGCAGCGCGATATGGCAGAGACGAGCCGCAAGGTATTCCTTTTTAATAATAACCTGGAGCAGATGGAGCAGAATGAAGCCATAGCCCGCTATCGCTCCTTGATGAAGGATGACGAGGAGATTATCTCGCTGCGCTCGTCTGTGCGTAAGGCTGCAGAGTCGAAACTGTCTCATGGCATCATAGACGTGAACGACCTTGTGAAGGAAATCAATGCAGAGAACGCAGCTCGGGTGCAACAGACGGTGCACGAGATTGAGATGCTGAAGGAGATTTACGAACTTAAATTTACGACGAACAATTAACAACAATATGAAGAAGTATAGTATTATTTTGCTTGCGATATGCCTCGCTGCATGCGGGAGCAAGGAGAAAGAGTATGATGCCACTGGCACGTTTGAAGCCACAGAGGTTACGGTATCCGCAGAGCAGAGCGGTGCATTGCTCCGTTTTGCCCTTGATGAGGGTGACAACATTGAGGCCGGCAGCGAGGTAGGATTGATAGACACCACACAGATATGGCTGAAGCTGAGACAGGCCGATGCCACAAAGACGGTCTATCAGAGTCAGAAGCCCGACCTGGAGAAGCAGATAGCTGCCACGCGTCAGCAGTTGGAGAATGCCCAAGCGGAGAAGAAACGCTATCAGGAACTGGTAAGCGATGGGGCTGCTCCCAGCAAGATGCTCGACGATGCGACGAACCAGGTGAAGGTGTTGCAACGGCAACTTGACGCGCTGGTATCGACTCTCAACACCCAGCTGTCAACTCTCAACAGTCAGCTTTCGACTGTCGATGTGCAGAAAAATCAGCTGTGGGACCAGCTGCGCAAGTGTCATATCGTGGCTCCAATATCCGGTACGGTGCTTGAGAAGTACGTAGAGCAGGGTGAGTTTGCAGTCACGGGAAAACCGCTGTTCAAGATGGGCGACACCCATAACATGTATATGCGAGCCTATGTTACGTCATCACAATTGCAGAATGTGAAGGTGGGACAGAAGGTTAAGGTGTTTGCCGACTTCGGTAACGAACAGCGTAAAGAATATGCCGGGACGGTAAGCTGGATTTCAAGCCGCTCTGAGTTTACGCCTAAAACCATCCTGACCGATGACGAACGCGCGGACCTTGTCTATGCCGTGAAGATAGCCGTAAAGAATGACGGGGCCATCAAGATAGGAATGTACGGGGAAGTAAAGTTTTAGAGAGAAGACTGCTGATCCCGTCGGATCTCCGACGGGTACGGTGGCAGGGATGAGGGAAGAGAAAAGGTAGATGAATATGAATGCTATTGAAGTAAACGGAATCAGCAAGAGTTACGGCAAGGTGCAGGCGTTGCAGAATGTGACGTTCTCCGTGGAGAGGGGCGAGGTGTTTGGCATCATCGGCCCTGACGGAGCGGGCAAGACATCGCTTTACCGCATCCTGTGCACTTTATTGTTGCCTGACAAGGGGACTGCCAGCATTGACGGCTTCGACACCGTGAGCCAGATGAAGGAGATACGCCGCCGAGTGGGATACATGCCAGGACGCTTCTCGCTCTATCAGGATCTGACCGTAGAGGAAAACCTGAAGTTCTTTGCAACGCTCTTTGGCACTACGGTTGAAGAGGGATATGACAGTATCCGCACCATCTATTCACAGATAGAGCGGTTCAAGGACCGCCGTGCCGGTGCGCTTTCAGGCGGCATGAAGCAAAAGCTTGCGCTTAGCTGTGCGCTGGTTCACTCGCCGAGTGTTCTCTTTCTTGACGAACCCACAACGGGCGTTGACCCCGTAAGTCGCAAGGAGTTCTGGGAGATGCTGGGCACTTTGCGCGAGCGGGGCATCACCATTGTTGCCTCTACGCCTTACCTTGACGAGGTGCGCTGCTGTGACCGCGTGGCATTCCTTGATGAGGGACGTGTGCGCGGCATTGGTACACCTGAGGTGATACTTGAGCAATTTAGGGATATCTTTAATCCACCTGGTATTAAGCGTAGTAGAGATGTTGCGGGGAATGTTACTGTGACACAGCAACAAACAGAACCACAAACGAAACCAGAACCTGAAACGGAACCGAAGTACGTAATCGAGGTGGAGCATCTTGTGAAGGCTTTCGGTTCGTTCCATGCTGTTGATGATATCTCGTTCAACGTGAAGCGAGGTGAAATCTTCGGTTTTCTGGGGGCTAACGGTGCTGGCAAGACCACAGCGATGCACATGCTGACAGGCCTGAACCAGCCAACGAGCGGCACGGGGCGTGTCGTCGGTTATGACATACGCACAGAGTATGAGCAGATAAAACGTCACATCGGCTATATGTCACAGCGCTTCTCGCTCTACGATGACCTTACCGTGAGCGAGAATATCAGACTCTTTGCCGGCATCTATGGCATGAAAAGTGAAGAGATAAGAGTGAAGAGTGAAGAAGTGCTGCGCCGTCTCAACTTCGCTGATCATGCAAACGACCTTGTGGCATCGCTGCCTCTCGGTTGGAAACAGAAGCTGGCCTTCTCCGTCTCTATCTTCCACGAGCCGGGTGTGGTGTTTCTTGACGAACCCACAGGTGGCGTTGACCCAGCCACTCGGCGCCAGTTCTGGGAACTGATCTACGATGCTGCGGCCCGGGGTATCACGGTCTTTGTGACCACTCACTATATGGACGAGGCCGAATATTGTGACCGTATATCTATCATGGTTGACGGCAAGATAAAGGCTCTCGGCACTCCCGACGAACTGAAGGAGCGTTTCCACCAGCCCGATATGGACCACGTGTTCACCTATCTGGCACGCCAGGCAACGAGAGGGGAAAGTTAATTAAAGCCCCCTCCAACTCCTCCAAGGGGGAGAGATGTGAGGGGTGAAGGGTTGAGAGAAGATTAGTTGAAAGTTAATATGAAACAATTTCTATCTTTCGTAATAAAAGAATCAAAGCACATCCTGCGCGATAAGCGCACGATGCTCATCCTTTTCGGCATGCCCGTTGTGATGATGTTGCTCTTTGGATTTGCCATCTCCACGGACGTAAGAAACGTGCGTATGGTGGTGGTGACTTCGCAGATGGACTATCGTACACAGGCTGCAGTCGAAACACTGGCACAGTCAGAGTATTTCACAATCACCCAGACCGTCAGCACACCACAGGAGGCAGAACGGCTTATCCGCAGACAAAAGGCTGACATGAGCCTCATCCCATACCCTTCTCCCAAGTCTGAGGAGGGCGGACATATCAGGTGGCAGATGATGGTAGATGGTTCCGACCCTAACATGGCGCAGCAGTGGACCAACTACGCCCAGGGTGTGCTGACAAACATGCAGGGCAGCATAGTCAACACCAAGCTTCTCTATAACCCCCAGATGAGGTCTGCCTACAACTTCGTTCCCGCCATCATGGGCATGTTGCTGATGCTCATCTGTGCCATGATGACCTCCATCTCCATTGTTCGCGAGAAGGAGAAGGGAACTATGGAGGTGCTGCTTGTCTCGCCCATTCGTCCGTTGATGGTCATCATCACCAAGGCTGTGCCCTATCTGGTGCTCGCCTTTGGCATTCTCATCACTATCCTCCTGATGGCGCGCTACGTGCTGGAGGTGCCGCTGCAAGGCTCGCTGTTCTGGATTCTTGCCATTTCAACCCTATACATATTATTGGCTCTCTCGCTGGGGTTGCTCATCTCAAACATTGCACAGACGCAGCTTGTGGCCCTGCTGCTATCGGCTATGGTGCTGCTCATGCCCGTGGTAATGCTCTCGGGCATGATGTTCCCTGTGGAGTCAATGCCCACCGTGCTGCAATGGGTTGCTGCCATAGTACCGCCGCGCTACTACATAGAAGCTATGCGCAAACTGATGATTATGGGCGTTGGCATTGATGAGGTGATGAAGGAAGTTGTCATACTCGCCATAATGACGGTCCTGCTGCTGACCATAGCACTAAAGAAATTCAATCAGCGCTTGGCGTAACAACAAATCGTACATCGTAAATTGTACATCGTAAATTGTAAATTGTACATCGTACATCGTAAATTGTAAATTGTACATCGTACATCGTAAATTGTAAATTGTACATGATAAGGTTTCTTATACAAAAGGAGTTTCTGCAGATTAGGCGCAATTCGTTTCTGCCCAGGCTCATCATCATTTTCCCTATCGTCATCATGTGCGTGATGCCGTGGGTTATGCAGATGGAGGTGAAGAACATTCGCGTAAGCGTTGTGGACTTAGACCGCACCCCGCTGTCACAGCGCCTCGTTCATGCTATAGAGGCCTCTGACTACTTTCTGTTCCAAGGTCAGCAACCAACCTACCAGGCAGCTCTCGCAGAGGTGGAGCACGACCGCGCCGATGTTATCCTTGAGATACGTGACGGCAAGTACCTCATAGCAGCCAATGCCGTCAATGGTACCAAAGGCTCAATAGGCTCAGCATACCTGTCGCAGATTGTAGCTTCCCTCTCCTCCCCCCAGGGGGAGGCCGGGAGTGGGCTACTCCTGCTCTATAACAAGCACCAGAACTATAAGCTCTTCATGATTCCTGCCCTCTTTGCCATCGTGATGATGCTAATGACTGGATTCCTGCCCACGCTGAACATCGTTGGAGAAAAAGAGACCGGCACCATAGAGCAAATCAACGTCACGCCGGTATCCAAATGGGCATTCATACTATCCAAACTCATCCCCTATTGGCTCATCGCCCTCTTTGTCATAACGGTATGTTTGCTTCTGTCCAACGCCATCTATGGCATCACGCCAGCCGGTCCTGTTTGGCTCGTCTATGTCCTCGCCATGCTGCTGGCATTGTTCTTCTCGTCGTTCGGCCTCATCATCTCAAACTATAGCGACACCATGCAGCAGGCAGTCTTCGTGATGTGGTTCTTCGTGGTGTGTATCATGTTGCTCAGCGGACTCTTCACTCCCACGCGCTCCATGCCTGAATGGGCGTATCTGACCACGTATATCAATCCCATGCACTATTTCATCGAAGCTATACGCA
>JAEEGL010051077.1_pt1 | contig 12044 bp, 11 predicted proteins | sample 9134231 | NCBI WGS metagenome assembly JAEEGL01 (sample SAMN16246548, study PRJNA631951) | gut metagenome | biome: gut microbiome; feature: rumen; material: fiber-attached | host: Bos | place: Iran: Karaj | collected 2018-10
ACTCCGTGTTCCCCGGTGATAGTCACTGTGGTCTCACCGCCGGAAATCAGCGCGCAGGGTGTCTTAAAGGGCCGCTGATACTCAATAATCTCATCCGTAATACCCGCCATTACAATTCCCAGATCTTTAGCCTCGCCCGCCATTATATGAGAAAGAATGTACGGTTCATAACCAAGCTCCCGTGCCTTTTCCGCGGCTGCAAGACAACTGAGATTCTGATCGGCCACGCTAAACAGTACCTGCTTCATGCCTTCAAAGCTTTTGACTGTTTCCAGCTCCGGATGACTGTTTCCATATTCCAAAAAGGCTTTCACGCTCTCCGGAGCATTTTCCCACAGCCCATAATCATGCATTACCTGCAATGCATCCCGGTACGTTGTCGGATCGGTACGGCAAAGATCAGGCCAGGGCATATCCGGGGTTGACGTATCAAACGTCAGGGTAATGACCATTGCAGGCTGACCAAACTGGACCAGCCTCCCGCCCTTAAGCTGGCACAGATGCTTTCGTACCATGTTCATCGCGCCGATCTCAGCCCCGCTGTTCAGAAGCATTTCATTAATCTTTTGCAAATCCTTCAGGCTGATACCGGGTTCCGGTTTATTGACAAGAGCTGTAGATCCGCCTGTCACGGCGGCAAAGATAATATCCTTCTCCCCTGCCTGATTGAGAATTTCAATAATGCGGTCGGCCGCTTCAAGGCTTCTCTCATCCGGAATCGGGTGACTTGATTCAAAAATCTCTATATGCTTCAGGCGCCTCTTTTCTCCCGCCTTTACAGCTACAAAACCCTTTGTAATATGACTGCCTAAGATTTCATCAAGGGCCTGCGCAATGGGGAAAGCGCCTTTGCCTGCGCCGACAACATACACATGTTCCACATCTGCATAGTTAATTTTCAGATCTCCAACCTGAATCGTCTTTCCATCAAAGAACACCAGCTTATTTACCGCATCATAGGGAATTACTTTTTTAACGCCCGCTTCGATAATATCCAGCGCTGCTTTCCTCAGGTCCTGATTTCCTTTAGATGTCAGTTGCTCATAATTTTTAAATAATCTAGTCATCATCCACCTGTTTTCATCCAACTTGAGAACCTTACTCCATTAACTAATATGCTAGTATACTAGTATACTAGCATATTAGTTGTTTCCCGTCAAGCCTTTCTTCATATTGATTTACTGAATAAAAAAAGCCTTTCCCGTATTGCCTGCCGTCACCCAGGCAATACGGGAAAGGCAATCATAATAATTGATTTACTGCCATCCCATCTTTAGAGCCAACAACCCTAAGTACTCTTTCATAGCAAGAGAGGAATGGTACAGGTTTTCTGCCTGCGGTGTAAATGCAAACGCATTCAGCCTTGTATTTCTGCTTGTCTTATAATCTGTCGGATAAGGAATCACGTTCACGCCTTCCCGTTCAAAAAACGCAACGGATCTTGGCATATGAAACGCCGATGTTACCAGAATCACTTTGTCAAAGTTACGCTGTTGGCAAATCTGTTTCACATATTTCGCGTTCTCCGCCGTATTCCGGCTCCGGTCTTCTTTGATTAAATACTGTTCCTCTACCCCGCAGGCCCTTAATAAACGGTACTCCAAACTTGCTTCTGTAGTCTTATCACCATAAACACTTCCACCGGATAATACCATCGGCAAATGCAGTGCTCTGTGCAGACGCAACCCTGCCACAAGACGAACTGTAGTGCTTTCACTGTTCTGCCCTATTCCGTCAAAATCCGGTACGCCGTCATAACTGCCACCGGCAAGGACAACTATTGCCTTCGCATCTTTTACTTCACTTACAGCCGGTTGACCATAAACGTTTTCTAATGGCCCAATTATCTTATCACTCACAACATTTACGCTTAACAGATAAATTAGCAAAAACAACAATAACAGTCCATTCGCATATTTGGTTTTACGGTAATAGAAATACAGTGCTGCTATTACCAGCAAAAATATACCCGGAGGTAACAACCATGCATAAAACAGTTTTTGAATCAGTAACATTCCTTCAATACCTTTTAAATAAGGATATACCTAACATCTTTCTTCCCATGATAAATTGTTCCATCTTTCGATGACTGTAATCATTACAGGAAATGAGAAACTGTTTTTATATTAAATCAGTCCGCACGCTCCGCATCGCGTCCGTTTTGCTCCGCAAAACGTCCGACGGAGTCCGAAGATCATTCTTTTCTTCGATTAGCTCTGTATCTACTCTGTATCCATATTTTCGCCTCTTTAAACTGTGCAGTACTGTGATAAAACAAATAGTAACCAAACAACGAAAAAGTTGTACATGTCAATAATCTGAACACCAAATCCATAATACCACAAGCGATTACCGTTGTCGCAAAATCACAAACATAAATACACGGCACAGCAACCAACACCGTTACAAAAAAGTAATGTGCATGATCAGTAAAAAATTCGCTTAACTTTCCATTTCGATAATATTGCCGGAAAAGAATACGTGCACTAAAAATAAAGTCAACAAAAAACAAAGATATCAATGTAGCCAGAATGATACCTAACACACCAAAATATTTTGCCAGCATTATGTTAAGGAAGATGTTCAACAATGCCTCAGCTAAAGCATAATAACGCGCCTGCCACCAAAGACCTGCACCTTCAAAATATACCCAACGCATATCTCCCATCTTTAACACATAAAAATAGGCAGTCAATGCAGCCACTTCCGGAAAATTCAACATAAGCTGTTCACCGACCCAAAGCCGTACAAACGGCTGATACATACAGAGAAAACAAATAGAAGCCCAGCCGGCAATCAACATATAAATGAAATTAAAGCGTCGCATGTCTGTATAATTTTTATCACGCGTTCCTACGGCAATACTATTTCCCACACTGGCCATCATAGCAGTACACAATACCACGCTGACAGAAATAACTGCATTATGTATGCACATATAATTCCCATATATAGCTGCCATAGTCAACCCTAAAAAAGATGTAATGCAGATACTGTCTATGCCATTACGGCTTACCCCTCGTAATTTGCTAATCAGAATACCATATACCTTGGGTTTCAGTTCATCAAACTGTTCTTTACTGATATTGCCCGAATATTGATACTGAGGGAACTGTGAATCTACCGCCCAAGACACAAGCAAATTACGAAAAACAGTAAAAACAAGAGAAGTCAATAAATAAAAATAGAAATTCTCTGACAACAGTAAAAAAGCTGCCTGCACCGCAGTTTTACAAAGCAAGACCATAGTGTTGATCCTGCTAAGAATATCATTGCGCTGCAAGGCAGAAGGAATTGCAGTTTTATAACCATATAACAGATAACCGACTGATACATCCGCCAAAAATAAACCATACCAGATGTAAAGATTTAAATTGCCCGGAACAACGGCGTCTTTAATAAGATACGATAATAACGGCATTACGAGAATGCCACAGCAAAAAATAGTACAGCCAATGAGACGATACAGTTTTTTATAGGTTCCCAAATATGCACATACAGTTTTTGTATCCCCTTCTGCAACAGGGCGGTACAGACTGTAAATTATCGCCGTTCCAAAGCCAAAATCCGCCAGATTCAGCACGTGTAAAACTGAAGCAAAAAGACTGTTCAACCCCAGATATTCGATCCCAAAACGATAAATTACAAGTGTTCTGATAATGAATGGAACAGTTAAAGAAAAAAAACGGTTTATAAAGCCGAACAACGTGTTCCGGGCAACACTCTTACTCCTATTAAACTGGGGCTGCAACCTATCAGAATTCGTCATTGCTTTTAACTCAATATACTTTACTGCTATAAAAAATTAAAATCCGACTAGCGTCAAAATCCAAGCTTCCTTATACAACTAATCTTTCACGTAACCACCTGTAACCTTGCGATGCATAATATAATAAAGCATAGGTAAATCTGTTATCGATTCGGCCAACTATTATAGGAATACGTAATCTTAACGGCCAATTGTTCATGCCCAATATTGGAAAGTTTTGAGCGCTAAATTTATGCATTTCATTTAAATCAGAAGCATATTTTTCCTTTTCCTGTTTCGAAAGATTACAGTACCATCTCCATGTTTGCCCAATTGCAAACGCACAATTAAGACATAACCGGGCCATCAATTTACTATCTGTATTAAAACGGTTGTCTTTCGAAAAAAAATCAAAGCGTGATTTGTGCGCCAGCCAAAAATCTACCAAATTAGCCATTGTATGAGTTTGAGTAATATTACCTTCCCTTGAAATTCTATAATGATACAAAGGTGTGGAAATACTAATAACATTCCCAGTTTTTAAAAAGAATTTATAAATTGTCGCAGTATCTTCACTCACATGTCCATCCGGAAATTTAATATCAGCAAAACATGATCTATGAAAAAGTTTATTCCAAACGCCTGTAACAATTTCGTTATTTAACAGTGCTTTACATAAATCTATAGTATTATCAAATTTTTTCTCAATATTTTCGCGAATGACAGTACGCTTTAAAAATTCATAATAAAACCCACAATTCACTATATCTGCACGATTTTCTTTTGCTACATTTATAAGCGTTTCATACATTTCCGGTTCTAACCAGTCATCACTGTCCACGAAGCCGATATACTCGCCAGAAGCTTTTTCGATACCATAATTCCTTGCATTGGAAAGACCACCATTCTCTTTATGGAATACTCTTACACGCGAGTCTTTTTTTGCATATTCGTCGCAAATTCTTCCGCAATTATCCGGCGAACCATCATCTATAAGAATGATTTCAATATCTTTATAAGTTTGGTTTATAATACTTTCAATACATTGGGACAAGTATAATTCCACATTATACACAGGAACAATTACGCTGATCAAAAGAACCTCCCGCGTTTCTTTACCAGTTTTCGGAACTGAACTTTCTTATTCACTTAAATTTAATGACTTTGTATAATCTAAAAACTCATCGTAATTTTTAATGTAGTCCGATTCATCATAAAGTTCTGATGCTAAAACCAATAACACTGCATCCGGTGAAAAATCAAACATTTCCCGCCATATGGCATTAGAAACATAAAGACCTTCGTAAGGCTTTTCTAAAAATATAACTCTCTTTTCTTGACCATTATCAAGCCGAATTTTACAACTGCCATGAATGCAGATCAGAACCTGCTGCAAAAATTTATGCGCATGACAACCACGTATAACCCCTTTTTGAGTGTTATACACATAATAGACCCTTTTAATACGAAACGGAATTTCTTTAAATTCCTCTAATGCAACTAACTGCCCACGCTCATCGCCATGCAGTTGAAACACTTGTTTGATAACTTTCATTTAATTAAAAACTCCATAAATCAATTGTTCGTTACTGAATACCAAATATAATTATGTAATTCCTCCGATGCATAAAAAAACTTTGCTTCATCAGGAAAATTGCCACACTTGTAACCATTCTTGTTATAGAATCCGATAGCCCGGCTATTTCGGGGCGATACGCACCAATAGATGGTACTTATTCCAAGTTCCTTAAAACCTTTTTTTACAATCGCATCCATGCCAAATTTGGAATAGCCTTTTCCCATTGCACATTTTCTGACAGTTATTCCAAATTCAGCTGTTTTTTCGGTAATATGCTTAAGGCTTACTGTACCCATATATGTATCCTGTTCATTTACAATGGCCAAATGCAAATTGTCTTTAGCATCCTGCGCAGCCTTAATAAATGAAATACACTCTTCCAATGATTTTGACGCAAAATTCTTTCTCATATGGTTAACAACAGAATTATCATGCATCCATTCTAACATGAGCGGAGCATCTTCTGGTTTTAGCAGCCTTAAGTTCATCATATCACTCCACTAAAAACTATTAATTGTATCAATCACATACTGTATTTCATCATCCGTCATGCCGTAATATATGGGGATGCTCAATTCCGTATCACTGATTTCTTCCGCAATCGGCAAAGCGCCTTTGGGAATATTTAAATCTTTATAAGATTCCTGCAAATGAATAGCTATAGGATAATGTTTATTTGTGACAATACCATGATCATTCAAATACTTTTCCAACGCTTTTCGCTCGTCACAGCGGATTCCGTAAATATGCCATACAGGAACACTATCATCTAGTACATATGGTAATTTCACTTTTGGATTCTTAATACCTTCTGTATATTTAGATGCAATACGTCTGCGTACTTCATTCATTCGGTCCAGATGCGGAAGTTTGGCTGCAAGGAAAGCTGCCTGCATTTCATCTAACCGACTATTGTATCCTTTATAAATGTGGTGATATTTATAATCCGAACCGTAGTTTCCTAACGCGCGGACTTTATCTGCAATATCTTTATTATTTGTTATCACTGCGCCGGCATCGCCCAGTGCGCCCAGGTTCTTACCAGGATAGAAACTGAAGCCGGAAGCATCGCCAAAAGTTCCAATCTTACGTCCTTTATAGGTTGCCCCGTGAGCCTGAGCACAATCTTCCACCACAAACAGACTGTATTTCTTCGCAACTTGCATAATCAAATCCATATCACAAGGCTGCCCGTATAAGTGAACCGGAATGATTGCTTTCGTTTTTTCTGTTATTTTATTTTCAATAAGCATCGGATTAATATTAAACGTGCGAATATCCGGTTCTACAAAAACAGGGATTGCACCCACATAATTAACTGCAAGAATCGTTGCAATATATGTATTGGAAGGAACGATAACTTCATCACCTTCACCTACACCAAGCGCACGCAAAGAAAGCATTAACGCATCCAGTCCATTACCAACACCCACGCAACAGTTTACATTGCAATATTCTGCAAATGCTTTTTCAAACGCAACACCTTCTTCACCTTTGATATACCAGCTTTTAGTATATACACGCTCAAAGGCGTTTCGCAAATCAGCATTCAATTCGCGTTCCATAGGAAGAAAAGATACAAATGGGATTTTCATTTGAATTACTCCATCCTGGAAAAGCAGGCCATGCTCTTGCATATAGATAATTGATCTTTTTACAGAACGTAAAAAGTACTGTTAAAAAAGCAACAACACTCAACTTCTGTTGCTTTCACCATAGCAATGTTTGAAAAATGAAACATCTGCATTAATGGGGCTATATTCTTCAAAAAATAATCTGTAAAATCTCCAATACAACCATTTAGGATGTTTCAACAATCTAATGAGTTTATCAAATTTTGACAACCTATTTATATTCCTTTTAAATTCTATGTTTTCCAATATCCACTTTCGTATCTCTTCGTTTGGTTTAATCCATTTTTCTAAACAAATCTTATCCATTTTTATGTCATCTTTGAGCATAAGTTCTTTCCATCTTTTATCGCCGGTTGTAGATATACCGCCATCCGCATATTCATACCAAATAACCTTAAATGGATAGTACATTATCTTTCGTTCATCCAAAATTGCCAACCGAATGAAATAATCTTCTACATAAGTAACCCGATGCAATAAAAATCTCAAATAATATAGTAAGATACTCTTTTTTGCAATTTTCGTTGAACCATAAATAACATCTTTTAAACAATGATAATTAATGACTTTATCAATAAATGATGAAGCATTCTTATATACTGACATATTTCTTGGATGATGGGGAGATTTAATAATATTTAATTTTCCATTATTCCTATTATAACAAACCGCATCACCAAAAATAATATCCGCATTGTTTTTTTTAGAAAAAGCTAGCCATTCAGACAAAACAGTATCGTTATATAATAAATCACCTGGTGAAAATAGTTTTATATATTCTGCATCTGAAGAACAAATGCCACGATAAAACTGGCACACTGTTCCTTCATGTTTTACACCTTTAACCAGTTTATAATCCGTAAAATTAATACTTTTAAAAAATGTTTTAACTTCTGTATGTAGCGGATTCGCGGAGCCATCATCAGAAACAACAATTTGAAGCTTAACATTTTTTTGCTCCACAATCGAGAGCAATGTAGCTTTTAATTTTACCCATTGAGGATTATATGTTCCTACAACTATTGTTATATCATTGCAGTCGGTCATATACATAACCTCATTTTTAATAATGTTCCTACAAAGCACAGCTTAAGCCACGTTAACGACAATAACTAAACCTGCCCTTTCCCAAATCCCATTGGATTCTTCTTTTGCCAGTTCCAACTGTCACGGCACATAGTCAGCATATCATATTCTGCTCTCCAGCCTAACTCTCTGTTTGCTTTAGACGGATCTGAATAGCATACTGCAATATCTCCGGGACGACGTCCTTCTATCACGTAGGGTATCTTAATACCGTTAGCTTCTTCAAAGGCATGAACCACTTCCAACACGCTATAGCCTTTGCCGGTTCCCAGATTATAAACAGCAACACCACAATTGTTTTCAATAGCCTTCAACGCTTTAACATGACCCCGGGCCAGATCCACTACGTGAATATAGTCGCGAACACCGGTGCCATCTGGTGTATCGTAGTCGTCACCGAAAATATGCAGCTTGTCCAACTTGCCTACCGCCACCTGGGTTATATAAGGCATCAGGTTATTGGGAATTCCGTTAGGATCTTCTCCAATCAGTCCGGATGCGTGGGCACCAATCGGATTGAAATATCTCAATAACACAATATTCCAGGGATTTGGCTCCCCTAGTTTTACATCCGCGGTATGCATATCTATCAAAATCTCTTCCAGCATTGACTTGGTTTTTCCATAAGGGTTGGTACAGTGACCTTTTGGACAATTCTCTGTAATAGGCATCTCCGCAGGGTTTCCATACACGGTTGCTGAAGAACTGAAAATAATATTCTTGCAGCCATTCTGACGCATTACATCCAGCAAGACCAATGTTCCACCGATATTATTCTCATAATAATCCCAGGGCTTTACTACCGATTCCCCTACCGCTTTCAGTCCGGCAAAATGAATGCAACAGTCAAATTCGTACGACTCAAATACCTGTGACAAACCTTCTCGATTACGAATGTCTACCTGATAAAAAGGCACAGTCTGCCCCGTTATGCTCTCCACCCGACGTAAAGATTCAACATTCGAATTGGACAGGTTGTCCACTACTACTACCGAAACTCCTTCCGTTATAAGCTCAATTAAAGTATGTGTACCAATAAATCCCGTGCCACCCGTAACAAGAATATTCATATGTTTTTTCCCCTTTTTAGACGAACCGTCCGTTTAAAATTATATTTTAAAGTCTTTTGTTTTTATCAAAATCGTTTTTCTAATCTGTGTACTACTAGTACTTTGCGTATATGGTAAATATACTATTTTCACGCCTTTATCTTTAAAGTATTCTTCATAACGCTTAAATCTCTCCGTCCCTTTATAATCAGAACCAACGAAGAGACTGTCAAAATGCCACAAATCCCATGCATCAGAATCTTCTGTACATGAATCGACGACTTTATCAACAAATTTACAGGCGCCTACAATTTCTTTACGCTCTTCAAGAGGAATAAACGTTTCTTTGCCTTTCCAGGCACCACTGTTATGTACCCCTACAATCAGATAATCACATTGCTCTTTGGCCCTGCGTAATAAATTAAGATGCCCGATATGAAACAAATCAAATGTTCCGGAAAGATAGCCTATTGTTATTCTTTTGTTATTATTCATACGGCCTGACTCTTTTTTATATTGATAACTATGAAGTCCATATTCATGCGGATTATTGTGATATCGTTCCAGGACATCCTTAAAGATTTCCTCATACTGGGGGATAAAAAGACATGAAGAAGTAAGTACACGATTAACGATATCTTTAGCCAAATCTTCCAATAAATCCAGCTGATTCATGCCGCCATTAAAACGGGATCCCTTAAAAGATGCGGGAGAAACATTAAGGATACGATTTTTTGTTCCAGAAACTTCCAACTCAATATTTACACTTTCTAAAAACCGACAGATTGCCGCCTTTGATGCTGCATATACAGCAGCCATAGGCGAGGACAACAATCCGGAAATAGATCCCATAACCCCACAGTAAAACGATTCTTTACTCTTTATCCTTTCATAAAACAAACGAATAATACGAATTGTTGAAACTGTGTTGACAATTATCATATTCTTGATTTCTGCCGGATGGAAATATTCAAAATCAGCTACTCTTCCAAATCCAGCAGTAATCATCAAAAATGAAACTTCTTTATCCTTGGCAAAATTATAAATCTGGTCATCATCTAAATCAAGGAGATTACAATATTGATAAGAATAAAGATGCTTTGGAAAAATCTCCTTATCCAATTCCTGCCTGTCTAAAATATGGACATAATAACCTTGCTCAATAAGAACCTTTGATATTGCCAAACCGATTCCATTGCTTCCGCCTATAATTAAAGCTTTTTTATTCATATTTGCTCATACCTATTGAATTCATAGTTTTACAAAATTTTGTTTTAAAAGCTGTGATTACTTAATGATTTTAACATAAAAAACTGTGTATGTATATTCTTTTATCAATGAAAACAAAATTAGAGTAATCAATTTAATTACTCCTGACCTTTAAAAAAAGCGGTTGCACTATTGCAACCGCTAGAATCAGCCTTAATTTTAAAATTTCGCAAACCTGTCTATCACGTTTTCCTTATCGTAATAAATCTTATCATCTGCAATAAGTTTTACCTCACCATTATTTGCTTCTATTATGTTAACTGCACAATTATAGGGTACATGTCCGTGCCAAAAGTCAGAGGGGATTTCATACAGGTAATTTAACATGGCTCGTAATGCAACGCCATGGGTGGTTAACAGATAAGTCTTACCATCATCCCTTGCAATTAAGCTTTTCAAAAACTTCTGGGTACGCTCACATACCTGCTGAATGTTTTCTCCACCAGGGAATCCGGCAAAATGAAACGACTCTGTAAAAAACAGGTTGAGCTGATGCTCGTCAATTACGGTATCACGCTCACCGGGACGAAACTTTTTGCCTTCATATTCTCCCATATGAATTTCTTTTATGGAATTCTCAAATAGAACTGGAACTTCAACATTTCCACTCTCCTGCAATATAATCTCTGCAGTCTTCCATGCTCTTTGCAACGGACTGGAATAACAAATATCAAATGTAACGCCGCGCATTGCCCTGCCGGTAATTCTTGCCAGTTCTATACCATTCTCATTTAACGGATCGTCTGTCCATCCCTGCAAATACCCCTCGACGTTTGAACGTGTTTCGCCATGCCGCACAATATAAATAAGCATTATTTCTCTTTCCGCTTCTGCATCATAATACAATACGCTTCAAACAAATCTAAATCATCCTGACTTGTAATTTTAATGTTTAGTTGGGAACCTTTTGAAAAAAAGAGTTTTTTGCCGTGATGATATAGCAGCGATGTAGTATGGGGTTCTAAAGAATCCAAATAGCCACCCTTATCAGCCTTATCATAGTCTTCCAATAATTCCCCAAAAAAGAAAGTCTGAGGTGTATTTAAGCCGGTGATTGTTTCTCTCAATACGCTTTGTGTAGAGTACTCATCAGAATCACGGGAACCCATGCAAAGAAGGCAGGGATTCTCAGAAATGGAATTGCCTTTTTCCTTACAAACTTTTATGGCGTCATCTATAATAGCATCACTGACAAATGGCGCAACGCTCATATGGATCATCACGATATCATCCGGGGCTAAAATATTACGTAAATATTTCAGCCCCATGTAAACGGATTGCATAAAGGTTGGCCCGCCTTCTGTAATCCAACGCACCTTTTGTAAACCATATGCAGAAATTATTTCCCGAAGCAACTTTTCATAACCGTGTACACAAACAATCTCAACAGCGTCTATATTGGAATTACGTTCCAAAACTTCAAGCGTATAGGCAATAATCGGCTTATTTAACACTTTTATAAACTGTTTAGGTATAGCCGCGCCCATACGCTTTCCAATACCGCCAGCTAATATTAAGGCAACGTTCATTACTTATCACACTTTCCATTTACTAACACAAGTTATGAAAAATATTTTCCAAAGAATATGTCCCAATTCTTTCTTCGAAAATATTATTCTTTCCATCCATCAGTCTCATCCTTTGGGTCTTCCATTGGTCCGTAAGACGCCTCATAACGC
>JAEEGL011234901.1_pt1 | contig 12044 bp, 8 predicted proteins | sample 9134231 | NCBI WGS metagenome assembly JAEEGL01 (sample SAMN16246548, study PRJNA631951) | gut metagenome | biome: gut microbiome; feature: rumen; material: fiber-attached | host: Bos | place: Iran: Karaj | collected 2018-10
CGAAAACGACGAATAGCGGAGAACACCCGAATAGATCCGCGTGAGGCGGAAACCTATAATAAAAAAGATGAGGTAAAAGCACAGCGTACCCAAAACGGGAAGAAAGGTACGGTAAGTGGAAACGGGACCATGATCGAGAGCGTAGCACATCAAGCCAGACAGCAATACGACCAAACTGTCGAACGCGAGCACGGCCCAATACGGGAGTGCTGTGCGGGAGAAATACCACCTGAAGAACTTATTTATCGAATTCATAAAATCGATTGTTTCAAAATTATCTTACTATAGATTATCGCTAATCCATGTGCAAAGGTAAAAACATTTTCCCATTCCACCAAATTTTTCTTAAACATTTTTTATTATATGGGCAAATTCTTCACTTCTTCCCAACTTGAAGGCGACGACTTGTGAACTCGCAATGACATTTGTGGCAAAATAGCAAAAACAAAAAAATGCAAGCAAAATGCAAAAAAACAGTAAAAAAACTTGGTCAATTCATAAGAAAGCCGTACCTTTGCAAGCCGATTATTATCAGAGAGCCCCTTAAAAGGCTCAATATCTGCGTGTTAATAGCTATTTCCATTGGCCTGGGAGAGCGGTTAGTGAATCGCAGAAACGGAAAAGCGCGCCGGTGAGAGCTCCGGCAAAGAAACATTAGTAGTAAACAAAACAAGTTTAATCAAAAGAATGGACACGTTAAGTTACAAGACCATTTCTCTGAACAAGGAGACCGCGAAAAAAGAGTGGGTCGTCGTCGACGCCACCGATCAGGTTCTCGGTCGCCTCGCCACAAAGGTGGCAAAGATGCTCCGCGGCAAGTATAAGCCCGGCTTCACACCTCACGTAGATTGCGGTGACAACGTCATCATCATCAACGCCAACAAGATTCAGCTCACCGGTAAGAAGATGACTGATCGTGTGTATCTCCGCTACAGTATGTATCCCGGCGGTCAGAAGGCCAGCACCCCCGCTGACATCATCGCCAAGCCCAACGGCTACGAGAAGCTCGTTCGCCGCGTAGTGAAGGGTATGTTGCCCAAAAACAAACTGGCCGCCAAGCTGCTCAACAACCTCTACATCTATGAGGGTGCCGAGCATAAGCATGAGGCACAACAGCCCAAGGCCATTGATATTAACCTCTATAAGTAAACAGAAATGGCAGTAGTTAATGCATTAGGTCGCCGCAAGTGCGCCGTAGCCCGCGTTTATCTAACAGAGGGCAATGGTAAAATTACCATCAACAAGAAAGACCTCACAGAGTACTTCCCCAGCACCATACTCCAGTTCGTCGTGAAGCAGCCTCTGGCTCTGCTCGACGTTGCCGAGAAGTATGACATCAAGGTGAACCTCTTCGGCGGCGGTTATACCGGACAGAGCCAGGCACTTCGCCTCGCTATCGCCCGCGCCCTCGTAAAGATCAACGCCGAGGATAAGAAAGCCCTCCGTGCAGAAGGTTTCATGACTCGCGACCCACGTGCCGTAGAGCGCAAGAAGCCCGGTCAGCCCAAGGCACGCCGTCGCTTCCAGTTCAGCAAACGCTGATTCTATTTACGATTTAATGATTTTCGATTTAATGGTTGCAAGTTGGCAGAAGCTGCTTGAATCCCTGAATATAAAATCCTTAGATCTTTAAATCGGCAAGCGTTTAGTATCTAAATCGTGCGGATTCACTGATGACTACCGCATGATTGGTTAGAGTTAACCCAAAAGAAAGTAAACAATTATTCATTCAAACAAATTATGTCAAGAACAAACTTTGAGACACTCCTTGAGGCTGGATGCCACTTCGGCCACCTCAAGCGTAAGTGGAACCCCGCCATGGCTCCATACATCTTCATGGAGAAGAATGGCATCCATATCCTCGACCTCCACAAGACCGTTGTGAAGATCGACGAAGCCGCCGAAGCACTTAAGAATATCGCTAAGAGCGGCCGCAAAATCCTTTTTGTTGCTACTAAGAAACAGGCCAAGCCGGTTATTGCCGAGAAGGCAACATCCATCAACATGCCCTACGTCATCGAGCGCTGGCCAGGAGGTATGCTCACCAACTTCGCCACAATCCGTAAGGCAGTAAAGAAGATGGCAAACATCGACAAGCTCACCGCTGACGGCACATACGCCAACCTCAGCAAGCGCGAGGCCCTGCAGGTCAGCCGTCAGCGCGCAAAGCTGGAGAAGAACCTCGGTAGCGTCGCTGACCTCACCCGTCTGCCCGCAGCCCTCTTCGTGGTCGATGTCCTCAAGGAGCAGATTGCCGTTCGCGAGGCTAACCGTCTGGGTATTCCCGTGTTCGGTATCGTGGATACAAACTCCAACCCCGACAATGTCGATTTCGTGATTCCCGCTAACGACGATGCCAGCAAGAGCGTAGAGGTGATCCTCGATGCTTGCGTAGCTGCTATCGCTGAGGGCATGGAAGAGCGTAAGGCTGAGCGCGTTGACGCAGAGGCTGCCGGCGAGAAGGCCGAGAAGCAGAGCGCCCGCGTAGAGGAGGAAGAGGCTGAGGAAGCTGAAGCTCCCGCAGAGGCATAAAATCAGTTTAAAGTTTAAGGTTTAAAGTTTAATGTGGTTTCCCCATAAAGGCTGATTTCACATTGATCTTATTCCTTAGACTTTAAACATTTCTCATTAAACTTAAAACATTAAACTTTAAACTGCGGGCAACGCCCGCGAAAAAGAAAATGGCTGTATCAATCAAAGATATCCAGAAGCTGCGCGAGATGACTGGCGCAGGTCTGGCAGACTGCAAGAAGGCTCTCGAGGAGAGCAACGGCGAGATCGAGCCCGCCATCGAGATTATCCGCAAGAAGGGTCAGGCTGTGGCTGCCAAGCGTAGCGACCGCGAGGCCTCTGAGGGTTGCGTGCTCGTGAAGGTTGACGGCAACTTCGCCGCCATCATCGCCCTGAAGTGCGAAACAGACTTCGTGGCTAACAACGCCGACTTCGTGAAGCTCACACAGGACATCCTCGACGCTGCTGTGGCAGCTCGCTGCAAGACTCTCGACGAGGTGAAGGCTCTGCCCATGGGCAAGGGTACTATCGCCGACGCTGTCGTAGATCGTAGCGGTATCACTGGTGAGAAGATGGAGCTCGACGGCTACTGCGTCGTCGAAGGCGAGTGCATCGCTGCTTACAACCACCAGAACAAGAACACCCTCTGCACGATGGTTGCTCTCAACAAGTGCGTTGAGGACGCTACCGTCGGCAAGAACGTGGCTATGCAGGTGGCCAGCGCTAACCCCGTGGCTGTTGACGCAGCTGCCGTTCCCCAGGAGACCATCGACAGCGAGCTCCGCGTGGCTGTTGAGAAGACCAAGGAAGAGCAGATTGCCAAGGCTGTGGAGGCTGCTATCCGCAAGGCTGGTGTGAACCCCGCTCACGTTGATAGCGAGGACCACATCGAGAGCAATATGGCTAAGGGCTGGATTACTCCCGAGCAGGCCGCTATGGTTCGCGAGATCAAGGAGAAGGTGGCTGCTGAGAAGGCTGCCAACCTGCCCGAGCAGATGGTTCAGAACATCGCTCAGGGTCGTCTGAAGAAGTTCTTCAAGGAGAACTGCCTCCTCGAGCAGGAGTTCATCTGGGACAAGAACATGACTGTTGCCCAGTACCTCCAGAGCATCGACAAGCAGCTCACCGTCACTGCTTTCAAGCGCTTCACCCTCCGCGCTGAGTAATCCTTACTCTCCGCATTCAACATATCGCCCCGCTACTCACGAGTAGCGGGGCGATGGTTTTTGTTGAACGCTCGCTTATAGCTTTACGCTGACGGAGCGACCTGTGTAGGTGAGGGTGTGGACGGCACCGCCGGGGAGGTGAACGCGGAACTGACGCGAGGCGAGCATGCCGGGGAAGGAGCCTGTGCGGGCTCCGATGGTGAGCTGGCGGCTGCGGTTGTTCCAGCGGATAGGTATCTCGGTGAAGAAGCCCTGCTCGTAGCGGTAGGAGTCGCCCTCATCCTCGTAGAGGGTGAAGGTGGCATCTGCTCCGGGATAGACGATGAGTTCCAAGTCGTCCCATGGTCGCTCGGAGGCCCATTGCACGTCGGGACCGATGGGCAGGATGCTGCCGGCACGGACAAAGAGGGGGCTGTGGGAGAGGGTAGTGCTCAGAGAGATAGTCTGTCCGCCTGTATGGCGCTCGCCGGTCCAGAAATCATACCAATCGGTGCCTGTCGGCAGGTAGGCGCTGTAGGCTTTCGCCTCTTGCCAATCAACGGCAGGATAGCGCTTCTCCGTGCCAATGTTCTTCCCATCAGCCGATGGACTTTTATCCCATCCCGATAGTTCGTTGGTCTTGACGATCTTCTCTTCGGTGTAGAGCGGCTTGAGCACCGGCACTGCGAGGAGCGCGCGCCCGAAGAGGTACTCGCTGCCTAAATCGTGCACTTTCTTGTCCTCGGGGAAGTCCATGATGAGAGCGCGCATAAAGCTGTCGTCGTGGCGCGAGACCTGCCAGGACGTGCTGTAGATGTAAGGCAGCAGGCGATAGCGGAGGCGCACTGCGTCCACGAGGGCGTCATAGACGGGTTCACCAGCCTGACCATAGAGGTAGAGCTCGCGGTGGACGTCGGTGCCGTGGCTGCGCATCATCGGACAGAGGGCTCCGAATTGCATCCAGCGGACATAAAGTTCCTGATACTGCGGGTTGCGGATGGCGGAGTTGGCACCAAGGGTGTTGTAGGCTCCGGCGAAGAAGCCGCCGATGTCGGTGTTCACCTGCGGGTTGGCGGTGAGGGTGTAGTTAAGGCAGATGGGCACCTGCTTGCGGAAGCTATCCCAGCTGCTGCCGATATCGCCGCTCCATGTGTTGGCGCCTGTGCGCTGCTGGCCGGCGAAGAAGGAGCGTGTGAGGATGAATACGCGCTTGTCAGAGGACACAGCCCGCTGATGGTCGTAAACACCGCCCACGCACATGAGGGGGAAGGTGTTACGGACTGAACGGTAGGAGTTCCCTTTGGAAATCTCTTCGTTTAAGTCGCTATCCTTGAAGGAGAGGTGATCGGGGTCGGTGGAGTCCATCCACCAGGCATCGATGCCCATCTTGTGGAGGCGGGAGAGATTCTGCCAATAGATATCGCGTGCCTCGGTGCTGAAGGGGTTGTAGCAGCGCACGCCACTGGGATAGTCCATGTGGGGCGGCCACATAGGAAGTCCGCTCTGGGGCCAAGTCTGGAAGTTCATCAGCAGGCCGCGCTCGTCCAGCTGCTTATAGCCCTTGGTATAGGGGCCGAAGCTCTGCCAGATACTGATGCTCATGTGCGCGTGGCGACGATGAACCTCGTCAATCATCTGCTGTGCCTGCTGGTAGTCCTCGTGAAGGAACTCCATGGCGTTCCAGGTGTAGTTAGATCCCCAGTACTGCCAGTCCTGGATAATGCCGTCGAGAGGTATCTGGTGCTCGCGATAGCCACGCACAACACTAAGCAGTTCCCCTTGGCTTTTGTAGCGCTCACGGCTTTGGTGGAAACCGTAGGTCCACAGAGGGAGCATGGGCGCTTTTCCTGTGAGATGGCGCAACTCACGGATGACCCCGTCGGCAGAGCCGCCATAGGTGAAGTAATAGTCCACGCCTTCGCCTACCTGTGACTCCAGCGTGAGCCCCTCGCGGCTATCGAGCTGTGTAGGAGAGTAGTTGTCCCAATAAATGCCGTAGCCCTTCAGGCTTTGGAACACATTGGCGAAATCCTCGAGGTTTGACTGCATCATCAGTCGGTCCTCGCCGCGCAGGTTCATTTTGCCGTTCTGAATCATCCCGCCGCCATAGAGCGGTTCGTCCTTGTCCATGAGCCACGACTGGCGCACGCGATAGCGTCCGCTGTCAGGACCGTCGGTAATCGGTGTGAGGGCGTAGTCGCCCTCGCTCACGAGCAGTTGCCCCTTCGCATTAGCAAAGGACACCTGCCCCGTGGCTGTGTTGACGCTTACGCGCAACGCGGAACTGGCGTAGGTGATCACACCGTCTTGCGTCTTGGTTTTCACTTTCACGGCCTCGGGCTTTTCCGTGACCACGAAACTATGACTGCGTTGTACAACACCGCCGTCCGCACCTTTTTGGATGCGGACGGTCTGGGGTGTGTAGAAAGTGACGACCTGTGCCGTGGTCATCTGAGCCACCAGCAGGGCTATAAAGGTCATCAACTGATGACGAATACTGCTTCTTTTCATTTATTTCAGTACGCCAAGTTCCTTGCCAACCTTGATGAAAGCGTTGATGCACTTGTCGAGCTGTGCTCGGTCGTGACCTGCGGAGATCTGCACGCGGATGCGAGCCTGTCCCTTCGGTACCACAGGGTAGTAGAAGCCGGTGACATAGATGCCCTCTTCCTGTAGGCGGGCGGCGAAGCGCTGGCTGAGGGGGGCGTCGTAGAGCATAACGGCGCAGATGGCGCTCTGTGTGGGCTTGATGTCGAAGCCGCTGGCCATCATCTTGTCGCGGAAGTAGTTGACGTTTTCCACGAGGCGGTCGTGCAGTTCGTTGCTCTCGTCGAGCATCTTGAACACTTCGAGTGCAGCGCCCACAATGCCGGGAGCCAAGCTGTTGGAGAACAGATAGGGACGTGAACGTTGGCGCAGCAGGTCGATGATCTCCTTGCGACCGGTCGTGAAACCGCCCATAGCACCGCCGAAGGCTTTGCCGAGGGTACCCGTGTAGATATCCACGCGACCATAAGTCTTGTAGAACTCTCTCACGCCGCGGCCCGTAGCGCCGACGACGCCTGCGCTGTGGCTCTCATCGACCATCACCATGGCGTCATACTTCTCGGCCAGGTCGCAGATCTTGTCCATAGGAGCTACGTTGCCGTCCATGGAGAACACACCGTCGGTGACGATGATGCGGAAACGCTGTTCCTGAGCGGCCTGCAGCTGGCGTTCCAGATCCTCCATATCGGCGTTGGCATAGCGATAGCGCTTAGCCTTGCAAAGGCGCACGCCGTCGATGATGGAAGCGTGGTTCAAGGCATCGGAGATGATGGCGTCCTCCTCAGTGAGCAGCGGCTCGAATACACCGCCGTTGGCATCGAAGCAGGCTGCGTAGAGGATGGTGTCCTCGGTCTTGAAGAACTTGCTGATGGCAGCTTCCAGCTCCTTGTGAATGTCCTGTGTACCACAGATGAAGCGTACGCTGGACATGCCATAGCCGCGGCGGTCCATCATCTTCTTGGCACCTTCGATGAGGCGTGGGTTGTTGGAGAGGCCAAGGTAGTTGTTGGCGCAGAAATTCAAAACTTCCTTGCCGGCCACCTGAATGGCAGCGGCCTGTGGGCTCTCAATGAGGCGCTCCTCCTTGTAGAGACCTGCCTCGCGAATCTCCTTCAGCGTCTGCTGAAGATGCTGTTGCATTTTTCCGTACATAAAAATATAGTTTAAAGGTTTAAGAATTTTAAGCGTTTAATGTCGAATCTGAGGACAAAGGTAGTGAAAAGTTTTATAGGAGGCCTACAATCGCCGTAACTTTTTGTGCTGCATTAAGATTTGTTTAACATCTACGCTCATCGCACACGGCTGTTGAGAGTGATGGCGCCGTATCGCAGGCTCTCTGCCGACACTGTCACGCATGTCTTACCGCTTTTGTGAGATGCCCGTACGATGAGCAGTGCACGTCCGTGCCATGCAGGATGCCTGTTGTCCTGCACGCTGTCGGTCTCTCGGAGGTCGGCATTGCCGAAGGCTGCCAACGAGGCTGGACCTGTGAGCTGGGCTGTCAGGGGCGTTGTAGCCTGCGGGCATATATGTCCATCTGCATCTATTACCTCTATGGTGACATATACCAAATCCTGCCCGTCAGCACACATCTGTGAGCGGTCGGCAGTCAAGCGAAGGGCTGCAGGCTCCCCTGCAGTGCGCAGCGTGCGCCTCTCAACCACCTCACCACCGCTATCCAAAGCCTCCGTCGTAAGCGCACCTGCCGTGTAAGGCAATGTGAATGTCGCCATGAAGGCTGTGCTCTCGTCGCAGGACTTTGCACCTATTATCTTGTCGTTCAGCAAAAGACGCACACGCGGATGACGGCTATACACTTCCACCTGTATGTCTTTACCTTCCCATCCAGGCCAGTTCCATGACTCCCACGTGGGCCACGTGCTCCACATCGTAGTGCGTATAGGCTCCACATAGCCATCGGGTTCACGCACGGCCATATACAAAGCCGATGCCTTGCCGTCGATAACACCCACGTTGCCATTCCACAACAGCGACCTGTAGTAGCTGACGGGCTTTCGTAAGCCTGTGATATCTACATCACCACAGTAGGCTCCATGCCACGGCCACTGGCTGCGCTCGTAGTGCTCACCCTGTGGCCATGAGGCATAGCGCCAACCACCAATGCCGCTCTCTCCGAGGTAGTCAAGCCCCGTCCACACAATGTCGCCGATGACATACGCGTTGTCGTGCACCGTCTGCCAGTTTTTGAAGGCATCAGCCGGGTACGACTCCGTCTGCCAGATGATGCGCTCCGGCACACGATCATGGTCGCCCTTGTGTTTATGCAGCATATAGTTATAGCCCACGATGTCGAGCACCTCTGCGTGAGGGCCGTAGATTTCCCAGTCGTCATCCCAGGCGCACAGCGCTTCCGTGACAGGTCGCGAGCCGTCGATGCTGGTGGCAGCACGCTTCAGCATCTTTGCCGTGTGCACCACGCGGATGTCCTTGCGCTCGATGACTTCGTTGCCGATGCTCCACGCGATGATGCTGGGATGGTTGAAGTCGCGCCGCACCATACTTTGCACCTCCTGTTCAGCTTGTTCGTCAAAGAAAAGGTGGAAGTCATGCGGATTCTTCTGCGAGCGCCATCCGTCGAAGACCTCATCGATGACCAGCATTCCTAAGCTGTTGCAGGCTGCTAAGAAGGCGGGCGACGGCGGATTATGCGAGGTGCGTAGCAGATTGAAGCCGGCCTCTTTCATCGACCGCACCTTGCGGACTTCTGCCGCATCAAACGAAGCAGCCCCAAGCAGGCCGTTGTCATGATGCAGGCAGGCACCGTTGATGAGGATGGGCTGTCCGTTGAGACGGAAGCCCTGCTTGGCATCATATTCTATAGTGCGTATGCCGAAGGACACGTTGGCCTCATCCAAGATGGTGCCATCCTCCTGTGACAATGTCAGATGAGCGGTGTACATCTCCGGTTTCTCCAGCGTCCACAGGCGGGGGTGAGGGATGTCCAACAATGCCGCAGCGGATATATGTGGGTGCTCTTCCATAAACTCGACGTTGATACGCTTTGTCTGGTCTTCGACGCGGGCAGTAAGCACCAAGCTATCGCGGTAACCGGTAGCCTCATTCGCCATCGTTGCTTTTATGCAAAGCTGTGCGTGTCCGTCGGTGACACTCAGGGTAGTTACGCTGATGCCCTTGTCTTGATGTGGAGCGAAATGAATGGTTCCGCTCTCCTCCAGCCATACGTGACGATAGATGCCGGATCCCGAGTACCAGCGGCAGTTCTTCTGTCGGGAGTTATCTACGCGCACAGCTACCACATTGCGCCCCCGCACCAAATACGGAGTGACATCCACCGCAAACGAGGTGTAGCCGTAGTCATGGTGCCCAGCCTTGTGGCCGTTCACATAGATGTCTGCACGCTCGTAAACGCCTTCGAAATAAAGCTCCGTGTGCGCTGCCACACGCTTGAGTATAAAACTCTTGCGGTACCACCCCGTTCCCGTAGCGTACCATCCGCCGTCGTTGCCTGCGGGGGCATCGGCCTGTGGCGGTGCAGCCACGCTCCAGTCGTGGGGAAGCTCCACGGCCGCCCATGCCCTGTCGTCGTAACCAGCCAGGGCAGCATCGGGGGTGTCGGCAAGCATGAATTTCCAGCCTGCATCAAACAGAATGTGCTTGCCGGCTGTCATGCAGGCGCAGCAACAGAAGAGGGACGCAAGAACCAGCAATCGTCTCATGATAGGGTGTATAAGAATTGCATTTCGGCCACAAAGTTATACATTATTATTTATATTCATGATTTTTTCGCATAATAACTTTTCGCTTTTCACATTTTTGCATACCTTTGCAGCGTAAAGTTAAACAAAACCATTCAAACTAACTCTATAAGAAAGCAATGAAGAACATCCTTGTGATTGGCTCAACGGGCCAGATTGGCTCTGAACTGACAACCGAACTTCGCAAAATCTATGGTAGCGACCACGTGGTGGCCGGCTATATCCCAGGTGCTGAACCAAAAGGCGAATTGGCAGCAGGCGGTCCCTCCGCCATTGCCGATGTCACTAACGGCGAGCAGATGGCTGGGGTTGTGAAACAATATGGCATTGACACCATTTATAACCTTGCCGCCCTCCTCAGCGTCGTGGCAGAGCAGAAGCCGCGTCTGGCTTGGAAGATTGGTATTGACGGCCTGTGGAACGTACTCGAGGTGGCTCGTGAGAACAAGTGCGCCGTCTTCACGCCCTCCAGTATCGGCAGCTTCGGTCCTTCCACGCCTCATGAGCTGACGCCGCAGGACACCGTGCAGCGCCCCAAGACCATTTATGGTGTGTCGAAGGTGACGACGGAACTCCTCTCCGACTATTATTATATTAAATATGGCGTGGATACGCGCAGCGTGCGCTTCCCCGGTCTGATCAGCTATGTGACACCTCCGGGCGGAGGCACCACCGACTATGCTGTGGATATCTTCTATGCAGCAGTGCGTGGTGAGAAGTTCATCTGCCCCATCGCGGAGGGAACCCGTATGGATATGATGTATATGCCCGATGGCCTGCGGGCCTGCATCGAGCTGATGGAGGCTAATCCCGACAAGCTCATCCATCGCAACGGCTTCAATGTAACGGCTATGAGTTTCCCGCCCGAGAAGATTTATGCTGAGATTCGCAAGCGTAAGCCCAACTTCAAAATGGAGTATCAGGTAGATCCTTTGAAGCAGTCGATTGCAGAGAGCTGGCCTGACAGCCTCGACGACAGCGCTGCACGTGAGGAGTGGGGTTGGCATGCAAACTTCGGCCTTGCTTCTATGACACGCGACATGCTCGAGAAACTCGCCAAGAAACTGAATGTCGAATAAGTAATAGATAGCCAGAAGGCTTTTAAACAACGAATTACCCGAATTTTACAAAGCGTAAAATTCGGGTAATTCGTTATTATTTTGGTTTATGGCAGCAGGAATCGGCCAAGGGGCAGCCTGCGCAGCGGACATCACCTGTAGGGCATTTTGTGTGGAATCGCTTCCACAGACGGCGTGCGGTGTAGGCTACGCAGACCAACAACACCAATCCGACAATCACTTCCTGCATCCGTTAAGTTGTTTACTGTTATGATATGAAGAGCTGCCCAATTTGGATGGCGGCTGCTGAGACAAGCCATGCAACGGCGGTGGTGTAGAAGGCGGCCATGAGCGCCCAGCGCCAACTGCTTGTCTCGTGCTTGATGGCTACAATGGTGGCTATACAGGGGAAGTATAGCAGGATGAACAGCAGATAGGCGAAGGCGATAAGAGGCGTGATGCCGTCGGCAGCCATCAGTTGACGTAGATGTGTATATTTGCGGCTGTCCTCGGAGAACGTGTCGTCATCGCCAAAACTGTCATCGCCCGAATAGAGCACGCCCATCGTAGAGGCAACGATTTCCTTAGCACCTACACCCGCGATGAGGCTCACATCCAGCTTCCAGTTGAAGCCCTGCGGAGCAAACAGCGGTTCGATGGCCTTGCCAGCCTGACCGAGGTAACTCTGTTCCATGGTTGGGGCAACTTGATTTCTCGGTCCGAAGTAACTCAGCGCCCACACAATGATGCTGGCCACGAGGATGATGCCGCCCATCTTTTTCAGATATTCCTTGCCTTTCTCCCACGTATGTCGTCCAATGGCTTGGGCTGTGTGCCAGCGATAGGGTTGCAGTTCCATCACGAAAGGCGTGTCCTCGCCTTTGATGATGAAGGTGGCGAAGATGCGGGATACGAGCGCTGCCATTAGGATGCCGAAGGCATAGAGCGCCACCAGCACGGTGGAGCGCCACTGCACCGCAAAGAATGTCCCCACAATCATAATATATATAGGTAGGCGCGCGGAGCACGACATGAACGGCAGAATC
>JAEEGL012316836.1_pt1 | contig 12044 bp, 16 predicted proteins | sample 9134231 | NCBI WGS metagenome assembly JAEEGL01 (sample SAMN16246548, study PRJNA631951) | gut metagenome | biome: gut microbiome; feature: rumen; material: fiber-attached | host: Bos | place: Iran: Karaj | collected 2018-10
GGTGTCATAATTCAACCATTATGGCACCGGAAGAAGATGGCGGTAAAAGTACCGAATTTTCTTTACTTTTATTGGTGTCATATATTGGTGTCATAACAAAAGGAGCCTTTTATGAGAAAAGAAAATAGGTATATTGATGAAAATGGTCATGAAGTCGTAGAAACAGAAGATGGATATATCTTCGTGGACGGATCATGTGTAGCCGAACCCGGAACAGATGCCGACTTTGACAGATACGCTGTTGAAGTACAGAACGGGGATGGTTATTACGATGAAGATGGAAAATTTAGGAGATATTGATGAGCAGAAAAATGAGTCCGGATGAAATAAAAGAATATGAACGCCTGACAAAAGACGCGGAGCAGATCCGGATAAAGATGGATGAACTGATGAATAAGCCAACTGTGTACGGATATCTGAGAGTATCATCCAAAGGACAAGCCCGTGATGGAAATTCCCTGGAAGCACAGAAAAGGGATTTGGAAGCTGCCGGGGCTGAAATTTTGTACACGGATATTTACACCGGCACTACTACGGATCGCCCTGAGCTTGATAAGCTGATCGGAGAGCTGAAGGACGGAGACACCATCATAGTAACAAAGCTCGATAGAATAGCCAGGTCTGTACAGCAAGGTATTGAGCTGATAGATGGTCTTGTTACCAAGGGCGTAAAGGTTCACGTTCTCAATATGGGAATGATGGATAATACACCGACCGGGAAGCTGATCCGTAATGTGATGCTTTCTTTTGCCGAGTTTGAAAGAGATATGATAATGCAGCGCACCAGGGAAGGGAGAGAAGTCGCAAGACAGAATCCGAACCATAGAGAAGGGCGTAAACCTATCTATACTGAAGAACAGATAAGTCATGCCCTGGATCTTTTAAATGGATCATACAGTTATACTGATGTTGTGAAGATGACCGGTATATCAAAAAGCACGTTAATAAGGGCAAAAAAAGTATATACATAGGTAATACAAATGCAATACCTATGTATATACAAAATAATTAGTGAGTAGTGAGTGCGTCCAGGTATGCCTTTAAGCGTATTTCGGCAGCTTGGTTATTGGACTTTTGGATATTACAAGTCACACAAAGCATTTTACAGTTTTCCGGTGTGGTGGTACCGCCTTTTGACCACGGCTTCCAATACTATCTTTAATTGATATATGAGATGTTCAAAAACGCAAATTGCTGAATTGCACTCGATTTGGCATGAGAATAGTTCTGTGATAAAATATTTAGCAAATCCGATGCATAAACCCTAAAATTGGTATCAACCGTTTTGAAGCAAATCGCCTTCCCTTCAGTGTCCAGCCCTCTGATATCCAACGTAACAGAATGATCGCCTGGCTCAAGATCATAAAGATCAACAGCCTGTCCATCTTCATCAATCCAGCCTTCATTAATATCACCAGATATGGCAGCATTAGTATTTCTTTCACGATTGCCTGAAGCAACAGAAATAATCACAAAAACCAAAAGTACAATAATGCAGCCAGCCTGCTCTATGCTTGAACGAGCTAATTCATTCCATCTTTTCATGGTTATTCTTTACTCCCTGCACTTATTTTATCATAATAACGTGCAGAAATGACATTATATCTGCCTCACACTTTCTCCCTCCACAAGCTTAACCGGAACGCACACGCTCTGGGAAAAGCTGCTATCCTGCAGCATCTTAAGAAGCAGCTCCATGGCCATTTTTGCCCTGAGTTCATTGTTTTGATAAACGGAGGTAAGCACAGGCGCAACCCTCTGACAGTCAATGCTTCCATCAAATCCTACAACGGAAATGTCCTCCGGAGCCGAAATACCGCAGCTCTTAAGAAATACCATGAGATCAATTGCATAGTAGTCTGAAACCGCAAATATAGCGGTATATTTCTTTATTTTCTTCAGATTTTTCTGGTAAAAGAGATGTCTCTTTTCCCTGCTCATAGGAATCATAAGGAAGTCAGCATCCTTCCCTAGCCCCTGATTAAGTCCGTTATATCTGTCAAGATCCATACATATGTTGTTATCGGAAACGCAAAGGACCTTCTTATGCCCCATCTTCCTAAGGTACTCTCCGACCTGTCTGCCGCCGTCAAAGTCATCTATGGTAACATTGCTGATGCGTCCCTGTTCCTTCATAAAGCCGTCGTAGACAACGAAGGGACGTCTTATATGATCCCGAAGGTTCTTGTATTCATCCTCGCAAAAACCGATGATGATGAGACCATCAAGATTCCACATTGAAGAAAAGCGCACGATATCCAGGATCTCTTTTACCTTTTTCAGCATCATGAAGTACCCTGCATTCTCAATTTCGTCGGACAAATAGTTAATGGCAGAGCTAATAAAGGGATCTTCAAAAACCCTTCCCTCATACTTTTCATGATCATTGACCACAACTCCTATGATCCTTGAATTATTCCTGGCCAGGAGCGTTGCTGCCATATTTGGAATATAGCCGCTTTCCTCAAGTTTTTTCTCGACTCTCTTTACCGTTGCATCAGATATCTTTTTGGTCTTGCCATGCAGCACGTTTGATACAGTAGCCGTGCTGACTCCAAGTTCTTCTGCGATATCTATGATCCTTACCTTGTTCTCATCCCACATACTATGCCCTTACTCTATTGTGTTCATCCACTTTCTGCTTCTAAACATAAACACGGTTATGATAAATCTGACCAGTTCCTCCTGGGACAATATGAAATATACCCAGACGATTGGCAACTTAAGATACAGTCCGGTTAAAAGACCCAGTGGCACTCCCACAAGCCAGGTACCAAGTATATCTATGATCATGATGTACTTGGTCCTGCCGCCGCTTCTGATAATGCCTCCACCGAGGATCATGTTTTGAACCTTGACCGGCGCAAGAATTGCAAAAGTCACCAGCAGCATCCCACCGATCATACCGACATTTGCATCAACCTTAAATAGACCCACATATAGGTTTCTGCCCAATACAAGAATTAACGACATAAGAGCCGAGCCTACAAAACCATATATGCACAGTTTCTTGGACTCCGCATAGGCCTTGTCGTATTCCTGCTCTCCCAGGCGCTTTCCGATAAGAATACCTGCTGCCTGCGCAAGTCCCGAAAGAGCTCCAATAGACAACCCCTGAATCGGTCCTGTAAGAGCCATACCTGCCAGCTCATCTGTCCCCATGTGTCCGTAAATGAAGGTATTTACATTCTGTCCCACAGTCCACATGAATTCATTAAACACTATAGGAAACAGTATCGTAATGTACTGCTTTATTTCCGTTCCATCCATTTTGATACAGACGCGGAACTTGCAGATCTTATTATAGAAATAGATCATGAGAACCAGATTCACAACCTGAGATGCCACGCTGGCAATGGCTGCACCCTTAACTCCAAGCGCTGGTGCGCCGAAATGCCCGAATATCAGGATGAAGTTCAGCGCTGTATTGACGACAGCCGCCACGGCACTTATGTATAATGGATATTCCGAGTGGTCTTTGCACCTTATCTGCACCGCCAGTATGGAAGCTACTCCCGAAAGAGGATAAATGAGTGAAACAATGCGGACATACTCAGTTCCGGTCTCTATTACCGCCGCATCCTTCGTAAATATTCCGGTCAGTATTCCCGGAATAAACAGACATGCCATTGTTGTCAAAAGAGCTATCACCATCATGACCAGCATGTTGATCGACATGCTCACATCTACTTTTTCATCATCCTCTTTTCCAATGTACTGAGAAACCATGATGCCTGTTACTGTTGCTACTGCTCCGCTGACAAAGGCAAAAACAAATCCCGGCTTACCTCCAATTTCTACCGCTGCTATGGCAGTCTTACCAAGCTGCCCCACCATAACCTGATCAATCATAGAAAAAGAAGACTGCAGCATAGCCTGTAATGCAACAGGAACTGCAATCTTCATAGATTTTCTGAAAAATGATTCTTCCGTCATCACTTGCCTCCTCAATAATACCTAACAATATTATTAGTATAGAAAGCCCGTAATAGCAATGGGTTAATCGCGTAACCCTTTTTCTGAATATGTTTAATCAAGGACCTCACCATTCCTGGAGATTATCACAACCTGCCATGGAAGGAACTTACCACTGTTCTTTATTGCATTCTCAGCGGCTCTTTGAAGGCCTCCGCAACAGGGAACCTCCATTCTTACAATAGTCACACTGGCAATGTCGTTGTTTGATATGATCTCTGTAAGCTTCTCAGTGTAATCTCCCTCGTCAAGCTTAGGACATCCGATCATAGTAACCTTGCCCTTCATGAATTCTTCGTGCATGTTTGCATAAACTTATTGCCCCTCACGAATGCCCCTCACGAGCAACCCTCACGAATAACCCTCACGAACTCCACTAAAAAAAGAGCCAGCCCCTCAGGACTGACCCTCATAAACTTTGGGAAACCCTCACGAATATCGATTACCCCTTTTTTAACAGCATTTCTATATCATCTAAATCAATAGCACCATCTCCATTAGAATCCTCGACCTTAGTAACTTCTAACTTGTATGGCTTGCGTTTGCTTTCATTTTTGTCGACTATAGGCTCTTCTTCTCCAAATAGACTTAACTGCGTGTACATGACAGATGATGTCGCATAGCAAGTAGTAATCAGCTTTTTCAGTCCAAGATAGTTGAAATTCATAGCAAAATACTTAAAGAAAATGCTTTCATAGGGATCATCACAATTACAAAATACGGTTTTCCCTTTGAAGTGGCTTTTATAGTGCTTTAATTCTTTTTCTATCATTCCCAATTCTGTTTAGAATTCATCTTCTTTGTTCTTCTTCGAATTATGAAGATTACTACTTGCGATCATGATTTTTCTCCATTCAAATTTGTATATACATATGTATTGCATAAGTATTATGTGTGTATATACATTTATCTCTCGATATATTTCTTATTATCAAGAACAAATTCGCTGATCAGCTCATTTATTTTTGCGTTTGGAGTAACGCTTTTCGCCTTGCATATCTTCTTGAAGTCTGCATATATATCATCATTTACCCTGGCAGATATTGCTCGGTTCTTTCCTCCGGATCCGTGTTCTTTGGAAAAGAACCCTATAGTTGTATTTTCTTTCTTGGCTGCTTCTGTTCTCTTCTGTCTTGCAGCTGCTTTTGCTCCTAAATCTCCCATTGTATCTCCTTCCACTTTGTATATACATATGTGCTACACATGTATTATGTGTGTATATACATTTAAAGTTTTTCCGCTATCTCTATATATGCCTTTGCCACATCTGACTTTGGCGCAGATACGACAACCGGCAAACCATCAACATCACCCTTTGATGCTTCTACGGATTCTTTTACAACTCCAAGAAGTGTTGCGGTCTGATCCAACAGTCCAAGTATGTCCTGATGATCCTTTGTCTGTTTTCTGTACATTGTGGCAATAACGCCCTTTGTTATCAGATCCGGATTAAGTCTTTTTGATGCTTTTACATTTGCAATACTGTCAAGGATAAGCTCCAATCCTCTGAAGCTGAGATAATCTGTCTTGACTGGAATTATTACTTCGTGAGCTGCTGTGAGTGCGTTAAGCACGAATGGCCCAAGGTTCGGCGGACAGTCAAGAAAAATATAATCAAAATGGCTTTCAAAAACTTCACACGCATCTTTTATAAAATATGCCTTTTCATCGCTTGTGGCTATCTGCGTTTCTGTCTTGGCAAGCTCCGGATCGGAAGGAACAACAAACAAAAATACATCCTTATCAAGTCCGTTTACTTTAAAAGCAGTCTCTAAAACATCTGTATTTTTCTGAAATAGCTTTATGGTGCTATAACCTTCTAATCTATCTTCTCCTGGCTCAATGCCACATGCGATTGTAAGTGATGCCTGGGGATCCAAGTCGATCATAAGAACCCTTTTTCCTTTTAATGCTTTCGCCGTTGCCAGATTAAAGGTTGAGGTTGTCTTTGCGACACCGCCTTTTTGGTTGGCAACCGCTATTATCCTTGCAGCCATTTTTATTCCTCCTATATACAGATTTTTGTATATACAAATGTATTACATATGTATATACACAAGTATATTCATTTATTTACCCTTTTTCAATCCTTATCTGATGTGTTTTTCATAATATCCATCAGCTTCTTCAGGCGTTCTTTTGTTACTTCATCATCAGCCGATGCATTATCTATCCTATACTGTTCTTCATTTTCATTTGTAACTATAAAATCTGGCTTTTCGTTTATAATAGGATCCTTTTCTTCGGCTCTTACTATGTCAGAAAGTCGTTCTGTTGGTATATCTGATTTTTTCGGTTCAAGTTTTGGTAAAGAAACATCCAATAAAACTTTTTCAAGTTCATCATAATCATATTTTCGCTGTTCAAAGTTGTTGAATTGATTTAATTTATTCTTAACTTCAACCGCATCGTTAAACTTCTGCATCAGCGCAACGATATATCCGACTGGATTTAAAATGTTTTCGCGTTTTAGAACATAACTTATCCTTTGTTTTACTTGTATATCTGTGATTTCATTTTTCTTTGCAGCTCTGGCAATAGATATAATATCTTCATCCTTAAACTCCGGATGTTCCCTTAAGGTTTCTTTAACTGTATGATAAACGCTCTCTGTGGTTATATCCGTGACTTTCTTGGTAGTCTCCCCTATAACCTTATCCCAGGTAAATATGATGGCTTTAAGGGGCTTTCCTCTTTTATTTGCATATTCCAACTCATAAGACAGATTTTGAATGCTACAATTACTGTCATTTATTTCTTGTACAGAAGGGGCAAGGCACCGGCGATTCATTTCTGCATTTGAATATGTATCTTTAACGCCTATCTTTTCCCTAAATTCTTGTATGTTTTCGGTACCGCTGATCCGAAGCTCTCCTCTGGACTTCCATTGTCTAATAAGTCTGAAAAGATTCTTGGTGTATTTACTCTTAAAGCTTACTATTTCCTCAAGATCTATCGATGTATAATGGTCAAACTCATTAAGAAGCCATGTAAAACGCTCATTTACGCCAACTTCAAGTGTTTCTGAATCTTCATCAATATCAAAATATGGAAATAAATCAAACTTGAAAATTCTTCTTTTTCCGCTGGGCTTTTTTTCGATTATTTTAGAATTGACTTCCAGCATCTGATCCGTCATATAATCCAGATCTGATAAAAAATCATGATCCTTGGCTGGTCTATAATTTGATCTTTCTTTCAATTCGTCAAAAGATATCTTAAAATGTGTGGTTCCTTTATTTTTCATAAAAAAGCATAATGCCATGAAAAAGTTCATTGAAACCTTTGTGAAGTTACCAAACTTCAACTTATTCATGTCATTTTCGTAGATAACAAGTTCTCCCATACGATACTCCTTTTGATGTACCTTTATTTTCACTTTTACTTATATGCTGTCTATATTTTGTACGAACAAATTTTCTTTATACATAATAAATCTATTTGATGTACTTGTCAATCATATAAATACATTAAATAAGGATAAAGGTACATCAAATAGCATCTAAATTCTTACACTTTAGTACATCAAATAAAACACTTTGGTACATCAAATAAAACACTTTGGTACATCAAATAGTGCCGCAAGTCCAGTATTTTCAAGGCTTTAAGAAATCCTAAAATATGAAAATAGAAAATATAAATAATGTATAACAACAAAACAGAACAGTTGTTGATATATTTATAAATCATCAAAAAAGAGAGTCTGGTTTTTAGACTCTCTTATAATTTAGGCAAGTAACCATGTTGTCAGTTATCATAATGCCCCCGGCAGGAAATAATATATAATACTCCGGCTTCTTCATAATAGACAATACGGTTTTCTTCATCAATACGGCGGCTCCACATGCCACTGAGATTATTTTTTAGAGGTTCCGGTTTGCCGATTCCCTCAAATGGACTACGCTTGATATCTTTGATCAGCGCATTGATCCGTTTAAGGGTTTTCTTATCTTGTGTCTGCCAGTAGATATAATCATCCCAGGCACGATCTTCCCATAATGTTTTCATGTTTAGTCCTCAATAAGATCATGTTCTGCGAAATGAGCCTTGCCTTCTCGGATATCTCTGGCAATACCTTCAAGATATCGTATATTGCTTTCTGAATAAAAAGGATCAGCCGAAACTTCAAAAGGTATGCGTCTTTCGCGGCCAACTTTCTTTGCAAAGATCGTAAATGCTGCACTCATGGATAAACCCATGTCTGAACAAGCCTGTTCCATGCTTCTTTTGACATCTGAATCAAGTTTGAAATTAACATTAACAGCCTGAGCCATATAATCACATCCTTTCACACTTTTATATAGAATCCTCTGTTATTATATTATAATCAAATATAAAGAAAAATACAAGTATATTTCTTTGTATTTGATAACCGTATTTTGTGAGGGCATTATCCAACAGTTGGCTGAGAATAGAAGAGTGCGTATTTGTTTATGTATGGTTGCATAATGGTGACACGTAGAGACGATCCTTGATCGAGACCAAAGGAACGGAGTGACGGACGAAAAATGAGCTGCCGGTGGCAGGTCTTTTGTCGGACGGATCGGAGTGAGTGAAGGTCGAGTGAAGGGTGAGGAACGGAGTAAAATATCGGTTTACCCGCTTTATGGAGTGAGGGGTTTACCCCGAAACGGAATGAACGGGTAAACCGATATGTATATCTTTATGCAATATATGTTGTTGACATATTATAGGGGATATGGTAATATTTAGTCAAGGGGAAAACCTGACTCGACCGGGCGAGTATAAAAAGCCAATTAAGCCCGGAGCGGTCGAAAGACATTTGGTAACTTTACCAATTCGCTTTTACTGAGAGGGTACATCTCAGGTGAAATCCGAGCGATACCGATGACGTCTTTACCGAGGTAATAAGGATCACATTTCATAGCTGAGTAATCATTATGAAAAGCATGGAGTAAAAATGTACCACCGAGATTTATCCGTTGCTCACTGATTAACGGAGAACCTTGAAACTTAACAAGACAAATAAAGTTGACTATCGGCAAAGTCGAGAACCTTGAATCTGGACAAGACAAATACAGATGACTTTATCCGGACAATATGAACGGAGATCCCTGGAAGCCAACACAGGAACAAAGGCCGGCTGACTATTCTTCAAAGAAGAAGCACTCGAAAACTAAAGTGAATGCACCGGGAGCTGTAAAAGACCGGAGACTGATGAACTGATCCATCCGATAGCCACCTTAAGCTGACGTTAGGATAATACGAAAGGACGCACGCAGCGAGTAAGAGCGGACCGGTAGGCTGATTACCATAGATCAGCTGAGATCCCACGAACCCACTCCAAAAAGGGAACGGCAGACAACCTTAAACTGAAGAAATGAAGGGCGCACACATAAGCGACAAAAAAGTGTACAGTAAGTCACACATAAGACTCGCCCTGATCCGCAAGGAGAGGGAATGAAAAAAAGTGTATGCGCTGAATCAGATCCTTCGGGAGAAGAGGAAGCAGCTTAGCTTTAACACCACGATATAGAAAATTCCGGAGCAAGGGCGAAAGTCTTTGCCTATTCACATATATTTTGAAGAAAGGAGTGCCCGGAGATGGGAAGAAGAGATAAACAGTACCATAAAGATATAAAAGAGCAGATGTATGACAGGCTGACCGGGATGCTCCATGCCGGTGAAGGAACAAGCAAGAAAGAAGCGATAGCAGACGGAACTGATCGTGAAAAGATCTTTTCCTATAGCACATATCAATCATATTGGAAACATTGCAAATATTTTGCTAACTATATAAATGAAAATCATCCGGAGTGTACCACGCTAAGAGCTGCAAAGAAGTATGTGAACGAGTGGCTTCAATCAAGGGTCGATAATGGCGGTATCAATGGAAAACCGCTCTCTGCATGGACTATAACACTCGAAAGGGAAGCCCTGGGGAAGCTGTACGGAATTAAACCGGACGATCCGAATTTCTTCCAAGCTCCGCAACGTCATAGGGCTGACATAATAAGATCCCGGGGAGATGCGGTGCGGGATAAGCACTTTTCCGAAAAAAACAATGATGAATTTGTAAAGTTCTGCAAGGGAACGGGCTGCCGTAGGAACATCATGGAGAAACTCGAAGGACGGGATCTGACAACAAGAGCTGATATAGACATAGAAATATCACGCCTGGAAGCAAAGACCGGACGGACGGAAGCGGAAGAAAAGCACCTGGGCGTATTAAAAGACGCAATAACACAGTTCCCGGATCAAGATTATTTTCTCCATCATAGGAGAGATAAAGGTGGGCGTGAAAGATATTCTCCTATTATCGGAGATAATAAACAACAGATAGTAGATCGCATGAAAGCAACGGCACCGAATGAAAAGGTATGGCAGCACGTTCCGGGTAATGCGGATATTCACGGCTATCGTGGAGAGTACGCAACCGCAATCTATAAGATGTATGCGAGACCAATAGAAGAGATTCCGTATGATCGGACGAATAAAGGCACCGGGAAGAAGTTCCAGAGCGGAGTATATACGTGCCGTAAGGACGAGTCCGGGAAGAAGCTGGATAAAGAAGCCATGTTGAAGGCGAGTAAAGCTCTGGGGCATAACCGCCTTGAAGTAGTCGCAAACAACTATATAAGAGGACTGTAATATGGAAAAGGCTTATGTAGGAATGATGGGCGGTTATGCCGTCCTGAAAGATGGAGACGAGAAGCACAAGGCATCACACATTGTGCTTACTATTGATGAATATAATACACTGATCCGGGATAAGAAGAGTCTGAAATCTCAGCTTGATGAAGAAAAGACAGCTCATACCAATGATGTGAACGAGATCAACCGTAAAGCCATAGCATATAAGAAAAAGGCTGATGAAGATGCACAAGCGGTAAAAGATGCAGCAGAAAAAAGGGTAGCAGCTGCCGAAGCTGAAACAGAGAGACAGACAAACCTTAATAGAAACCTTCTGAGGATAACCAGGGAGAGAGCCAACGCAAAAAGAGGACTTCAACCCAAGAGATCACATTCCGGGTATAGGTTCAGCGGTAAGATCATGCAGACAAAGACCATTGCCGGACATGATAAAAAGACCGGGGCGATATATACGGACGTTTGGACGGCAACACTTGAAACGCCTTATGATGGAACAATCCCGATACATCAGATACAAGACCGGATCTTTTCGGATCTGATGGGAACGGAAGGAATCCTGGAAAAGCTGTATGTAAAGTATTTTACTTACAAGGACAATAATTCTGTGATATGGAAAGGATCCTATTCTGAAGCAATAGACGGAGCAGACACGAACAAGAATTATCTCTTTGATTATAAGTTCATGATAAATCCGAAGAGTAGATTATGGGAAGTGCAGATAACAACAACCAAGTCCATCCGGGCATTAGCTGAAATGATGGCATAGGAAGGAGAAAAGGTATGAATGGGTTTCAACTTTTATCGGACAGTTACAAGAAAGCTCTCTCTTTAGGGGAAATAAGCAGAGAAGAAGCTGAAAAGAAATGTAGAGTATTTGACTTCCTTGCGACCTGTGACCAGGACGATTTTTATAATCTCTTTGATAGCTCTGCCTTCAATGAGATTTCAAAATCCTATATGCGTTTGGCGGTTAAAGAGCTTGTAGCTGAAGGTGAGATTGATGAAGATCAGGGCAAGGCTGTCCGGAACAGATTCAGCTTACTTTTTGATGAAAAGCAGTCTAAAGAAGTATGTGAGGGATAATGGATGGAAGCCCTGGAAAAATATTATAGGGAATATTTGTTAGGATATGCCAGTGATGCAAATTGGGAAATATATGATGTTGATATGCAAATGACGAAAGATCATGTTGAGAGAATCCTGGAGATCGGATATATAGAAGATAGTGAAATAGACTTCGTGAAATCGCTTTTACCGGACATAGAGAGTCAACGGATCAGAACAGAGCTGGAAGAATACCTTGATAGCATAGCGGTGTCATAATTCAACCATTATGGCACCGGAAGAAGATGGCGGTAAAAGTACCGAATTTTCTTTACTTTTATTGGTGTCATATATTGGTGTCATAACAAAAGGAGCCTTTTATGAGAAAAGAAAATAGGTATATTGATGAA
>JAEEGL014578647.1_pt1 | contig 12044 bp, 9 predicted proteins | sample 9134231 | NCBI WGS metagenome assembly JAEEGL01 (sample SAMN16246548, study PRJNA631951) | gut metagenome | biome: gut microbiome; feature: rumen; material: fiber-attached | host: Bos | place: Iran: Karaj | collected 2018-10
CGAGCGGCTTCACGGCATAATGAGAAACATCTACAAAAACGCTTCTCAGGCGGCGAAGGACTACGGCATGGAGGGCAACCTCGTAGCCGGCGCGAACATCGCGGGCTTCATCAAGGTCGCCGACGCGATGCTCTGGCAGGGGATAGTCTGAGTCATAAAGGAAAAATAATTAACCGGTCCGGGCGCGGCACGCTCCCGGACCGGTTTTTCGTGCGTCTGAATGCCGGACGTCCCGCGCCCTGATTCATTGCCCGCTTTCGAAACAATTATCATCTCAGTCGTTCGCAGACGTTTCGAGCGTTCTGAGAACGCACTTTTTGCGCATCTCCGCGATGTCGCCGTCCGTAAGCTTTTCCTTCGGATACACGTACCATCCGCGGTAGTCTTTGTATATGTTCGCTTTTCTGCCGGCGATGATAACGGTAAAACATGTGGCGCCGTCCATTGATTTCGGGACCGGTCTGATGAACTGCACGCTGTCGACCTCCCACCGCCTCCCGTCGAGCCAGTATACGATCCTCGGGACCTCGATCCCTGACATCGTTTTCGAGGTGTCGACAAGCAGATATTGCCTTAAATTCGTGTTTTCCATTATTCTGCCCTCAAAGTTTCTTAATGACAAACCTGGCGATGCCCTGGATGCGCATCTTGTCGAGCAAGATCTGTTTGCCGGGATACTTTTCCGCGTTTTCGTAATTCAGCACGGCCTTGCCTTTGCTCGTCCCGACGTATCGCTTCAGGGTGTTCGCTCCGTCATCGTCCGTGGCTACGACGATATCGTTCTTTTCGGCGTACTGTTTGTTTTCGACGACGACGGTGTCGCCGTCGTCGATCCCGGCGTCGGTCATGGAGTCGCCCGACGCCCTCAGTATGTACATCTCCTTGTTTCCGAAGATGGAAGCCGGGAGCCGTACGTATTCGTATATCTCCGCCTCCTCGAGCTGAGGATCGCCGCATTTGACCGAGCCGACGACGGGCGCCGTGTTTATATCATCTGATATCATCTCGGTCCTGGGAGTATCGAACTGACGGTGCCGGTATGTGATGATACCTTTCTCATCCATTTCTTTCAGATAAGCATGCACGCGGCTCTGCGGCATTCCCGCGTCCTTCGCTATGTCCGCGATTGTTGGCTCGCGCCCTTCTTTCAGCTTCCAGTATTCGATTATCTCGATAATCTTCTGTATTCTTTCAGGATCCTTGCGTCTCATAAATGCCTCCCGGACGTATGCGGAATTATTTATTCCGCTTACACATTATATTATAAGGCCCCGACCGCGGTTTGTCAAGGCCTTTTTTATTTGATGAACGCATATATCGTAAGTGAATATCGAAAATCGGCGGCGTTATAAATTGTGAACAAATTGTTAAAAACATTTCGGAACCAGATTTTTGTGTTTTTTTCAGGTTGACAAAACTTGAAAACTATGGTAAAATACGTCTCAATTATAGGGCTGATTGTCGGCTCGGTCTTTTGTGCGGCAAAAAACGGCGCAAAACCTCAATAATTCGGTCAAAACCGGAGTGAAGATTGATGACGGAAACAGGCGAACAAAAAATGAATAATAAGCGTGACAAGCAGTCGTCGGGCGGCAAATCGCTGACTGTTGTCGGCATTGTCATCTGTTTGATTCTGGCGCCGATTCTGATCGTCAATCTAACGATGATCATTAAAGGCCTTATAAACAAGGATGAGGTCCCGACATTCGGCGGATACGCGCCGCTGATAGTCCTGACCGATTCGATGAACCCGCCGACGGAAGCGGAGTTTTCCCCGATGTTCCCGATCAACATGACCTTCGACGAGGAGGTCGCAGATGGGCTGAAAGCCGTGACGGCCGAGATATTCGTAAACCGTACTGACAAGCTCAGGGTCCTTGAGGTCACGATTGACGGAAAGACCGAAACGTCAAAAAAGATCGCGAGCGGCGACCTTATAATAATAAGGAAGGCAAAACCCGAGGAGATCGCTGTCGGGGACGTGATATCGTTCTTTGATCCGGATTCGAAAAACGGCAACGCCGTTGTAACGCACAGAGTCATCGCACTTGAATACAACGGGAGCGGGAAGCTTGTATCATTCCGTACCCGCGGCGACAACAACAACGCTGCCGACCGTATAAGCGTCCCGGCGGAAAAGCTCGTCGGCAAATGGACGGGGACGGTGATTCCGGGGCTCGGATCCGTCGCCATGTTCCTTCAGTCCACTCCGGGACTCATCGTCTGTATAGCAGTTCCTATTCTGCTTCTTATAGTCCTTGAGGTCGTTCTCCGCAAAAAGAGCGATAAAGAAAAGAAAAAGGACACCGAAGCTCTCCTGCAGGAGCTTGAAGAACTGAGAAAACTGAAAGAAGCGCAGCAGAAAATGCAGAATGCCGAAGGCGGAATGCAGAATGAGGGGAAGCCGGATGGCGAATCCGATAGAGGATAAAAGTTTCCATTTCGCCGTTAGAACAGTAAAGCTTTTCCGTTTTCTGACAGAAGAAAAGAAAGAGTGCGTTCTTTCAAATCAGCTCCTCAGATCAGGGACAAGCATAGGTGCGAACGTTTCGGAGGGCGCGCGTGCGCAGTCAAAGCCCGATTTTGTTCATAAAATGTCGGTAGCCCTCAAGGAGGCCGGTGAAACCGCGTACTGGTTAAGATTGCTCCATGAAACCGGTTATCTCACGGACGAACAGTTTGAAAGCGTTTACAGCGACGTAAACGAGATCATCGCTCTTCTCGTCTCTATCTGCAAAACAGGCAAAGCAAATCTTTAACCCTGTTAAACCTTTTTCAAACAGATCCACCGCAGATTGCGTCTTTACGTGCAGAGCCGCACACGCGCTCCATTCTGCATTCATCATTCCGCATTCTGCACTCAAATTGATTTCTTCCCTTGGAAGCCACACCGAGGGAATGAATATAAAATGCCGCGGCATTCTCCGTGGATGGGCGAAAGCGCCGAAGCGCGGATGCCCGGTAAAAAATCATTCCCCGGATTGAGGGGAGAAAAAACAAGCCTCCAAGTGAGGCAAATTCGAAAGGAGTTTTTCATTATGAAAAACAAAATGATGAGAATCGCTTCCATTCTCCTGGTCGCGACTCTTCTGACGACGTGCGCTATTTCCGGCACGTTCGCAAAGTATGTGACGAAGGCGTCCGGCGAGGACACTGCCCGCGTCGCTAAGTGGGGAATCGTCCTTGATATCAGCGGCAGCAGCGTATTTGCTGAGAAGTATGAAGCCATCGATGAGGCTTATCTTGATGCTGATGGTGAATATTCTGTTGAATCGTCTGTTGAAGGCGAAGCAGTCGTTGCCCCCGGCACCAACGCTACGGAAGCTGACGGCAAACTGGTTGCTCATGTAAAGGGCACTCCCGAGGTTGCTACCCGTTACACTCTTGTCGTTGATAAGGCGCAGGACGTTGTTCTTCCTGCTGGTACTTACACTGACTACACTGAGCTTGTATTAGCTGATGATGGCACTTACGGATACACCGGAAAATTCACTCTTGCTAAAGCATATGCTCCTATAAAGTGGGATCTTGCAATTGCTAAGGGAACTGCAATCACAGCTGATAACCCCGGCACATCGCTTGCTGCGACCCTCTGGACCGCTTTCGCCGCCCAGCAGACCACGCTTGCCAACTATGGCTTCACCGCTGACGGCGTTTCCATATACGACGCAGTTGAGATAATCAAGAAGGTTGCCGGCAACGAAGGTTATAAGACTCTTGTTGATCAGGCGCTTGCCAACGTAGTATCCGGTGGCAGAAACTTCCAGCTGAATGTTGACGCACAAACCGGTAAGATTGAACTGTCCTATGACTTTGACGCCAACAAAGACATGGACTTCTACTTCGGTCTTGACTGGGAGTGGGCATTCGAGCAGGAAGATGTTGAGCTTTATGACAAAGCCGACACCTACCTTGGCAATCTTGCTGCAGGCATTGATGGTATAGTAACTCCTGAAGGTGCTTCTGTTAAGATCAACGCAGCGTTTACCGCTACCGCAACCCAGATCGACTAATTCAGGTTTAACGGTCTGACTTAAAGTTTAATACTTAAAATCTGCGCTCCCCCGCCCGATGTGGCAGGGCGGGGAGAGCGGGATCAAAATGCGTAATGCAAAACCGTATCTGACTATCCGGGGCGGATATGCGCGCACAAGCCGCGAAGGTTTGCGCGGGGATATATGATCCGGAATTGAACAGGACGAAAAGAAGAAAAGAATGGAGAGCAATGGCATGAACGAATATGCTTCTCTGAAAAAAAATAAAAGATCAGGTTCGGCGCTGTGGTTCGCTGTCGCGATACTCATAGTGCTGGAGTTCTGCACGGTCGCCGTGCTCGGCTCTCAGATTCTTTCATATTCGACGGTGCAGAAGCGAAACTACATCCGTCTCACCGAGGCGTACGGCGATACCAAGCTTACCGTCTCGAGGAAGCAGACGGCAAAGGCCCCGGTCACGGGCGCGTCTGTGGTGAGGCTCGGCGCCGGCGCGGCGAAGTCGCCGTCCGTTGTTAAGCTCTCGAACGATCCGAAGCTTGAGGTCTATGACGCAAACACTGTCTGGTCGACCCACACGGATATCGAGATATTCAAGATCGCTTATGAAAACGGCGAGCTCGTCACGACGGTCAACAGCTTCAACAATACAGACAAGGTCATCGCCCCCGGGACGGAGAATTCATATACTTTCACTCTCCACAACACGGGAAACAAAAACCTGAAATACAGATTCTACGTTGACGCGTATTTCGCAAATACCGACTACGTCATCCCCGTAGAGGCGAAAATGTACGACTACAAGGGCAAGTACCTCTGCGGAAGCGCCGATGAGTGGCGCCCCGTGCTCGAGCTCGATCCGATTGTCGAGACCGGCAGTCTTTCGCCTGACCACATCGCCGACTATACGATCGACTGGCGCTGGCCGTTCGAGCGCACCGACGGCGAGGGCCTCGACGCTAACGATGCGTTCGACACCATGCTCGGCAACCTCGCCGCGAGCGGCGAAAGCCTTGAGCTGCACATAATAATCCGCACCGAAGCGGAACTTTCCGGCGGAGGCGGCGGACAGCCGAACCCGAAGACCGGCGAAGAGATCAGCATTCCGATCCTCGCGGCTGTTTCGCTCATAGCGTTCGTGCTGATACTTGTACTCGTCTTCTGGAAGAAGAAAGACAGGGAAGCGGAACAGGCCTGATCCGCGGAAGGAAATGAAAGCGGGAAGAATTATTCTCAGGGCGTTCCTCATAATCGTGATCGGTCTGACGATCGGTCTGACCGTCTATACCTGGAACGCTAGGAGGATGTTCCACAACGAAATGCCGATGCCGTTCGGGGTCGGCGCGTCAATTGTGCTGACCGGCAGCATGGAGCCGACGCTTCAGGTGAACGATCTCGTTGTAGTCAGATCTGCTGACAGTTTTGAGGTCGGCGATATCGTGGTGTTTCAGCAGGACAGCACCCTTGTGATACACCGCATAATCGAGATCGACGAAGAGGCGTCAACAGTTAAGACACAGGGCGACGCGAACAACGTCGACGACGGCTGGATATCCGTCTCGTCGATCAAAGGAAAGTACAGTTTTCGTATTCCGCACGCCGGAGTGGTCATCGGCGCTCTGAAAAGCGTTCCCGGAACAATTGCAATACTTGCGCTCGCCGCGTTCCTTATGATATGGTCGTGGAGAAGCGAGCGGAAAGAATCACAGAGAGATCTCGACGCCCTGAGGGCCGAAATTGCGGAACTCAGAGGCGAAACGGCCCCTGACGCCGCCTCAATAGAAGAGGAAATCAGGAAACTCAGAGCCGAGCTCGGTCAGACCGGGCAGGGCGACGGGGATAACGACAAAATAGAGTAAAACGAGGAGATTGCAGACGCATGCACACCAAAAAAAGCAGGAAAGTGAATATACCGATTCGTATAGCGGGCATAATGCTTTGTCTCGCCCTCTTTTCGGTGTATATGACGTCGGGCATGTTTGCTCGCTACGCCACGGGCGGAAGCACATCGGATAATGGACGGATCGCAAAGCTCAACGTCTCGGCCGAGGGGGCGGTCGGAGGGACCGGCGAAAACGGCGCCGAACCCGAGATGGAGTTCATCCAGGCGGAGGGCGAATTCGTTGCCGATAACAACACCTACGTCGTTACGGTGAAGAATCTGTCCGAGGTCGCCGTGAGATACAGCATCGAGCTTGTTTTCCCCGAAGGCGTGACGAACTATCTGACCGTCAGGAGAGGTAACGATACCTTCGTTGCTGACGGAAACAGGATTACCTGCCCCGGATCGGACATAGCTCCCGCGGGCGGAACGGTCGCCGAGACACTTACGTTTATGATCGGTAACGAGTTCTACGCTCTCGACACAAATACAGAGGATCACCTCACGACGGGCGACGTCGAGATTGCCTTTGACGCGCTTGTGACGTTCGTGCAGATCGATTGAGGAGGACGGTAATGACAGCAAAGAAACTTCTCGCGAAACGCAGTACGATCATAAAGATCGCGATATTAGCCATGGCCGCCCTGCTTATGCTTTCGGTCGTCGGATATGTATCTGCAAAATACGTTCAGCAGATCGGTGTAAAGGGCTCGTTCAAAGTTTCGGCCACGCTCGCAAAGTCGATAGAGATCTTCGAGCATAAGGCGGAGCGCCAGACAGACGGCTCATACAAGCTCGGGGACGCAGAGGTAAGCGCGAACAAATACGAGCTCATGCCGGGAGTTGACGTCCCGAAGGATCCGACGGTACGGATAAAGGGATATACCGGGATGCCGGCCTATGCCTTCATCAGACTTGAAAATGAAAACTTCCCCTCGACGGTGACCTACCGGGTCGACACAGACAAGTGGACGCCGCTCGGGACGGGATATAATAACGTCTGGTACAAGACGCTCGATCCGGCAAACGGAACGGAGTACCCGACGGATATCGAGATGACGATACTTGAAAAGATCGTCGACAACGAATATGAGCTTCAGGTGAGCCAGAACCTCCCGAGAGGCACGGACGTATCGCTCAGCTTTACCGCGTACCTGGTACAGCGGACGGCGGAGACCGCGTCCGGGACCGACGCTCAGACGGCATACGATGCGCTGTTCGGCACAGCGACAACCACTACGACTGGAGATTGATATTAAACAATGAGAAAAATATCAGCACCTAAAAAATTAATATCGCTTCTCCTGGCTTTCGTGATGCTGTGCTCGACCACGTCGATCTATGCACTCGAACAGCTTGCGGAAACGGTCGGAGCCGCAACAATGCCTCAGGCCGATATCGAGGTCGAAGGGCTTCAGTCCGGTACGACCGCCACAATATCGACGGTCAGGAACAGTTTCGCTCCTTCCGACAGCAATATACTCGGAGTATATGACATCAAGGCGGTTAGAGGGAGAAAGCTTGCTTCATCATCTGTACAGCCCCAAAACGAGGTCACTGTAACGATCCTGAACGCAAATATCAGAAACAATCAGCCCGTTTACATCATTCACGTTCTTGATGACGTGAACGCGATAAAGAACGCGAAGAGTCTTATCGAGATAACCGATCCCGCGTACGTTTCCTCGTCCGTGTTCAAGAGCGCGGCGTCCGCTGCAAAGAGCGCGACGGGCAAGAGCGGCGTGCTTTATGCGGTTATCATCGATGAAGACGACGGTCTTACGGTTTCGGGCAAAAACATAACCTTCAAGACAAAGTCGTTTTCGATATTCATCGTTCAACCGAACGATTATATAACGGTCAATCTTTACGAGTCCACCGAATCCGGCGCAACACCTGTCGAGACGGTCGAGGTAAAGAAATCCGACACTATCAACGCTACCGAATTCGCGAAGCTCATTTACGATCCCGCGATCGACGAAGAGGTAGCGTCGGAGGCTCTGTTCCGCGGATGGACAACAAATCCGCAGTATACCGGGGCTGACTCCGACGGCGCCCTGACTATTCAGGGAGTGCGCGACGCGGTCGCGGCGGCTTTTGATGACGACAGCCATCCCTCCGAACTCAATTACTACGCGATGCTGTACAAGCGCTATACCGTTACGTACTACGACGAGCTGCACGTAACGTGCTTTGGTCTTGACTATGCTCTCCAGAGATATGACGAGTTCGTGGCTAACAAGCCCCTTAATTTCCGTGTAAACGTTCCTTATACGCCTTATACCGCGGCGGCGTCCTTCCTCGGCTGGAAACTCGAGCCGGATTATTATGACAATTTTGTCGGCGTCTACACTCAGCTCGGCGAAAACGGAACCCCGACAGAGGGTATGACCCCCGCGACGACCGGAACGGAAGGGAAACAGTATATTTACAATAACCCCATCTGGATACAGATCAGAAACGACGTAAGTCTCTACGCCTACGCCCCCGGCGGAAACTGGCTTGTTTTCAATGAAAACGGCAAGGGCGCAACCTATTACGCGCCTCAGTTTGTCGAGGACGGGCAGACAACATTCGAGCCGCAAGGAAGCGGAACTCCCGAAAAGAACGGTTATCTGTTTGACGGCTGGTTCTATTTCCCGGAAGGAACACAGGCTCCGGCGGCTGTTAACGGCACTGTTGACCTGACTGGTGCTCTTGAATTTCCGTTCGGAGGGGAATTCAAAAAGATCTCGGATGAAGTACATTATCAGTGTCAGGTTGGCGGACAGACAGTAGACATTCCTGTCAATAATCACAGTATTACGGTCTATGCCAAATGGATACCGATCACAACTGCAAATTACACTATCATCATCTGGAAACAGAATGTAAACGGCGACGGATATGATTTTGCCGAATCCAAGACGATTGCCGACTCGGTCGGCTCCGAAATATCAAGTGTGACGAGCACCGGTACCGGCAATTCCGCATATGCTATCGTCGACGGTGTAAGAAAGCAGTATACCGGATTCCACCTCAAAGAATTCGATCAGCACGTGACGATTGTCCCCGAAGGGACGGCCGTTCTCAACGTGTATTATGATAGAAATATCATCACGCTTACGTTCCAGCGTTATTCGACGGGAAACGGATATTCCATTACTCAGGACACAACAGGTGAGTTGTACGGGCTTGTAAACGGTCAGTACGTTCGCATTTATACGGATGACGGAGGGCAGACGTGGTACACGATGTCCGGGCTTTCGTACGCTCCGACAAACGACCTTACCGACCCGCTTTACGGCAGGGTGAACGGAAATTATATTCTGCTCACTAAAATCGGAGACGGATGGTATTATACCAGCGACAGTCAGTACGCTCCGAACGAAATAGGTTCTCCGAAATACGGTCTTGTTGGAAATGATTATATTCAGCTAACCGAGAGAAACGGCCGTTACTACTATATCAGTGGAACGGAAATGCAGTACACTCCTACTACTGGTAATAATGGAACGCAGTACGGTCTTGTAAACGGTGAGTATATCCAAATTCACAGACAGGGAAATACTTGGCGTTATTATGTTTATACTGCCTCTACAGCTGAAGATCGTAACATGTATGGGTATATAAATGGTGAGTACGTAGAACTGGATCGCGTACGTTTCTTTGGTGATTACTATTATTATCACAATTGGGAGGAATACACAGGAACAAGATACAAACGTGAGGAAGTTGAGTACTATGGAACACGGTATAGTCATGAAGAAGTAGACGTTGAATCGGAATACGTTGATACTGTTTATACTCACACTATTCCGTATAACGAAACATATTACAAACAGACTGTAACCCCTTACACCGGCAATAGATTTGAAAGCCAAGGCTCAGGGTGGAAGACGATCCATCAGTTGATTGGTCTGTATGGCGCCCCGTTGTCATCTAGTTCTACTAGCGACAAGGTATGGCCGACAGATTACAACTGGCATGACAGAAAAGAGAATAACTCAGGGACGGGTACACGGACTACTTTTCTTGATGCGTTTATATTGCCGGACGGTGGTTCTGATAAAACATTCTATGCGGCAAATGCATCTGGTTCTGCTACGATTAATTTCTACAAGCAGAATGAGTCTGGCAACTGGCCGCCTCTTGATCAACCGACGAACTCAGTTAGAGCTGGTTCCGGAACGTTTTATATCTCGGACAAATATAACGGGTATAAAGCTTCCGCTTACAGCACCAACGGAACAACATGGACTAACGTTGGAAATAAAGATTCCGACGGTTATTATGCGTCAGTAAGTTATAGTTCAGCGCTTTATATTAGATTCGAGCCGCTTAAATATAATATTCTGTACATGGATGGCCGTTATGTCGACGGAAACGATAATCCTGTAGTCGGATACAGTAGTCGAGGAAGACTGAAAGAGGTTGACAACGTTAATTACGCTTCAATTCTTTCTTCTTACAACAAAGGAGGAGCAGATTATTACGCTCCGACCTTTAACGGATTTGTCTTTGAGGGCTGGTACATAGACGACGCCTGCACGCATCCGTATACATTTACCACGATGACCGAAGGTATAACTGTCTACGCGAAATGGAGACAGGTTCAGTATCGTGTTTTCCTGCATCCGAACGCAGGTACCGGAAATGATCGCGACGAATCCCTCACCTGGGGTTCCGACAGTCAGTCGATGAACTTCCGCGTTTCATTTGAGGGTTCGATAAGCGTTCCTACCGGCAGACGTGATCTTTATAACTTCCTTGGATGGTATACAAGTCCGGATTTCGATCCAAACACATATTTCTATCCTGAAAACAGACTGAACGAAAATTCAAGCGGGCTGAAGCCATACGACAAGTCCACTGACATGACAGACAAAATGGACCAGTGGGGCGAACTCAGTGCTGATCCAGAGCATGGCCATAATGAGCTGTGGAACTCCGATGTCGTTGGATATAACGGCGGAGACCGTTTCTGGATAACCAAAAAGCTTGATCTTTACGCAAAGTGGAGTTATAAGCTTGTCGGTGCAAAGGGTATATACGTCGAGTATGACTCCGGCGACGGTTATTTCTCAAAGAACGGAAGTAATGCCGTTACCCTCTATTGTGACAATTTCCTGTACGCGGACAATACCAGCACGTATGCGATCGCAGCGTCCCGTCCGAACGACCCGACGATGCACTTCAGCAGCTGGCAGCCGATGGTCTGGAACTACACTGACGAAGAATGGCAGTCCGCCGGCGGCGCAACTCGTTCCCCTGGCGAAAAATTCAGCGTCAAACTTCAGGGAAGCGGCGTGAAGATCGAGCGCCGTCCCGCCGGAAGCACGGATGACAGCGCATGGGTCGTCTGGCCGACTCTCCCGACCGACGAGCATGACGGATACGAATACAGATACACCATCCGTCTCCAGGCAAATTATCTGACCGCTGTTCCCGACAAGACGCACCTTGTCTATGACGCAAACGCGACCGACGCGGTGTTCACCACGACACCCGAAGGCTTCGAATCCGGCACATCCGATGACGGCACTCCCGTAATCACGAAGGAGATGGACGTCAACGCGGTGTTCAAGATCCAGCCCGGCACGATCGTCGAAAGAGAAGGGTACGAGTTCAAGGGCTGGGCGCTCTCGAGAAACGGCGAGGTGTTCCTCACCGGAAACGAGACCGGCAACTACGGCGCCGATAACCTGACGCTGGCAAGCAACCCCGACAACGACGGGAGCAACACCCTCTACGCCGTCTGGGAGATCGCGAGATACACGCTTACTGTCAATAAACTGTATGCCGGTACGCTCGCGCCTCAGTATGTAGGCACTTACACCGACAATTACCTCTTCACCGCCGATTACACGGTATCTTATCCGAGCGGCTATACCCCGGATACGTCGATCGACGCGAAGAGCACGAACGGCGTCAAATTCTCCGTCAACTCTCCTCTTGTGATAGAGAACATCCCGCACGGCTCGACGGTCGTTGTCACCGAAAAACTAACGACTTCCGAGTCTGCTGTGTTCGCGGCGTCCGGTCCGATAACGGTCAGCAACATGACCGAGGACAAGACGTTCTACATTACCAACACAAGCGGAACGGGCACGCTCACCGTAACCAAGACGGTCGTAAGCGACTATCCGGCGGACTATGCCAGCGGCAAGACCTATCACTTCACTTACACG
>JAEEGL015650681.1_pt1 | contig 12044 bp, 12 predicted proteins | sample 9134231 | NCBI WGS metagenome assembly JAEEGL01 (sample SAMN16246548, study PRJNA631951) | gut metagenome | biome: gut microbiome; feature: rumen; material: fiber-attached | host: Bos | place: Iran: Karaj | collected 2018-10
ATCCTCCCATGCAGGACCCGCGTTGAATGCTTCACAGCTTCTTAGCCATAGCAGGAATGATAGGCGTTGGACAGCACTTCGGCAAGCAGAAATGCTCTGACAAAGAACAAAGCAGGAGCAGGCGACATGAAGATCTACCAGGTGGGACCGCTGTTAAGCGATACTGACCGGGCATGGCATCAGGTGTTCAAGGCAAGGCTGGAAGCTGCGGGATACGATGTCCTGTGGCTGGGCGACCTGTTCGCAGCTGGGGAAAAGGTCACGGCAAAGCAGATCATGGGGGCTGACCGGGATGCGTTGTTGTCCTGCGATGTGGTGGTCGCACTGCTGGACGGGGCGCAGGTCGATGACGACAAGGCGTGACGATCGGCTTTGACAAACCAGATTCGCTTATGTATTTTTTGCAGAACAGTCATAATGGCTTCAAATGCAGAAGCGGAGAGTTTTTTTTCAATGACTTTTTTTTTAGCGTTCGTCTGCCTTTTGGTAGGCTTTTTGATCGGTGCGACAAGCATCGGTGGAATCCTGCTTATTCCAGCCATACAGTACTGTGCTGACATGTCGGTTGCCTTGGCTTCTGGCACGGCGTTGTGCAGCATGTTTTTTACTACTGCATGGGGTACCTATCTGCATTGGAAGCATGGGCATCTTGAACGTGCCATGGTCCTGCCTCAATGTCTCGGTGCCGCCGTGTTCGGTTGTCTGGGAGCGTTGACTAAGGCAGTAGCTAGTAACGGCTTACTCAGTGCCACCCTTGCCGTGCTCATCATTATTTCCGGTGCAGGTGCATTGCGGCAGCCCCGTTCCCTGAGCAGTATGAAGACAGAGCAGGGACGTTTCCGCTACCTGCTTTTCGTAGGCGGCTTCGTTGGCTTTTTGGCCGGACTCACCGGTATGGGTGGACCGGTGCTTTCCATTCCCATGCAGATCATCATGGGTTTTTCCCCATTTGCTTGTGTCGCAGCAGCACAACCGTTTTCAATGTTCGCCTGCCTTTCGGGCACTGTAGGAAATATCATCATTGACATGATAGATTGGAAGGTTGCAATGCTCACTGTTGTGCTGCAGGGCGTGGGGGTATGGCTTGGCATATGGGCGGCTAGTTTCCTCAATACAACTGGACTTAAGAAATGTATTGCGGTGCTGTGCATCGGTACAGGTATTATGATGCTGCTGCGGCAGGAGGGTTTATTTTTCTGACCGCCGCTTTCAGCTATGACGAAGATAAGTCAGATAGGGGCATGTTGCGGCCACCCCCGTCCGCAGAGCATTTTCAAAAAAGGATAAGACTTGTAGCCACAGGAGAGGACCAAGCTTCGGCGTCTTGTGGGGCGACAGCATCCAGCACAGTTTTGACCGCAGCATCCAATTCTTCCCTTGTCCTGGTTCTGATCCTGAGCAGCATTGCCTTTATTTTGCTTACTATTTTCTCTATCGGATTGAGGTCAGATCTGAATGCAGGGAGATATTTCAACACAGATCTGCATCCTGTGACCATTTCTGTTAAAGGCATGCCTGTCATCGGATCGCGACAGACTTCCGCCTGTACGCCGACAGGGACGGAGGGCTGGTTAACGCCATTATCCAAGGAAGCGTGCTGAGGATGTGCCGGAGTGTTGACTAGGTTTTGGGCGTGCTGGAGAGGCTGGGGAGAGGGACGGGGAAGGCGTAGCCTGTACAGCCATACGCAAAGAATGATAAATTGCCCGGCCAGTATCCCCAGGACGGTTAGACAGGCCTCCTGGGAGACCCGAAACAACGGGCTTTCCATTGATACTTTCTGTGCCGGACACAGGATCTGCAATACACTGTCTCGTGCCGGACGTTTTGATGTGTTCAACAAGCGAAGGAAAGCATGATAGACGCCGGCCAGTTTACCGGCAAGAAAAATATACCCGGGATAAAGGACGAAATCGAAACAAACAATAGAGAGCGGTCCCATAGAGAGCCGCTCATCCTTCCCTGTCATCTTCTCCCCAGATCCATGGTGCCATGTCCCTGTGCCGCACTATACGTCCTTCAGGCTTTCCGCAAATTGCTATCAGTATCCGAGATCTTCATTGATAAGAACGATTTCAATATGCGCGCCAGAAAGGCATTCCCAAAGGACGGCCAACCCCCGGCAGATGCGTGCAGGACTCTTGCAGTCATAGCATCGGTCGCCCTTCACCGCACAGGGCGTCTTCACCCCAAGGCGTTGCGCGTTACGCGGCGAGGCTACGTTCCGTGCGCGGAACAAGGCGCTTTCATAATCGGGAGCGATCTTGTTCTTGCCGACGATAAGATACAGCCTGTCGTGTCCGTAGAACATTGAGGCAACGCGATTGCCAGTGCCGTCAATGTTGATGATCTCCCCAGTTTCTGCCAGCGCGTTGACTGAGGAAAAATAGACACTGGCGGCATTTTCCTTGAGCCGGATGGGCCTGGTATCCGTGCCTTTCGGGACATGCCAGTGCCAGGATACGTCGTTATGGGAGGATAGACGTTCATAGAGCCCCATCTGCTCCAGCGACAGAGAACCTCCAAAACCGACGGTCGTCTTATCCACTTGGCTGTCCAGGTAATCGCAGGCTTCCTGCGCAGTGTCAAAGCACGAAACAGTATAGCCAAGCTTTTCCAGCGTTTGCTTGAGAGCTGCAAAATCCATGCGTTCCTCCGGTAGATTAATAATGATAGTTTGCCACGCTTAGAGACTAGACTCTGTCGGCCGCCGTGTCAAAAGTCCTGCATCGTACACATGCAATTTTGACATCGTCTGCGGCGCTGAATAAAATTGGTTGACGTCCGCCTTGCGGAGCGCAGACCAAGACTGATATTTAGCAGTGCTTCCAAAAACGGAGATGAACTGACATGTCACAGATACATAACGATCCTGTGATGAACCTGGATCATTATGCGAACAATGTCGTGGAACCTAGGCCAGAGGTCGATGAGGTTCCCCGTGAACTTCAGAATGCGCGCCTGACGTCAGGCACGTCCCGTTGGAAAACTGCGGGCAGAGTCGCCCTGGGCATGGTGACCTGCGGGCTCTCTGAGATCATCCGTCTTGCCTACCTCGGCATAACGGCGTGCTGTTCCTCATCGCGCCCTGCGCAGGCGGAATGGTCGTTAAAGCGGCCTAACCTTGACTGCGAGCGACATGTCTCGCGAGATCGCCATGGCCGGGACGGCTCAGCGGAACACACACGCCGCGGATACCAAAAACAACGGACATGCGGATGCCCATGCGGGTATGCATACCGCTGACATGATTAAGGAGAGCAACCATATGGAATACGGATCTCTGCTACGAGAACTGGGCGCGACACTGGGCTTCGACCTTGCGCTTTCCGAGGCCGGGACGTGCGGGGTACTTTTTGACGAGGACGAGATAAGCTTCGAAGTCAGCGACGGCCGCCTGTTCGTCATGGCGGACCTCGGATCTTATGAGGGTCGTGAAGCCGTCGCCGTACGCATGCTCAAAGCCGCAAATCTCGGCTTGGAAACGGGCTTTTCGTGCATCGGCATCGACGATGTGCGTGGGCAGTTCACCCTGTGCCGCATATTGGAAGGGGATCTGGAGTATCCCGTTTTTGAAAAGATACTGACAATCTTCGTCGGCGCAGTGCGCTACTGGAAAACCTGGCTCCAGCTTCCTCATGAAACTGCTCCGGTGCAGGACGTCTTCATGGGAAACGCCATACGTGCATAGGGCGGAGACAGCGATGGAGGCAGTGGCGGAACAGTTGCTTCCTTTTTACTGCTTGGACATGCCTCGGCTGCCATTATGTTTCTGTAGAGCAGAGGAAGTTCCTGCATCAGTGCTTCTTGATTGAGGCAGACTTGCCATTGAAGGCGTATCATAAAGCCCATCCACGCAGCCTTGCCATCTTCCCCGCCAATCCCTATTTGCCGTTATCCTTTGGCACATCAGATCATAACGTATGGTAGTAAGGGCAAATGTTTTCAAAATGACCATCTTTCATTCTGAAACCGCCAGGAATGGTGCCAAGCTGCACAAAACCGAGCCTTTCATATAAATGCCGAGCATGGATATTGCTTTCTACAACAGCATTAAACTGTAAAATTTTAAATCCCAATGCCTTGGCTTTTTCCATGCAGTCCCGTACCAGTTTTTCACCTATATGAAGGCCCCTGGCTGCAGATGACACGGCATAGCTTGCGTTGCATATGTGGCCGCAGCGACCAATGTTATTCGGATGAAGGATATACAAGCCAAGCAGCTTGCCACCTAATTCAGCAACTCCTGTATAGCTTTGAGATGAAAAAAACTTCTTTCCATTTTCCTGAGTAAGACATTCTTCCTGCGGGAAGGCATTTCCTTCTTCGACAATTTCATTCCATATCGCAAGCATCTGCTTCAAATCTTTTTCAGTGTGCTCCCTGATCAGCATCATCCTTCCCTCATGCAAAGCCCAATTCGTCTGCTGCACAGCTTCCTGTTCATCGAAGGCATGATGATATGCGCTGGACAGCGGAAAAGCAAGAAGGCATGCATGATCCAAGAGGCGGTTGATTACCGTTTTCACGCCCCTCCATCGGCATCTTAACGCGCTGTCCTGCCTCTGCGCTGGTCCATGTCCTGTTGGCAGCCTTGCAGGATCATGGCTGCATGCGGTATACGCTTTTCGCAGAATCTGAATATGCCTTCAGCCGCGCCGGAGCCTGTGCCAAGGGCTGCAAAGCCACTTCCCTTTGCTTGGACTACCTTCCCAGAGGCGGCGCGGGATCATGTGCATTATCTGGTTACAGCTTTAATCTATGGGATGACTAGGCTTCCTGCTATGCCGGTGCGTCGAAATATTCTCGAATCTCATGTAGCCGATGCGATAGGGTAAACATTAAGGTCAGGCTTTCCAGACGCTGCATATGCCAAGTGTTCACCTGTTGGAAACAGGTGAATGCAATGAGGCATGATGTCCGTTACCTAACTGATCGCAAGATAAGTATGTTGTCCAATCAGCGTTTTGCCGGGGCAGCAAGCGTTATGCTGCCCAGCACACGATAAAACTCGTCGCTCTGACCGCGGATGATGAACAGCAGTGCAGTATCGCCATAGCGTTCAAGAAAAGCTTGCTCTCCCTGGGCAGTCTCAAATTCCATGTTGCCTTCCACATAACGGGCGTTCCTGCCGCCAATGTTTTTGACATACGTACGCGCAGGCTGCTCAAAGTCGTCACCGTTCCACGCAAGGTCAGTCTTGCAGACACGAATATAGGCATCTTGGGTATTGGCCCTGAAAATAAGCGTTTCCCCAGCGGTGAGGACATCCCATTCCGGCGGCAGATCTCCCTGGATGCCAAAGGATGAAACGGTTTTTGCGTTGGCTTCCGGAGCAAGTATCATCCATGCCGAAGCCAGGAGGATAAGGAAGAAACGCCTGCGTTTAATGTGCATGCCAGCCTCCATTGTGCGGTTCAGCAGCCGCTTTCGCTGTAAAAAGGATTGTCTTCCGCAAGATACGGTTCGCCATGCTCGTTCAGCCGTATACGGCTGTTGGCAGCGGGGATGATGGAATGTTCAGCGGGTCTTGGCAAAGCCGGACACCAGTCATAAGGATACCTGTGCGCCCGGAAGACCTTGCCGCCGGGATTGATGAATTCCCATACCACATCGCATTCGGGGGTCACCTCCAGCACTCTTCCATCGACCATTTCCGTGATCAGGGTGTTCCCATTCGGCAATCTGTCGGCGCCGGAACAGTACGGGCTATAAAGCTGGTTTTCAATGGTCAGGGCTTCAACATTGCCGCTGAAATTGTCAGGGTCGTTATACGTCCAGACCTTCTCCATGGTCACCGGATTGATTTCAAGGACGCGTGAATATCCGCGGGCGGCATTGTAATAACCTGTTGGTGAAGAAGGGGAGGGCTTTCCGAGCCCTGCCTGACCGCCATTGTCAAACAGGAGGATATTTCCTTCACCGGGCAATCCTCTGGCAATCATGTGCACTTCGTGCTGCCCAATGATCTGCCCTATCTTCTGCAGTTCACGTGAATATTCAAAGTCTGGACCAAGCCTCCAGACAATGTTGCCTGTCACATGGTCAATGATGAAGGAGACGTTGAGGATGCGTATGTCGGAAATGATATTCTCAGGATGAAAGCGCTCGTCACCGTCATCAAACCATTTGTTTGGACCGAGCCAGTTGACGTTGTTGCAGTACGTTGACTTCACATAACCGGCGCCGGGAAATGCGGGCGCGAAATGATAATGGACAGCCTTGCCAAGCGTCTCAATGCCAAGCTGGTCCCAGTGGTCGAACAGGCTCCATTCCCAGAGAGTGTTGCCTTCGGCGTCGATCTTCATTAGGCAGGTATCAGCGATGGGAAACCTGGAAAATTCAGGCAGGAGCCTTGTGCGGGTTGAGTTGATGAGCATGCATCCGCTATGTCTGGCTTCCTGTCCGGGCGTGTAATACCCGCATGGACTGCCCTCACGCTGGAAGTCATGATGCTGGCGGGCGCTCTGGATTTCCTCCCCAGTGGCCAAATCTTTTACGGTCGTGGCGGAATTGTATGTCCAGACGGGAATGTTGTCCCAATCTCTTTGCTGTATATCAAGGCAGTCAAGCCAGTACCCCGCCATGTAGCCAGTGGTGCCAAGGATACCTCCGCCCTTGAGGAGCTTGTTGTCGAATGCCCCGAAAAGGCCTTCCCATGCATGGACGAGGTTTCCGTTCATGTCGTAGAGAGCGGCACCTTTCGCATTGCTTTGCCCGGGGAGGGAAGGAATGAGAGTGTAGCCGTTCCAGCAGCGTTCAGCATCATAGCGTACCGTGCCTGTAGGGAAAACTCTTGTTGACATATGCCCCCTTTCTTTTCGGCTGTTCCAGCCGCCAGATACATCGCATCGTTTGGTAACGAATACCATCATACCCTTCAATGCACAAGGCAACGTCTCCTTTGAAGACTGCGTTTGTTCTCAGGCCGTACCGGCCGGAGCACGAGCGGTGCTGGCGTTGCTGCCGCATCCTGGGTCTTTTTGGAGAGAGCTATAACCTCGCTCCCGCACATATCTACCATCTTGCCCTGTTGCAGGGCATGGCCAATGCCATGGCCGCTGTCGGCGCACGGTGGAAAACGGTGCGCACCCCTGCCAGGTATTCCTTTGACATGGGCAAGGAGTTGAACGTACAGTTGGCTGCCTTCTGAAGAGATCCTCTTCCTTGGAAAAGAGACCCTGCCAGATTTAAAAGTAAGTGCATATAAAAGAAGAACACCTTATGAACCGCGGCTGCATCTACCTTGTTTTCGCCACGCTGTTTTTCAGCTCCATGGAAGTCGCCCTCAAATCCATCGTGCATGACTTCCATCCCATGCAGATCAACTTTACGCGGTTTTTCGTGGGAGGTCTGCTCCTGCTGCCCTTCGCCGTCCGTGCCCTTCGTCACGGGAGCATCCGCATCGCGCCGCACGACATCAAGGAATTTGCCTTGCTGGGTTTCATCGGTCTGTTCGCCAGCATGATGCTTTACCAGACATCCATCCTGTTCATCCCAGCTTCTGCTGTAAGCGTCCTTTTCAGCTGCAATCCTGTGCTGGTGCTGCCATTCGCCTGGCTCATCCTCCGCTCTGAGAAACGGCCCGAACATATTGCAGCCCTTGCGCTGGAAGTGGTCGGCGCCCTCGTCATCATCAATCCTTGGAAGACGGAGCTTGACCTGACAGGCGTGGCCTTGGTGCTGCTCTCTGCCGCACTGTTCGCACTCTATGCCGTGCTGGGGCGCAAAGACTGCGACACCTATTCAGGACTTGCCGTCACTTGCTTCAGCTGCTTGGCCGCCAGCGCGGAAATGGCCGTCTTCATGGCGCTGAGCCATGTCCCCTTCGTGGCGGAAATGCTCGGTCAGGTAGGGCTGGGCATGTTCGCACAGGTGCCTTTTGCCGGAGGGTATAGCCAGAGCAACATCGCCGTGGCCGCCTATGTGTGCGTGGGGGTGACTGCGGGAGGTTACGCCGCCTTCTTCCTGGGCATGGAGCGCACGTCCCCCATGCATGCCTCCTTGGTGTTCTTTTTTAAGCCCATCATAGCCCCGCTGCTGGCTATGGTCATCCTGGGCGAACACGTATCTTGGAATATGTGGACTGGTATAGGTATCATCCTCATGGCATCGGCCATTTCCATGCTGCCCGCATTGAGGGCCATGCCGGCAGTACGCAACGTTTTGAAGAAAGGTCTGAACGATTGATCTCTTACTCTATGACAGGAAGCAGGACATGATCTCTTTTGCCCCTCACGTTTCCCAAGAAGAGCTCGTCGGGTTCAGGAGAGAGTTCCATAAGCATGCGGAATCCGCATTTTCCGAATTCTGGACGACGGCATATCTTGCAGCTACGCTTACCAAAGCCGGCTATGACGTTCATATCGGCGATTCCGTCATCAAACATGACGCCCGTCATGGCGTGCCGGATGAAGAAACACTGAAGGCACGGATGAAAGCGGCTGTGGAGCAGGGTGCGGATCCAGAATGGATACGCAGGATGGACGGGCTGACGGGCCTCGTCGTCGACGTACGGCCTGACCTGCCCATGCATACGGTGCTGCGCTTCGACATCGACGCCGTGGAAGTGGAGGAAAGCACGGATGTCGGCGTGCACAAGCCGGCACGCGAGGGGTTCCGCTCTGTCAACGAGGGCAAATGCCATGCCTGCGGCCATGACGGTCATGCGGCCATCGGCCTGGGAACTGCCCTTGAACTGATCCGCTGTAAGGATCAGCTGAGGCATAATGTGCGCCTTATCTTTCAGCCCGCCGAAGAAGGCGGCCTCGGCGCCGCACCCATGGTGGCCGCCGGCGTGGTGGACGGGGCGAAGTATTTCTTCGCATCGCACATCGGCGTGCATGCCCAGCATAATCATGAGCTCGTCTGCGGCACGCAGGGCTTCCTGGCCACGACGAAATTCGACGTTGAGTTTTTCGGACGTTCCTCCCATGCCGGCGCTGATCCCCAAGAGGGGCATAATTCCGTGCTGGCGGCGGCCAGTGCGATCCTCAACCTGCATGCCATACCCCGCCATGGCGGGGGAGGCACGCGCATCAACGTGGGCAAGGTGGAAGGTGGTACCGGGCGCAATGTTATCCCGTCCTACGCCAGGCTCGTATGCGAAACGCGCGGCAGTACGACAGAGATCGACGAGTATATGTTTGAAAAGGCAAGGCTGATCATCGAGCATACGGCTGCCATGTATGAGCAGGACTGCAAGATCTCCGTCGTGAGCAAGGTCGGCTGCGCCGTAAGCGACAGGGAAGTGATTGATGTCGTCAAGGAAGCCAGTGCAGGCATCCCTTATTTTCACAGGGACCTGCTGCGTGAAATGGGCCAGGGCTTCGGAACGGATGACGCCTGCACGTTCGTGTCCGCTATCCAGAAGCAGGGCGGGTACGGCTCATTCGCGCAGATAGGCAGCGTCCTTCCCGCGGGGCATCACAACCAGCTGTTCGACTTTGACGAGGCACTGCTGCAGCCTGCGGTTGAACTGACCTGCCGCGTTGCCCTGGCACTGGATGAAAAGGAATAGCGCTGACTGGCACGGCGAACAGATGCTGCGGCCTCGGTATCCGATATCCGGATTACAAGGGCATGGTGGAAAGAGTCCGCGCTGACCTCTTTCATGGAGAAAAAAAGTTTGATGGTTTGATACATCACTAATGGCGAAGAGCGGTCCTGTGGGGGCGCTTTTTCATATGCTACGAGAGTTGTCCGGTACACCGTAGTTGCCTGACCAAAGCAATCCTGCTAATTTTACAGCTACAAGAGATCGTGTGTCTATGCTGAGGCTCCCGCCGTGTAACGACGGCAGACATCACTATACCATTCTGGCGTCCAGACACGAAGCCACACGGCTACAACAGCTTGCAAAGGCAGGCAAAGCGAGACGATCATGCCAGAAACCATTACTCTCAGTTTCAGCGACCTTGTCAGAATGGCGGACGCAGCCCCCGACAAGAGCATCATCGTCAAGGGTGGCGGCTTCAAGGCTGTCGGCAAGGTGGGGGCGTTCTTCGCCTCCAAGGCGGAGTGCCGCCAGACCGCGCAGTCTTTCCTGGAGGGCATCACGATGCAGTACGGAGACGCCGTTGCCTTCACGCTGGCACCCGAGCTGCGAGCCCTGCAGGCCAGCGGCAAGCCGCTGAGCGCCCGCAAGGCGAAGGACCTGCTACAGCAGGCGAAGGAGCTTTCGCAGGGGCTTTCGCAGGTCAACGCCGACATGGCGCAGAAGTTCATCGCCGGCAGCGGCATCAGCGGTGATCCGCGCACGCTCGACAAGGCCTTCGCCGACTATTGCGGGACCAAGGGAGAGGATACCGTCTTTGCTGATTACTGCGAGTCCAAGGGGTTGGATCCGGAGATTGCGGACCGCGCAGCCTGCCTTGGGGACCTCAAGAACTCGATCGCCGATGCGGTGCTCATGATGGCGAAGACCAGCGGGCACCTGATGAGCTTCGCTGAGCTGGGAGACGCCGTGCGCAGCTACGACAGCATGGCGGACATCATTATAGCCCGCGAAGCCTGCGACACACTGAACGACCTAGCCGAGACCTACGGCCTGACTGCGGAGCAGAAGGCCGGGCTTGAACAGGCGGCCACCATGTCTGTGAGGGCCGGGTCTCCATCAGGTGCGCACGTCAAGGCGAGGGCCCTGGCGGATAAGCTGCAAAGCGAGCTTTTCGTGCAGTGCTTCCTGCTGGGTGAGGCCCACGGCCTGACTGCGGAGCAGAAGGTCGGGCTGGAGCAGGTGGCTGCTATGTCCCTGCGCCATGCTGAGCATTCCCTGGCCACCGCTGCGCAAGGCGCCCTGGCGGATGCGCTGCGCGGCGACCTGACCGTGCAGTGTTACCTGTACACTTGCGGGGCCCGAACCTTGGAACCGAGGCCCATGGCAGTGCTGCGCGACATCCTGGACATGGCTGCGGCTACGCCGCATCTCAGGGACGTGCTGTGCATGGTCCCCCAGCTCGGCAACAGCTACATGTCCGTGTTCATGGCGGCCATCCAGAACATGCCGCGGATCCGCGCGCTGCAGCCCGAAGGAATCCCCTCGCGGGAAACGATCTGGCAGGCGTGCTTCAACGAGAAACTGCCGGGCGATCTGACAGGCGCGAAGGAGAAGGACTTCAGCGTGGCCATGCTGGACAAGCTGGAGGGCTTTTTCAAGGCTGCATCCAACAATGACGTCAGCAAGACAATCTCCGGATCCATGATGTTCGGGTCGGGCATACGGATGGAAAAAGCCCTGGCTTCCTTGAATGGCCCTGTCTCGCTGTCCTTGGAAGACTTCCTGGCGCCTCCCAGGCTCACGCCGCTGCAACGCCTGCCGTCCCTGGAAGATTGCGAGAAGAAACTGGCTCTCGACCTGAACCGGCGCGGCAGCCATCAGTCCATTGAGGGCTACGCCCCGGTCATCACTTTCGGCGCCGCTGGTCAGGATGCGGAAATGGTGCATATCCAGGATCTTTCGGGCCTGTCTGTACAAGAGAGGGAGAACTTCAGCAATGGACGAGTCTCGCCGATCTCGCACGACCTCGTCGGCAAGGCGCGTGCTCTATGCGGGAACAACGAGGCCCAGCTGCGCCAGGTGGTGCAGGGAATGGGTCAGGCCGCCACGATCATCATGCGCGTGACCAGCGCTGCCACCGGCGCCGTGCAGGACGAGCATTCGCCCATCGATGTGGACGTGAGGCGGCAGACCAACGGCGATGTCACCCTGCGCTTTCATACGCCGCCAAGTTCGAGGCTGGATGCTGACTATACTTTCACGATCACTCCCGACGGCAAGGGCACCCTGACGGACTTCCGCATGCAGGCCCGCCCCGCCGGCCGTTGATACCATAAAAAAAGAGGTACTCCATGGATAAGACCTTCCGCTTCCTCCTGGACGCGCTGGGAAAGGAACTGGGACTGCCGGAGATCGCCACGTCCGAGGACGGGCTCTCCGCGCTGCTGGTCATTGATGACTTCGAGCTCTGGCTGCGCTGTGTTTCCACCGGGCACCTGCTGCTGTTCACCGTCGTTTCGCCCCTGCCTGAGCAGAACCGGCAGAA
>JAEEGL015752242.1_pt1 | contig 12044 bp, 4 predicted proteins | sample 9134231 | NCBI WGS metagenome assembly JAEEGL01 (sample SAMN16246548, study PRJNA631951) | gut metagenome | biome: gut microbiome; feature: rumen; material: fiber-attached | host: Bos | place: Iran: Karaj | collected 2018-10
GGGCTTGCTTGTTGTAGTCGATATAGTAGAAGTGGTAGAAGTTACGGGCTTGCTTGTTGTAGTCGATATAGTAGAAGTGGTAGAAGTTACAGGCTTGCTTGTTGTGGTCGATGTAGTAGAAGTGGTAGATGTTACAGGCTTGCTTGTTGTAGTTGATGTAGTAGAAGTGGCAGATGTAACAGGCTTGCTTGTTGTAGATGTTGTAGATGTTGTAGATGTAGTAGTTGTTGAATCTGAAGGTGTTGTTGATGTTGTTGCTGTCTTGGCAGGTGCAATTACATCAACGTTTATATCACAGGTCTTTCCATCGGAAGCCTTGACATTGATAACAGCTTTACCTGCTGCTATAGCGCTGATAACACCGCTTTCATCAACTGTTGCTACCTTATCATCTGAAGATGTGTATTCAAGCTTGGTATAATCTGACTTGATAGCGTAGGTATCTCCGTTTATCATTGAGATATCTTTAGGACCTAAAACGACTTCTCCGTCAAAAGGAACGAATTTGTATTCATTTGCAGCTGCAAATGCCTTGGCTGTTGAAGCTGCATAACCGTAGATAGTGCCTTTGTAATGTTCATCAAATGTCTTGTCAGCTATAGAGCAATCCTTGTTATAGAAGTATACATCAGAATTGTCACCTATGAAAGCGCCTATCTTGACGAAGTTAACACCTTCAGGTACTTCAACGTATCTGAGGGCAGGGCAGTTGTTGAATGCATATTCACCGATAAGCTCTGCGCTTGTATTGGAGATATCTACTGATTTGAGAGTTGTCATGCCTGAGAAAGCATACATCGGTATCCTCTCGCCGCCTGTAACAGTTATCTTTGAGATAGAATACGGAGAGAAGTCCATTTCATTGTTTTCCCAGCTCCAATCCTGCCAAATGAAGAGATCTGCAACAGAATCATTTTTACCTATGATACCGTCAATATCAGTGCAGGTCTTTGATGTTGCTGCATATGGTATAGTAACAGCTTCGAGCTTTGTGCAGCCGCTGAGCATAAGTCTGCCCATAGAAACTACTGTATCAGGTATAACGAGAGACTTGATGCCTGTGCAGTTTTTGAATGCATTTTCTCCGATAGTTCTCAGACCGTCGTTGAGCTCGAAGTTTGTCATAGCTGTGCATTCAAAGAAAGCATAGTTGTTTATGTTCTTCAGAGATGAAGGTAATTTAAGAGATGTGAGACCTGTACAGTTGTAGAATGCGTGATCACCGAGAGTTGTTATCTTAGTGCCGCTGAGGTCGATCTCTTTAAGAGTTTTCATGCTTGAGAAAGCATACATAGGTACTACTTCGCCGCCTGTTATTGTGACCTTTGTAAGAGCGTATGTTGAGAAATCCATTTCATTGTTTTCCCAGCTCCATTCCTGTACAAGGAAGAGGTCTGCTACAGAGCTGTGCTTGTCTACGGCTGCTTCTCCCTGAGTAACCTTTAATGATGTAGCTGCATATGGAAGTGTAAGTTCCTTTAAAGCAGTACAGCCGTTGAATATCTGAGTGCCTAATGAAGTTACTGTAGGTGGTATAACAAGCTGTTTGATGCCCTTACAGTTCTTGAATGCATAGCTTCCGAAGCTTGTGTAAGATTTCGGGATAGTGATATCTTCTAAATTCTTGCACTCTGCAAAAGCATAATTTCCTGCGGTCTTGATGTGACCGTTGTCAGGAAGCTTTGTTATAGGAGTTCCGTAGTATGAATAGTTGCCGAGGGATATAACAGAAGCAGGTATTTTTACAGCAGCGAGTTTGCTGCAATTCCAGAATGCAGCATCGCCGATGGTATTTATAGTGGTACCGCTGAGGTCGATCTCTTCAAGAGTATGCATATTTGAAAATGCGTATGCAGGTATCTTGTCGCCGCCTGTGATCGTGATCTTTCTGATAGCATAGTTGGAGAAGTCCATTTCATTGTTTTCCCAGCTCCACTCCTGTAAAAGGAAGAGGTCTGCTACAGAATCGTTCTTACTTAATGTTCCTTCTGCATATGTGCAGCTTTTCAGTGTTGCAGCGTATGGGAGCTGTAATTCTTTGATCTTTGTACAGCCGTTGAATATCAGTATACCCATAGCAGTTACTGAGTCAGGGATTATCATAGAAGTGAGTTTTTCACAGTTTTTGAATGCGCCTGTACCGATAGCATCGATTCCGTCGTTGAGGTTTATTTCAGGCAGAGCGGAACAGTTCAGGAATGCGTATTCATTTATCGTTCTGAGTGAATCAGGGAAGGTGATACTTTCGAGAGCTGTACAGTCATTGAAAGCATAGCTTCCGATAGTTGTGATCTCTGTATTGCTCAGGTCGATCTCCTTGAGGCTTGTCATATGCGAAAATGCATAAATAGGGACTATTTCACCGCCTGTGATAGTGATCTTTTCAAGATGATATGAAGGCAGGAATTCCATTTCATTGTTTTCCCAGCTCCATTCTTGTATAAGGAAGAGATCTGCTACGGAGCAGTGTTTGTCTGCATTACCGCCTGTAAGAGCGCAGGATTGTTTTGTTGCTGCATATGGAAGAGTAAGCTCTGTCATTGCAGTACAGCCGTTGAAGATCTGAGTACCCATTGAGGTAACAGTTTCAGGAACTACGAGTTTCTTTATTCCGAGACAATTACGGAATGCATATGCACCGATAGTAGTATATGATGCAGGGAATGTGCTGAAACTGAGCTTTGAGCAGTCTGCAAAAGCATAGTCTCCGATGTTTTTGATCTTTCCGTTATCGGGAAGAGCAGGGATAGCTGTATTATAGAATGCATAGCTGCCGATATTTGCAACTGTTTTCGGAAGCTTTACGGTTGCAAGATTGTTGCAGTTCCAGAAAGCAGCCTTGTCAATATCGTATATTTTTGATTTGCTCAGATCAATCTCTTTAAGAGATGTCATGTGAGAGAAAGCATAGTCAGGTATCTTGTATCCGTCTGTTACTGTGATCTTTGAGATAGCATAGTCCGAGAAGTCTGTTTCATTGTTTTCCCAACTCCACTCCTGGTAAATGAACATATCTGTAACAGAACAATTCTTATTGAGCTGACCTTCTGCATCTGTCTGGCTCTTTTCAGTTGCTGCATATGGCATTGTAAGCTCTGCAAGTGAGGTACAGCCGTTGAATGCGAGTACGCCGACAGATGTAACAGATTCGGGGAGAGTGAGATCTGTTATGCCTGTGCAGTTCTGGAATGCACCTTCACCGATGCTTTCAAGCTCATTGCCTAAAGGAAGATTCTTTATTGATGAACAGTCCTTGAAGGCATATGCGCCTATCTTCTTAATGTGTTCTGGAAGAAGGAGTATATCATCTGTTGGGGCTTCTCCCTTAGTACACGTTGAACTGTTGAGAGAAGTGAAGCCGTCGAATACATGATTTCCTATGCTTGTTATAAAAAGTTCCTTATCAATATCCTTATCCTTATCCTGGAAATATACCTGTTTTACTGTATTTCCGTGTGAGAAAGCAGGTTTGTTAAAATCATACATATCGCCGTAGCCATAAACATTAAGATAGCCGTTATCATAAATAGTACCTGTAATGTGGTCGCCGAGCTGTACGGATTCGATTATACTTGGAGCGGGTTTAGGATTTGGAGGTATAGTTCCTATTGAAACAGAGGGGGGGGGGACCGGTTGAGTAGTTACAATGCTGATAGGTTCTTCATTATTGCTGGTATCCTGTGATGAACTTGTGCTTCCATCTTCTCCTACAATAACAGTACCGGATAAAACTACCGATTTGCTGCTTCCGTTGACATTGAATGGAGTTGAAAAAGTTTTACCGTCTATTGTGGCATGCGCAGTATAATAACCGTTTCTGCAATAGACAGTATATCCACTTGGAACTGTAACGCCGCCAATTTTTAATGAATCTAAATCATTTAAAGAAATGTTAACGCTTGAGGTTGTTCCGTCTTCATTTGTGGTATCTCTTTTTATATTAGAGGTTAATGTTATTTTGTATGCTCTATTAGGGCAGTTATCGGTAAAACCCAAACCATTTCTGACTGTAGACCATGCTGAAGAAAGCCAGTTAGCATCTGTATCAGGGTCAATATATGCAGTAGAAGGATCAAATGTTCCAAGTGAAAAATACCAATCACCTATTTTATGATTTATACTGCAAATAGTTTCATTGAATTTTAAAAATTCTGTTATTTTTAATTCAAGTCCAAAAGAAGCGACCAATGAAAACTCGCCGTCAATGCAAGTACCACAGGCGTGTATACTACCGTCTTTCTCTTGTACATTTGAATAGGGTGAAGCGCATAATACATCTTTTGAACCTGTTATATGTGTTTTATGACTTCCCGCTGTATCCTCAATAGTACCTTTTATTTGTTTGCCAAATGTTCCTGTTAATTTTAATGAAACAAGATCTTCATCTATTATAGCTGCACCTACTCCAACTTTGATTCCCCAGAATACAGAACCCGATACTTTTATATCAGAAGGACCTGCAGTAGCTTTAGATATTAGATTTAAACCATCATCGGTATTGTAACGGAATCCAGCTTTTATCGTTGCTTCATATGCAAGTTTTATTTCTCCTGAAATGCTGTAAACCAGATCAAGTGTTATTGGAACAGTAAGACCTGGAATTTGGGTTGGGATATTGATTTCTGCAAGTTGAACTTCACATTTATCTTTTTCAAAATGTAGTGTAGCACCAGCCGTAAATTTAAAAGTTACTGATAAAGAGGCTTTGGTTGTTAGTGTAAACTCAACATTTAGATCAAGCCAATCCTGGTAGATGCTTACCTTTACAGTTTCGCTTATACTTACAGAAGGAGTAATACTCTCTGGTCCAATAGTCAAAGGCAAGCTAATATCAGATGATTTTGTAACTTCATCACTGTATGAAGTAGAGCTGTATTGTGTCAATTCTTCAGCTATATGATATGCCATATCGTCTGGATCAAATACTATCGCATCCTCAGAATCTCCTTCACTTTTTTGAATATCATAACCGATGTTGTTTACTGAATTGTCGATAGTAGCATCAGAAGTACCTGAAACAGAATCGAATTTAATAAAAGCGAACATTTCCTTTATATCGCTGTCGCCTTTTATGGTGGTTATATTATTATCTGTTTCAATCTCATCGACTTTAATAGCGATTATATCATCAGCATTAGGCTGATAGTACAAGTACTGACCGTTTTCAACGTTTAATAAAACTTCATCTGCATTTTCAAGCTTATAGATATTGCTATCATAGTCAGCGGAAATTAACTGGTTCTGATCGTCGGATATTTCAATTTTTACTGCATCGTCATTTAAAACGATAAAGTTTGTTTCTTCACTTTCGTCAAAGTTTATTACTCTTTCTGAATCAAAATCATTGACATCTTTAGCAATCATATCTTGCATTTTTTTTGTGTAAGTATTAAGTGTGTAATCTGCACATAATCTCATGCCAAATCTGTCGTTAAGATGAGCTTTGATATTAAAGTATTCAGGCAGAAGCTTTGTATCGATCCAACCTGTGTTTACGATCATATCTCCTGGTTCAACATCTACTTCAGTCGATGTTACAAGTTCTTTTGTGTTTTCGTCAAAAAAGTCTACCTCAATTATACAGCTCGCTGATTGAGTTGAAGCAACTGAGATGCTTCCTGTCTCAATATCAAAATCGAGAGCCGTGACTTCAAATTGACCTTCTATGAAGTCGTTTTTGAATGATTGCTGTTGGATTTTGTTTTTGTCATCAATTATTTCTTGGAAGTATCTTCCAAGAGAGTTTGTCGCTTTAAGTTCCACATCGGGAGCATTAGCATCAGCTTTGCTGCTTCCGCCTGAGCCTTTTTGATAAAGCTCTGGATAAGAACCTGAAGTGACTGCCGATGCACATAAGATCGCGCTTAGTGCAATGGCGACGGTTCGTTTAAACATTTTTTCCACTCCTTACATAATGTTTTATTAAATTCACAGAATTTAATAAGTTATTGTACCATATGTCCAATTCTTAGTCAATACATATTAAGAAAGTGAGCAATTATTGGGTGGATTTTGAATAATTTAGGTTCCGATGAAACTTTTTTTGCTTTGTTGGACAGAAGTGTTTTAATAGTATTCAGACAAGCAGCAGATAAATAAAATGTAACGGAGGTGATATAAATGTATGAATTCAGCAGAGCAGGCTACAGTACTGTGAAGAAAAAAGTTATCACGGAGAAGGGAGAGTTTGTGATCGAAAATCTCTCTCCCGACAAAAAAGACGATCGTAAGTTAAAAGCTGCCGAAGCGGAACTGTACAGTGTTTTTTCAAAATATTGTTCTGAGTCTGAGAAGAAAGGATAAGGTATGCTGTTTACGGTAGTATGATCGCCATACCGCAGGCAGCTGCTTAGAGAATTGATATTGTGATAGCAATTTATGCAAGACAGTCTGTTGATCGCGCGGACAGTATCTCCATCGAGCAGCAGATAGAATTATGCAAATTTGAGACAAGGGGAGAATGTTTCAGAACTTACATAGACAGGGGGTACAGCGGAAAGAACACAAACCGTCCTCAGTTCATGGAGATGATGAAAGATATCAGAGAGGGATATATCAACACGGTCATCGTATATAAGCTTGACCGCATAAGCCGTTCCATACTTGATTTTTCAAATATGATAGAGATGTTCGGAAAACGCAGGGTGCAGTTCATATCTGCCACAGAAAAGTTTGATACCTCGTCGCCAATGGGGAATGCAATGCTGAATATCTGTATCGTATTCGCACAGCTTGAGCGCGAGACTATACAGAAGAGAGTTGCTGACGCATATTTTTCGAGAAGTCAGAGAAGCTTCTACATGGGCGGAGCTATACCTTACGGATTCAGAAAGGTACCGACTGTCATAAATGGCATACACACTTCGATGTATGAGCCTGTTCCCGAGGAAGCAGACATAGTCAGCATGATATTTGAAATGTATTCGCAGCCGCAGACCTCATACGGTGATATCATAGAAAGAATGAATGAGCTCGGCATAAAAAAGCGCGGAAAGCCTTGGGTACGGCAGAGAATAAGGGAGATACTCTGTAACCCTATATATGTGAGGGCTGACATTGATATTTATGATTTCTTCAAGGAGCACGGTGCCGAACTTGTGAACCCACCCTCGGATTATATCGGTGAGAACGGCTGCTACAGCTATAAGAGCCGAGATGATAAAAAGAAGGATATCTCAAAGGCGGAGGACAGTCAGATAGTTCTTGCGCCTCACAATGGGATAGTAAGCTCTGAGATATGGCTTAAATGCCGAGAAAAGTGCATGAGCAGAAAGCAGGTGATACCTTCCCAGAAGGCGAAGAATTCATGGCTGTGCGGAAAGATAAAATGCGGAGAATGCGGCTACGCTCTTACAGCAAAGGAGTTCGACGGCGGCAGACGGCGTTACCTCAGGTGTTCAAACAGAATAGCTTCGGGAATATGCAAAGGCGCGGGAACTCTCTATACTGACGAAGTGGAGCAGGTCGTGTACAATGAGATACGTGAGAAACTTGCATTGTTCGGAAAGCTTTCGAATTCCGCAAAAAATGTTCCTGATTCTGAACAGACAAGGCTTGAGAATGAGCTTGCTGAGGCAGACAGGGAGATAAGCGGACTGCTCAAAAAGGTGGGTAACTCTGATAATGCACTTTTTCATTACATAAACCAGCGTGTTACTGCACTTGACCTGCGCAAAAAGGAGATAACGGAGCAGATCAGGGAGCTGAGCCGCAGGAAGGATATCCCTGCTGCCGAAACAGACGCTCATCTGACTCTTTGGGAAGAACTCAGCTTTGATGACAAGCGCCGTGTAGCCGATGTGCTTATACGCGTGATATATGTGACAAGCGGGAAAATAACGATACAATGGAGGATATGAGGCGTCTTGAATGATTCGGCGAAGCACTTCGTATAGCACAGGATAATCTTGATTCAAGAAACTTTTATGCCTGCAATCCTTCCTTTGATAAAAACTGCGGCAGAAACAGATAAAAAATATGGCTTCCGATTTTTTCGGGAGCCAGTTTTTTGTGGAAATATTACGGGAATATCCGACAGATAATGACGCAAACGGCTGTCGCAAAAAAGAAAAATAAAGTGTATACGTGTCCAAAACATCGGGAAAGCATTAAATATATCAGGAAAAAGAGCTTTCGGCTGTACATTTCAGATGTTATACTTGTAACAAAGGAGGGATAGATGTGAAGAACATCATAATTGCATTTGTATCAGCGATCATAATGCTGATAGCTGTAGATACCGTCAAATCAGCGGCAGCTGATACAGGCTATGAATATACCATAATAAACGAAGAAGCTGTAATAGTCGGTTATAAGGGTGAGCCCGAATACATCGAGATCCCCGAATTTATTGAAAGCTGCCCCGTTACTGAGGTGAGGGACAACGCATTCTATAACTGTCACTCGCTGAAAGAAGCTGTACTGCCTGACACAGTGCTGAAAATAGGTCATCACAGCTTTTACGCCTGCTATGAGCTTGAAAGCATAAGGCTGCCTGCAGAGCTTGAGGAGATAGGAATGGGCTGCTTCTGCGGCTGTGCATCTTTGAAGGAGATAGAGCTCCCCGAAACTCTTGATATTATCCCCGATTCCTGTTTCCGTGCCTGTACATCGCTCACTGAAATAACACTTCCGAAGGAGATAAAAGTTATCGAGAAATTTGCTTTTGCAGGCTGTACAGAACTGAGCAGTGCGGAGCTGGGAAAGAGCCTCATGGCAGTGGGGGAAAGAGCTTTTTATATGTGCGGTAAGCTTCAAAGCGCAGTATTGCCGCAAACCTGTTATGATATAGGCAAGCAGGCGTTCGGCTATACCTGTGACGGCAATAAGATGACTGTAAAAACTGACATGACGCTCTCAGGAAGCAGTGAGTCGGCAGCGGAGAGCTATGCGAAAGAAAACGGTCTCGGATTTGCGGAAAGCGGCGAAACAGCCGATGTTTTTACCGAATCGGTCAGCATTGAAAAAAGCAGAAAAGCACCTGACTGGGTGAGCTGGCTGGTACTCGGAGCATTCGGACTGCTTTCTGTTACAGCTGCGGTAATATCTTTTTACGAAAATAGAATAAAAAAGCTTAAATAATTGCTATTTCAAAGCGCTTTTGACCAGAAATTGCGGTTTTTTGAAAATCGGTTAATATTAGTAATGTTTTGTGAAATCCCTTGCAATTTCAGAAAAAATGTGATATGATATATGTGCATAAGTATGTTAAGTTGATAAAATAAGGATAGGCACTTAAATTATAAACTTAACACATATAATTTAATACGCATGATCTGGAGGGATCAAATTGAAAAAAGAAAACATGAAACGGGCTGCGTGCACTGTTGCAGCTGCGTTCATCGCGGTGGCGGCGATGAGTTTTCCTTCAGCTCTGGCAAAGCCCTCGGCAGTTTCGGCTGCTGAGGAAGTTCTTAAATACGAATTTGAGGACGGAAAAACAAGCGGAGGAAAGATCCACGCTGATGGAGCTTCCGATGTAAAGATGAGCGATTTCCCTGAAGGCACAGACCTGAGCGGTTTCTCGGGCAAGGGATTTGCTTATCTCGATCAGAAGGGTACAACCCTCAGCGTAGATGTAGATGTTCCTGAGGCGGGACTCTACGAGCTTAACATAGGTTACTGTGAACCGAGCGACCCGAACAAGAAAGTCCAGTATCTCAACGTCAACGGTGTAAATCAGGGCGAGCTTACCTGCCCGTACACCAAGACATTTGCAGAGACCTCGGGCGGTGTGGTGAACCTTAAAAAGGGAAAGAACACTATCGAACTGAAAGCATACTGGGGCTATACCTTCTTCGATTATCTCACATTGAAGGCTGCTCCCGAAAAGCTCACAAATCTCTCACCAACGAGAGAGCTTTCAAATCCCAAGGCTTCTGATACCACAAAGCGTCTTTACAATTATCTCTGTGACCAGTATGGAAAGCACATCATATCAGGTCAGCAGGAATACTGCGGAGACCATAACTACAATCTCTGGAACAGTCCCGACGTATTCATAAAGGACAATGAAGCCGAGTTTGAATACATAATGGAAAAGACAGGCAAACAGCCTGCTATACGCGGAATTGATTTCCTTGCGTACAATACCTCTTCCGACTGGCGCGATCATGCTCCCGAGAGAGTTATCGAATGGGTAAACAAGTATCACGGTATCGCAACTGTTTCATGGCACTGGAACGTGCCGTGCGAAAAGGACAGCGATGATATAGCTTTCTATGTAGAGTCAGCTAATCCCAAGTTCACTACTTTCAGCTGTAAAAATGCAGTTACAGAGGGAACATGGGAAAATGAAGTCGTTATGGCTGATATCGAGCTTATCGCAGGCGAGCTGAAAAAGCTCAAGGACGCAGATGTGCCTGTGCTCTGGAGACCTCTCCACGAAGCCGAGGGCGGCTGGTTCTGGTGGGGAGCTGAGGGCGCGGAGCCCTGCAAGAAGCTCTACCGTCTGCTCTACGATCAGCTCACGAATGTTTACGGTCTGGACAACCTTATCTGGATATGGACAGGCTCTACTTCACCTGCGGCTGCCGACTGGTATCCCGGAGACGATGTTGTTGACATAGTGGGATACGATAAGTATAACTGTGCTGACGGCGTAGCTAACCTCAGCTCTATATCGTCCACATTCTACAGCCTTGTACAGGGTACGGACTGTCAGAAAATGGTAACTATGTCCGAAAACGACTCTATACCTTCACTTGAAAACCTTGTTAACGACAAGGCAGCATGGCTGTATTTCTGCCCGTGGTATATGAATTACCTCACAAGTGAGCAGAACAACCCTGTGGATAATCTTATAGAGGTATATCAGAGTGAATACTGTATCACTCTTGATGAGCTTCCTGACCTGAAAACATATCCTATAAACGGAAGTCAGGGAGCTGTGACCACTACAGTTACTACAAAGCCTGTAACTGCTTCAACAACTAAAGTCACGACTGCTTCTGCGACTAAAGCTGCTACAGCTTCCACGACTAAGGCAGCGGCCACGACAACTGTCACAACAGTTTCAAAGAACTATAAAAAGGGCGATGCAAACTGCGACGGCAATGTTGATATGTCTGATGCGGTAATTATAATGCAGTCTCTTGCAAATCCCGATAAATACGGTGAAAAGGGTACTGATAAGCTCCACATCACAGAACAGGGAAAGCTCAACGGAGATGTGGAAACAAGCAGTAAAGGACTCACTTCAAATGACGCACTGGAGATACAGAAGTATCTTCTCGGTCTTTCAAAGTGGGATTAAATAAAGCAAAATATGATTCACATTAAAAGGGAGGAAAACATGATGAATCACAAAAAACTGACCGCGGCAGTATTGAGTATCGTTACTGCTGCAACTTCACTGTGTGCGGCTGTTCCCGTAAATGCGGCTGATACAGAGCCTGTACAGGAATTCTGCGCACCTATCAGCGAGGTAGTCAAGGACTCAGGTCTCGATGTTGACTATGCCCGTGCACTTCAGTATTCGCTCTATTTCTATGACGCAAATATGTGCGGAGAATTCAAAGAAAACGAGAACAGGCTCTCATGGCGCGGAGACTGCCACACCTATGATGCTCACGTTCCTATGATACCATGGGACAAGCTCACAAACAAGCAGAGCAAGGGCGGCACTAACCTTTCTGCTTCATTCATGGAAAAATACAAGGACGTTCTCGATCCTGACGGTGACGGCACTATCGACGTTGCTGGCGGCTTCCACGACGCAGGTGACCACGTTGAATTCGGTATGCCCGAGAACTATTCGGCTGCTACACTTGGCTGGGATTACTATGAATTCCGCGATGTATTCAAGAAGCTCGGTCAGGACGATCATATGGAGACTATTCTCCGCCACTTCAATGATTATCTCATGAAGTGTACATTCCTTGATGATAGCGGCAAGGTTATCGCTCACTGCTATCAGGTAGGCGATGGTAATATCGACCACGCTATCTGGAACAGCCCTGAGGTAGATACAATGCCTCGTCCTGCATTCTTCCTCACAGCTGACAAGCCGCAGATAGATTATGCTGTTTCAGCTTGTGCTGCAC
>JAEEGL016759223.1_pt1 | contig 12044 bp, 7 predicted proteins | sample 9134231 | NCBI WGS metagenome assembly JAEEGL01 (sample SAMN16246548, study PRJNA631951) | gut metagenome | biome: gut microbiome; feature: rumen; material: fiber-attached | host: Bos | place: Iran: Karaj | collected 2018-10
CCGAAATTACCACATTTTTACCACAATCTCACGAAATCCCTCGCAATAGCAAGGGTTTGCGGAAAAGTAACTGTGGATGCCATGCGCAAAGACGCATTTTCGGGGGTATCTGGAACCTGTGGTGGAGATGGAGCGGGAGGGCAAGGACATATTGTCTGGCATGAAGTGTTGGCGATGGAATCCATGCCGGTTGCCGCAGGTGGGCCGTGGCGTGTGTCGAGCTGTCCAAACAGGGGACTGGGGGTAAATAGCAATGTTGGCGACGGATTCCTTCGCGTTCCACCCCGTCATTAACTCCGGGACCGTAGGGTATCCAGCCCTGCAAGGAGCAGACGAGAAGATGGCGTCAAGGGGGCCTTGGCCCGCGCTACATGTGCCTATCTTAATTCCATGGCTATTCACCAGCCCACTTTCAACTTACCAAATACAGAAATCAATTCCATGACTGATAATCCAATGTTCATGCCCGACATGGGCGAATACCAAATGATTGCGTTCCAATGCGGCGAGGATGGGCATTTCTGGAGCGCTTGGGATTCACGCCCCCGTCTCTACCCCATCGACTTTAGCGACGAACTGTACCTCGACTGGGAGGACGAGCATCCCACCATCGCCGCAATGGCTTTCGATGACTACCGGCTGCATGACCTGTGGCGGGGAAGCTTCCTGACTATTGAGGGCTCACAAGACGAAATCCACGACTCCCTTTTCCTCCTCGCCGATATAAACGGCGGCGTCTTCGCCGCGAAAGCCACTAGCCCCATGGGATACCAAGCGGTGGCCTACTGCCGCATCAGACCCCTCCTTAAAGGCGCCATGCGCGAGATTCTCGAAGTGGTCTGGTTCGATTTCGCCGAGGGAGTGCCCCTCGAGCGGACTGTTCGCCTCTATGGTGAGAACGGTGTCCCCGAGTATGCGGCACGGCTTGTGAATGACCCCGCGAATAACTGACATGGGGGGGCTCTCGAAAGCGCACAAATTGGTTCGAGGCTCCATTCCAAAAACGCTAGCCAGTTCTTCGGAGCTGGCCTGTAAGTCTAGGAATGTCTAACGGGAAAACCACTCGGGTCCCCTTATGCGATATTTACCCCATTTGCGGATTGGAATGTGGAAACTTCGATGACACACCTGTATACTCAACGGGCAATCGCCGGGGGCTCATCATGCATTCCCCCGGCATCCTGCCCGTTGCGATGTCTCGGCTGCGTAAAGAAACTACCGAATCTACGTAAAACTGTTATTGTACCCGAATCCGCAGAAACGCACGCTCGGCTGCACTGTCTCCGGGAATCACAGTAAAGCTCATGGTGCCATTGGAATCTGTCTCGGTAGTGTATACAACGGGCAGGAGTCGTGCAGCACCACTCCAATCATCAAGGGAGCTCGTTGCCTCAAACATTTGAGCGACCCTTTCTGCCGAAACGGTTGCGATATCCATTCCGTCTCGGACCACGACTTGGACAGACATGGTGACAGTTCCAGATGCGTCTCGAGATTTGGCAGCAGCACCTCCACCATTGATTTCCACACCGGCAAACAAAATTTCTGGAGCATTTTCGAAAGGTTTGGTTGCGCCGAGAAGGTACGAGACGCCGGAGTGGGCAGAGGTAACGACGGCAGCCTCACCGCCTTCGACTCCTTGTGCCCATGCCCGGAATTCGGAATATTCTACAGCGCTTCCGCCAACTGCCGAGAGAACGCCCTCCTCATCGGTAAACCCTGCACTCGTGAGCGCGTTAGTGACGGTTTCTGGCGATGCGTCTATAGCAAGTTCAGGTAGCAATCCTCCATCATCAGCCGGAATCCATGACACCATGTCAAGATAAGCGCAGTCTGAAAGTGTTGCAGATGTCCCACCGTTCCAAAACTCAAAGACAACGGTATGTTCACCAGTGTCCTCAATGTCGAGGATTTCAGACACCCAGTCGCTTGGGCCATCAAGCCAGAGGTTGTCAAGCCACATACCGTCAAGAAAAACATCCACTCCTGCCGTACCCGTTACATTGGCTCTCCACATCCATGTAAGGGTTCCAGCACCGGATACAGTGGCTATAAGACGGCTCACCATATCCCCAACCACGGCACCGCTCCGCACTGCACTCACTCCATCTGCTGAGACCGCTAGTTGCGCAAACCACGAAGCATCACCTTCTGTCATCCAAACAATGTTCGTCGCATCCAATGCCCTTTCAAGCGTGAGCGGTAGCCAACGAACATTGTCGAGGAAAGCGGCGTCTTCGCCTGATGCCGTGATAGACCCCTTCTCGTAGGTCCACCGCAATGTGTGTGGACCATCGCCTAGTGTTACCTCTATTGTGGCCCAATCTGTTGAACGTGTAATCGATTCTTGAGTGATACCGTCCAAGTCAAACTTCGCATAGGTTCCACGACCAGCGGATATTCTCCAATCAAACGAGAGTATCCCTGGACCGTCGACAGTCGCATAGATTGTTGAAGATTCGTTTGCTCCAATTAATCCACTGCGGAGGCTGTAGCCATCCAATACGCTCGTATCTTCGGTAATCCACCACCCGGTGTTCACACCGTCCAATTGCCAATGCAGTGTGGTTCCAGCATATTCGATAACATCCTTTGCGCCAAGAACATGTGCCATGATATTTCTTGGGCCGTCGGAGGGAATTGTGAGCGTTCCTCCATCGCGAACAATGCCATTCGTATCTCCGGAGAGAACAATTGCGAATAATGGTTCGTCGGGCACAATCATGGCCGTTGCCATCGTTTTGTCGGTTATCCATTGTGTGCCAAAGGTACTTGTTCCAATTCCTGTTGCAGAGACCGTAATGTTGTTCTGCTTCTCCCAGAGCCAAGTCATAGAAGAATCCTCGCGGATGTTGAACGAGAGATTTGTTGCCGTTCCCGTTTGTGGAACGCTCCCCGTTCCAGACCATCCGGTGCAGGCCCAACGAATTCCCTCCGCAATGGTTTCGTGAAATACCTCGGCGGATACCAGCGTCCCGTATGGATATGCATGGTCACCTGCTTCTGGAATCGGTTGGCCATGTTCGGAGACAATAGTGAGAGTGGGTGGAACTTCCTCAATGAATACCGAGATGCTTCTTGGCTTGTCTGACGGTATCGTTAGCGTTGAGCCGTTGATTGTCACGCCATCCATGTCGCCATCAGGCGTAATGTTGAAGAGATGCGCTGTGGTAAGAATAGTTGCTGTTATTGTTGTGCCATCCTCAACCCACTGGACTCCGAAATCGCAGGTCCCCTCGCCCGATACAGAAACCGATATCCTGTTGTCCTTACGCCAGTTCCATGTCAATGACGAATTCTCGTAGATGATGAATGAGACATTTGTTTCCAAACCGGAGACTGGAACACTCCCTGTCCCGGTGAATCCAAGATAGGTATAGCGGATATCCTCTGTTGACGTTGGCGGAATGACATAAGCAGAAACAGGGGTAAACTCTACATGCGTTGAAACTCCGCTTTCTGGGCAACTTGAGCCATATGAAGAAGAAGTCGTCAGCGTAGGAGAATGGTCATAAAGGATGACATCGCACCCGCTTGGGGCGTTCAATCCTCCCTTTCTACTCTCTAGTGTTCTGGGAAGGTAGATTGTCCTCAAGCAGGAACAACCAGTAAATAGGTTGTTCCCGATGGCCGTCACAGTGGAGGGAATCATGACTGAGGTCAGACCAGAGAAATTGCTGAAGGCATTGTTTCCGATGATTGTCACTTCATTGGGAATTACTAGTGCGGTCAACTCCTCGCCATCTAGAATCAGTCGGCGATTTCCCGCCAAATGGGAGTTGATGGCGTTTGTGCACCATGTGGCCAAGTCCGTGACCATGATTCTTGTTTCAGAGAGGTTGGTGCAACCGGAAAAAGCAGAGGTTCCAACGCTTACCACGCTGTCTGGAATCGTTATGGAGGTCAATTGTGAACAATTGTAAAACGCATAATTCCCGATACCTGTCACGTCATTTGGTATCAATATCTCCGTCAATTCCTCGCCATCCATAAAAAGCCTACGATTTCCAGCGAGATGGGAATTAATGGCATTTGTGCACCATTGGGTTAAATCCCCGACCATAATCGAAGTTTCCGAAAGGCTTGTGCAACCGGAAAACGCAGAGGCTCCGACAGTTGCCACGGTATCAGGGATTGTGATAGAAACCAAACTGGTACAGTCTACGAAAGCAGAGTTCAGAATGGAAGTTGATCCACTTGCTATCACTATATTCGTGACAATAGATTTCAAACTGCCAAGAGCGTCTCCCAAGGGAATGTGTCCTGGCCAGACTACATTCCGAAGATTCTCGCAGGAACCGAATGCATAGCTACCAATGCTTGTCACGCTAGCAGGCACATTAGCGGACAAAAGCCCATAACATTCGAGAAAAGCAGAACCCCAGATGTTCGTTACACTGTCTGGAATAGTGACCGACATTAGGCTTCTACAATGGCGAAACGCCTCCTCCCCTATGCTTGATATGCTGGGCGGCATTGTTACTGAAACCAGACTTGTACATTCTTTAAATGTCATCCAATTGATTCTTTCGACTCCGTCGGGTATCGTGATGGTGGTCAGACCTGTGCAATTCCGAAACGCATGGTCCCCAATGTTTGTCACACTGTTTGGTATTGTGAAAGTGGTCAGCCCAGAACAGCCAAAAAACGCCCAATCCTTGATGCTTGTCACGCTTGCGGGAAGTGAAACTGATGTCAGTCCAGCGCAATTGTAGAATGTCTCTCTCTCTATTGTGAATACACCATCGGGAATCGTCACGGAACTCAGATTGATACACCCGCAGAAAGCATTGTTTCCTATGTTCGTCACACCCTCGGGAATCACAACGGAAACCAAACCGGTGCAACCATAGAAAGCGGAATTCGTGACAAATGAGGACCCGCTAGAAATGACCGCGTTGGTGACGGTCATTTCTGTCTCTTGGAAAGCGGCTCCCAGAGAAACATGCCCCGGCCAAACGACATCTTTCAGATTGCCGCAGCCGGAAAACGCCTCGTTCCCGATGCTTGTCACGCTGGCTGGAATCGTGACGGTGGCTAGTCCTGTGCAGTTGTAGAATGCTTTTGGGCCAATGTTCGTTGTTCCGTCAGAAATTGATGCAGATGTCAGACTTGAGCAGCCGTAGAATGCAGAGTCTCCGATGTTTATCAAGTTATCGGGGAATTCAATGGCAGAAAGCCCAGAACAGTTGTAAAAAGCTCCTCCCATTATATTGGTCACGCTGTCGGGAATCAAGATTGATGTCAGACTGGAGCAGTTGTAAAAAGCGCAATCACCAATGCCAGTTACCCCTTCGCAAATAGTGACGAAAGATAATCTTGAACACCGTGAAAACGCATAGTTTCCCAAGAACGTGACACTAGATGGAATCGTGACAGAACTCAATTCCGAGCAGTTGGAAAAAGCCCAAATCCCGATGCTTGTCACACCATTGGAAATGGTAACGGACAACAGACCAGAACAATCGCTGAATGCCCCTTCACCAATGCGTGTCACACTGCCAGGAATAGTTACTGAGGTTAGTTCTGAGCAATAAAAAAATGAATTGTCCCCTATGTTTGTCACACTGTTTGGAATCGCGACGGAGGTTAATGCATAACACTGACTAAATGTTCCTTTCTCTATGCTCGTCACACCATAAGGTATCGTGACAGAGTCCAAATCCTTGCAGAGTTCAAACGCATAGTCACCAATGCTCGTCACGCTGGCAGGTATTGAAACCGATTCCAGCGTAGAACATTTTGCGAACGCTGAAGAGCCGATGTTTGTCACACCGACAGGAATAGTCACAGAAAGGAGATTCGCGCAGTCATAGAAAGCACACGCACCGATGCTTGTCACGGGACAGCCGCCGAGCACGGAAGGAATGGTAATGGCACCAGTAGTGGACTTAGGAACCGCCGGTGAAGAGTAGGTACCGCCACCAACGGAAGCTGTGTTGTTTGCCACTATGTAGGTCCATGAGATTCCGTCCACGGTTTGAGTGGCAGCTGAAGCGGCGAATGGAAGAAGAAGAAGCGTATAGAGAGAGGTTAAGCGGTTCATTTCTCGGTCCTTTTTGCGTTTGCTGAAAGGAGGTCGTTCAAGGCTGGAAAGTGGGAATAGAATAGAGTTTGTTCAAGAAGGGATTGATATGGCTTGGAAAGGTTTCCTTGGGTATCTTCTCGTGATTCAGTTTTGTAATCGGCCATGTCACAGAGTGCTGACGGCAACGCCCCGGCAGGGCAAAATCATACCATAAGAGGTCCCAGCGCTCAATCGAATGAGGGTGCGGCGAAGACGGCAGAGTGCCGACAACGCCTTTCCCCGCCAGTCTGTTTACCGGCTTCCTAATTATCTCAAATGTAGTGTCCCATGAACTTCTCTTTTGCTTTCTCATCGTATCAGTATTTGTTGGAGTTCATGTCCTTGCGGAATTTCCGGTATTCGTCGGGGTATAGCCGTGACTTCCAGCGGCCTCCTCCGCGATGGGATGGACCGTGCTTGACCTTGCCGGTTCGGCGTGTGCGTAGCCTTTTCATGGGGAAACGGTATCACGGCCCTTGCCACCCGTCAACCGGCTATTCAGTAGAATTGAATATGTCGCTTTCAAAGCGACAGCCGTGGCCTACAGGTTGCCTTGTCTGCGCCACCGGGGACTTGCCCGCGAGTTTCACCGCGGAGGCCAAGCAGGGTCTAGTTCAGTATTGAATTTTGCCCTCAAGATCATCAATGCACAACAAGATGAAGCGCTCCAGGAAGTCGGCTCCCTCTTTCACTTTAATCTGGTCGTCCGGGTCGCTTGCGTCTTTGTCCCCATGGAAGAGGTTGCATCTGACTTGATAAATCCGGAGAAGAACGAGAATGACGGTAAGGCGGTCCCTGTATCCGATGTCCCGACTATCTTGCAATTCGTCTTTCAAATCCAGTACCAAGTCGTCTTCTGGCAGCCATTTACTCTCTTCTGACTGCAAGTTACTCTTTGGGGGCTTGGGGGAAAGATTTCTCTGCTTCACATCGGTCTCCAAGAAGAACCTCGATTCAAGCAACTTGTCCATGAAGCCATCTATCGGCTCCTTCCTTGCCTTCTTGATGACGTAGTCGGCAAATTGCATGATTCTTTCTCTTTCATAGGGTTTCCATACTTTTTTACTTTCATCACTCCATGTTTCGTACCCCAACCGCCGCCTTGTGGAATCCAGAAACGGTTGTTCTCGGCGATTCGTTGCCATTGACATGGTCTTGGCATGGAAGCCATCGAACATGTGGTTGAATGCCAGATAGCAACAGAAGAACCGGAAAAAGTCGTTGTCCCGAAAGTATGAACTGTCCTCATCTCTCTCGGCGTTCCTCCCGTCGTCCTTCTTGTTCAGGAACTGCTTTGGCATATCGAGCCAAGAGCGGACAAAGGTGTGTCCAATCATGTCTATCTCCCAATCTGTGGTTTCATCTGTTCAATGGATAATAACTCCGCCCCACATCGCGGCGGGCAACGGAGAGTCTCTCGTTCAAACTGGTTCCTAGTCTAGCATGGCGCGGTTCAACCCACAACTGTGCACAGACGACAAAGGACGCGGGGACAGATGCCTATCCTATGACTCCCAGAATCTGAACGACGCGGGCATCACCAAACCGATATTGGTCCACATACGTCCTGTCCGTCTTCCACTTCTGAATGGCGGCTTCCATAGTCACATCACCTCTGCGCTCTGCCGTAGTAATCAAAAACGTCAGAAAGTCGCGAAGCTCAACCCGTGAAGGGTAAAGCCTTGACTCAAGGGCCAGTCCAAGCAGCATATGCCGCTGAGAGGGACTGAGGCCGTTCGCCGCATTCACGTTATAGCCAAGCATATTCAATTTGGATTGTCCACTGAGTCCGTCAGTCCAGTTGTCGCGTGGGTTCGGGGATCTGTTCTGCCATTCATCAAGAGTGAGACGATAGCACAGAGGATGTCCGAAGGAACACATTGTTCGGAAATTATCCTCATAGACATATACACATCGGCATTGGGGGCAGTAGTCTCCGGGAATGGCATGGGAGGTCGTTGTGAAATCATCCTGTAGCAATCGAAACATGGCTCGGACGGGTTCCGAATCATGTCCCTGCCGGGTGCAATGCGTCTGCATTCTACAAAGGATTACATAGCAAGAAAGGGATACGGAAAAGTCTGACGTAGGGACTTGGGGACGCCGTTTTGGACACGTTGAGAGGTGATGCTGCATCTGCCCGGTTGGTACCCATTGATTGCAGCGCGGACACAACATTCCAGAGGGCCTAGGGGTAGGTTTGGAGGGCCGTTTTGTGTCGTCAATAATCTGGACCGGCAATCCGCCCCAGCGCTTCAAATGCTTTTGCTCGTGCTTATGCAAACGATTCTGTCGCACCAGTACTCCGCAAATGCGGCAATGGACCATGGGACTATCGTGTTTTGGCATTTCCGAACCTCCAGAGACAGCCCCAGATTACCTGAACGGCACTTCTCGCACCGCCGAAAGAATCTGAAGCGTCGCTACTATATCAAACACCGACTTGCACTGGCAAGAAAAGGCCCCGGAATCCCGCGACGAGGATGCCCTCCGCATCGTCCGGCCCGGCTACGTAGTCCTCCACGTTCCGTCCGACGACTGGCGGCTGGAATTGATGAAGTGGACGCAATCTGGGCAGAAGTACTAGACGAGGCTTCGGGGGGAGCGTCTTATACCGTTTGCCAAGAGACGGGTTTGCCATCAAGAACAGGGAGGAGAAAACCACCAGCTACAATGTCGTTGACGCCATGGAAAGGTGGTATGAGGAGAAAGGTAAATAAGCAGTAACAAGAGGGACATTCCGTCCCTTGGAATTCCTGTTATGTAGCCAGCCCCCGAGTGGAGGCTGGTTTTTGCTTTCCCGACTCCACGGCCACACGAGTCAACCGTCATGGAATCCATTGACTGCGGAAATCACGGAAATCCGTGGGAGAGCATCATGCGATTGGACCGAGCGGGTGGATGGTTGTTCGAGCCGAGTCCCCTCCCCCCCCTACATAGGAAAGAAAGAGAGAAAGAGAAAGGAAAGCGGGACTTGGAACATGGAGTCCTTGGTTGGAATTCCAAATTCAGAAGATTCCAAAATGGTTCTTGGGGAAAAAAACGGATGGGTGTACGCACCCCACGTCAGAGAAGCTCTTTGGGCTGGTAACATGTCACATTCCTTTCTATGCGCCCAATACACCCCCCCAACATAGAAAGGGGATGATGCTAAAGCGGACTTTCGTGGATTGGAAGCTTTGGAAAGGTGATTGTAGGAAGTGGTACTAGGAAGGAGGATAGTTGAAATCAGGAAGGTTGGATATGGGATGTTGAGAATTGGGGAGTTTGGAAAGGGACTGTTTGGAAACAGTGACTTGTATAAGGACTTTTTGAGTAAAGTTGAGTTTGAATTTTGGAAATTCTTGAACGAGAGTACGCAGAACTTGTATGTTTCTTTGAACTTTAGGAACTTTGATACTCTGGTTTTATATTTGGCTGCTTGTTTGGCTGGATTTGTTGCTTGGACTTTTTTTCTCCTTTGTTATTTTTTCATTGTCCCTATTCATAGACTTTTCGCCAGTTTTCACTTTGAAGTCTGTTCTTCTTCCAAAGACTGTTTTTCTTGTAATGGTTACAGCTCTTTCCTGCCATACCAGAAGGTGACGAAGCTATGGGTGTGGGACTCGGCGGAACGACCCTTTCCTGCTTGTGCGCTGGTTCGGTGTCTCCGTTGGCTATTTTAAAGTGGCAATCAGGGTAAATATCAGTTGTCAACTTGTTGGCATCATCCACCCCGAAAGCCGGTATCGGTATCCCGGCGAGTAGGGGTAGGGCGATTCCAACGATACCGAAGGTGGATAGATGTATATCAAAATCAACAAAGAATGGAACGACAGGCTGTCCAAGGCACTCCTAGCTTGGAAGCCCGGTCGTACACGGGACAAGGCCAAGGGAATCGTCCTCGACCTCCTGCGGATTCAAAGGGAGGCCCCTGAACGTGGCCACAGATACTCCAAAGGCGATGCCGTGGTTCCCGTTTCAACCGTCACGGTACGGAGCCTGTACGCCGACAATCCGTCCAGAATAAAGTTTGCCAAGTGGGTCGAGGAGTGCGGACTCGTCAAAAAAGACCGCTCATGGGTGTCCGTCGCTTTCTCCAAGTCAAGCGGTCAGAAAACCAGATGCGACGGGTGGCACATCACGGAACCTGACTTGTACATCGTCACGCCGGAGACGGTCAGGGTGGAGTTTGACCCCGACTGCGGGATGTATGGCCGCTACAAGGACGCCATCCTCAGGGCGGAGGGACGACTTGTGGCCGGTGAGGTGTTCCACGGCGCCTGGGCGGTGGACGACTACGACACCGGGAGGATTGAATGGAGGGAGTTCGCCGAGGTGTCGAAAATCGCCAACAGCATTCTTAAAGGCAGGGACGGCGGGAAGCCGAAGAAGGTGTCCTGCCGCGTTTTCGACTCCATCGCCCTTTCAATGAAATCCATTCGGGAAAAGTGCTTCAAGGACCCCAAAACGGGGTGCGGTATGCAGGAGATATTCGACATCGCCGGCGCCATCACCTTCACCGGCCCCCTCGGGGCATCCGCGCTCGACGGCAGGAGATTCCGCCCCCCCGTGGAGGGATGGGCGTCGGGCCTAGCGGACGGGACGTTGCAAGACCCCTATAAAAGGGTATGCGAGGCGGTTTTCGACATCGACCCCCACACCACCGTCTTCGGCAGGGACCCCAGATGGAACAAGTCCATCCGCAAAACCGTGAAAACGGACATGCAGGTCATCTCGAACTGCGACTCGGCGTATCTGGACAAGTGCGAGAGGGCGTACCTCGACTTTCTCGGCAGTAGGAAAAAGGGGATAAACTACCGCCGCCAGTGGTTGCTCTGGTGCGCCCTCCGCAGGGTGAACAGCCGCATGTACAAAACCATCTGCCAGTGCAAGGCCAACGGCACAAAGGACTCGTTCTATCGAGTGCATACGTTGGGCGAGAAGATGGTGATGTCCGCGATACTCCAGTTTTTCCGCTCTAATGGCTACAGGGTGCATCGCGTGCACGATGCCCTGTGGACAACGGACGAGCGCCTGATAAAGCTTGGCGAGTCCGCCATAGCCAAGCGCATAGGCAAGTACATTCTCTCGGTATTCAAAAAGGGCGGGATGGCGTTCTTAAAGTCGTTCGTGTCGAAGGAGGAATTGGACTGGGTGGACAAAGGGTTCTCGGTGGACGACGAGACAAGGGATATCATTGATAGGATGATGCAGCGCTCGGGCTGGCACCCGAGAGATGCTTTCGACAAATTCAAAAAGGAAAATGGCAGGCTGCCGTGGAGGAAGCGAAAGAGGAAGAGTCCGGCCGGCGTCTCGGCGGACTCGCCGACAACGGAAGGAATGTCGGTGCGAGCCTGGGGTGTATGCATTGGATGAGCAATGTGACGCTCCGGGTGGTTCAGATTTTTCAACAACCAAGGAAGAAAACAACAAATGGAAGCACACACAATGGGAATCGACTACTGGCGTGATAAGGATTGGCGAGGGGATATGCCCGGGTTCAGGAACAGGAAAAAGCTAAAACTATGCGGCTGCATGCCGCAGACCGAGTTCTACGCAATACTCACCAGGTTCTCGTCCGCGGAACGGGAAGTACTCTACCGCTACTGGGAGGAGACGATGGGAGGGGAGATACCGATGGACCTTCTGGTGGTGGAGGACTTCTTTTATATTTTCTACAAGGGAGAGCCGTTCTCGGCGCTGGTGGAAACGGTCGAGGAGGAAATGGAGATGGAGCTTGGGGATGCTGCGGGCACACCATTAGAGGAGGAAGTCCGGGGCAAGTGGGCGTACATACTGGCCCCACTTAAACCCGAATTGCTCTATCGGCGATGACACGAATCAGCAGTTTGTCCCCTCCCGCTCCATCTCCACCACAGGTTCCAGATACCCCCGAAAATGCGTCTTTGCGCATGGCATCCACAGTTACTTTTCCGCAAACCCTTGCTATTGCGAGGGATTTCGTGAGATTGTGGTAAAAATGTGGTAATTTCGG
>JAEEGL010880538.1_pt1 | contig 12043 bp, 13 predicted proteins | sample 9134231 | NCBI WGS metagenome assembly JAEEGL01 (sample SAMN16246548, study PRJNA631951) | gut metagenome | biome: gut microbiome; feature: rumen; material: fiber-attached | host: Bos | place: Iran: Karaj | collected 2018-10
CTCGGCACCCTTTCCGAAATAGTATTGCAAGTTGTCTACCTGGGCATCCTTCACCTCTTGCTTGAACGAGTTGAGAGGTTTCATTCCCATAGCGTCGAGCAGTTCCTGTGGAACAGCGTCCCAGTCAGCATTTACCAGAGTCTCCATGCACTCCGGAACGAAGCCCTTGACGATTTCGGTATTGTCCTTAGGCTGGTCAGCGTTCTCAGCGGTTTTAGACTTGCAGGAAATTAAGGCAACTGCCAGAGCGATGATTGAAAGTAAAGCAATCTTTTTCATATTCTTTATGTTTTTGATTAATAATTATTTGTCAATAGTCATAACAACGCGGAAACCGAGGCTTCCGAATACGTATCCAGCGGAATAGCCTCGCCTGGAAACCCTGCAGTCAGGGGCAGAGTCGTCGCAGAAGTTGCCGCCACGGGTTACCAGGCCCGGGGATTCTTCTGCCTCCGCCTTAGGGCTGGTCTGGCTCTCTTCTGAGTAAGGAGCATATTCATCAGAGCAGTATTCATCTACATTGCCGCTCATGTCATAGATACCCAGTTCATTTGGAGCCTTTCCTTTCACTGGATGAGTTCCGCTTTCGGTGTCGCCGCACCAGGCAACATCTTCCACGTTGTCGCTTCCGGCATATTTGAAGCCCTTGCTCCTGTTTCCTCCACGGGCGGCATATTCCCACTCGGCCTCTGTAGGCAGACGGAAATTGCGGCCGGTAAGTTCGCTGAGCCTCTTGGCAAAGAGTTCACAGTCTCCTTCATCTATCATTTCGACAGGCAGGTCAGCTCCGGCGTTGTCAGAAGGGTTTGATTCCATAACTGCCTCATACAGAGCCTGAGTCACCTCAGTCTCGCCGATAAAGTAGTCGGAAAGGGTAACTTCGTGAGCCGGCTTCTCGTCGTCCTGGGCGTCCTCGCCCTGCTCTGAAGTGGCTCCCATCGTGAATGTGCCTCCCTTGACAAAGACCATGTTGAAAGAAACACCGTTTGCCGTTAAGGTGACGACGCTGTCTTTTGCGCTCTGGTCAGCAGCTTCGGTCGAAGCGCCGTTTGACTTGCAGGACAGGATAGCCAAAGGACAAGCCAGCAGAACCAAAAGGGAAAAGAGATTCAGATTCTTCATATAAATGATATTTATTGTACGCAAAGATAATAATATGGTTTGTTTTCCTTGCAAAAAAATGAGGGAGGAGACTATCTCATCCAGCCTTCCACTCTGTATACCTTCTCCATCAATTTCCGTTCCTGTTTTGTGGCGGCATCCCGAAACCACACTTCTATCCGGGCGGCGTAGTAGTCGTCCCAGTCGCCTTCGTAGATGGTGAACTGCTGGTGGTTAACCAGCCGGCTGAAAGCTGAGGTGGAATCTGTAGGGACTTTGCTGCGCTCCTCTATCCTGTCCGTTGAAAGCGGAATGTTTCCGGTAACCTCATAGCAGCGGAGGAAGATTTCTCCGGCGGGCAGGACCCCGTAACAGAAGTCATACTTGTAAATGCCGCCTTGAACATCATTCCACACAGAGAGCCAGGTGCTGGAGTCAAGACTGTCAACTGCCGGTTGAGAATCTTCCGCAAGCGGGAGGCTGTATTCCAGTCCGTCTGGAATGGGATGGTCTTTCCCGAAACTGTCGGAGCCGGTACCTCCCCACAGCAATATCAGCGATATAACCAGAAGGACCAGCAATGCGGGCAGGATGTACCAGTAGATGCTTTTGCTTTTCATGACAGATGTTTTTTACCTTGAATTTTAACAGACCACAAGATAAGAAAAATAAGTTTTGTACCTTGCACTCTGTTATGCCGAATGTGAATTTTGACACGGATGCCTACAGGGAAGAGTATATGACGCTTTCCGGTTATCTGTCCCAGGTGAAGGACCTGATCGAGGAAGCCGGCGGGTTTCCCCAGTGGATTGTGTGCGAGCTGGCCAAGGTTACCTGGAGCAAGGGGCACTGCTATCTGGAACTGGTGGAGAACGGCATTGGCGGAATCGTGGTGGCCAAGGCCAGGGGCACTATTTGGTCCTACAAGGCAAAGCTGCTGAACGACATATTCCGTGTTCAGACGGGAGATGACCTGAGGGAAGGCATCAAGGTGATGCTGAAGGTTCAGGTGAATTTCTCTCCGGTATTCGGCTTTAGCCTTAATGTGCTGGAACTGAATCCTTCATACACTCTAGGAGATATGGAAGCCCAGAGGCGGGCCACTGTTCAAAGGCTTCAGAGAGAGGGCCTGATGGAGAAGAACAAGGAGCTTGAAGTGCCGGCTCTGCCTTACAGAATTGCAGTCGTGAGCGCTGAAGGAGCGGCTGGCTACGGAGACTTCATGAAGCATCTGAAAGATTCCAGGATAAAGTTTGAGGTGGAACTGTTTGAAGCGGCGATGCAGGGAACTGACGCTCCTTCTTCCATCAGCGATGCTTTTGACCGGATAAACGGAAGGTTCCTGGAGTTTGACGTGGCGGTTCTTATAAGAGGCGGCGGTAGCAACCTCGACCTGGCGTGCTTTGACGACTATCTTGCGGCTAGAGCCATTGCGATGTGCTATCTTCCGGTAATCAGCGGAATAGGCCACGAGCGGGACAACCATATCTGCGACGATGTTGCCAGCGTTAGAGTCAAGACACCCACCGGAGCGGCGGATTTCCTGATTCAGAAGTTTGCCGACGCGTCAGAAGCCATAGAGTCTCTGGAACAGAGGGCCGTGGATGCCTATTCGGAGATTCTGGAGGAAAGCTCGGCTGTTCTGGAGAGGTTTTCGATGAGGATATCGAATGCCCTGGGACGCTTTGCCGAATCCCGTACCGAGGCCTTGAAAGACCTCAGCCACAGGATAGACTCAGCGGTGAATGTCAGAGTTATCGGCGAAGAGCACGCTCTGGCAATACTCCAGCGCAGAGTGGGGGAGGCCGTCACTTTGAAGACCCTTCAGCAGGAGAATCATCTTGACGCTTTAGCCATAAAGATGGAGAACAATGTGTCGAAAAGGGTGGTTCAGGAAGAAAACCGTCTGGACTGGTTTAAGGTGCTTATAGAGGGAGCGGACCCGACAAGAATCCTGGACAAGGGGTACGGAATCATACTCAAAGACGGAAAGAAAGTTACAGACATACTTCAGGTAGAAGAAGGAAACCGGATCACGATAATGATGAAAGACGGAAAGGTTACCTTCACGGCCGGAGATGTCCTGCGCGAAAAAAAGGAATACAATAAATGATAGATAATATGGAAGAACAGAAAGAAGTACTGACCTACGAGAAAGCAATCGCTGAACTTGAGGAGCTGGTTGAAAGAGTGGAGGAGAAAGACGCCCCGCTGGACAGGGTGGAAAAGGACATCAAGCGGGCCATGGAGCTGATAGCTTTCTGCAAGACTCAGCTCAGAGGGTACAAGGAAAGGTTTGAAGCCCTTATGGACGACCAGAACGGTGTTGATACAGAAGAAGAATGAGTGTAGCTGCAACAGGTTTTTTTGACGGAGTGCACCTTGGTCACCAGAAGGTGCTTTCTGCAGTTCGCGACAAAGCCAGGGAACTGGGCAAGGAGAGCCAGATAGTCACTTTCTGGCCGCATCCCAGAAGCGTTCTGCAGCAGCAGGCTTATGACCTTAGGCTGCTGACATCGCTGCAGGAAAAGGAAATGCTTTTCAGCAGCCTTGGCATAGACAAGATTACCGTGCTGGATTTCACAAGGGAGTTCAGCCGGCTTTCCACGGAGCAGTTTCTCAGGCAGTATCTGGTCGAAAAGTGTGGGGTCTCGCATCTTGTGATAGGCTATGACCACAGAATCGGCCACGACCAGGGAGAGACTCAGAGCCAGATGATTGAAACCTGCAGAAGGTGCGGGATCGAGACAATCCGGGTGGATGAGCTTGTGATAGACGGCCAGACTATCAGTTCTACCAAGATCCGCCGTCTTCTGGAAGAGGGGAATGTTGTCAGGGCGGCAGAGTTTCTGGGAAGAAAGTATGCCCTGAAGGGAGTGGTGATTTCTGGTAACCATCTTGGCCGGACCATCGGTTTCCCGACAGCCAACCTGGGACTGTACAATCCTCTGAAGCTGGTTCCGATGAACGGTGTCTATGCCGTGGACGTGCTCTTGAGAAAGGAAAAGTACAGAGGCATCTGCAACATAGGGGTCAGGCCGACTGTAAATGCCGGAAACAATATCTCCATAGAAACTCATATTCTTGATTTTGACGAGGATATTTATGGTCTCGATCTGGTTGTGGAGTTTGTGGGGAGAATCAGGGAGGAGGTGAAGTTTCCTTCTTTGCAGGCCCTGAAGGCGCAATTGGAAAAAGACAAGACGGATTGTCTGAAATATTTTTTGTAGATTTGCATTGTTAACGAGAACTCAGGGGAGTCCCTAACGGGATTCTTCTTAATTTTTATACTATGGCAACAGGACAATATGTAACAGCAGAAGGGCTGGAGAAACTTCGTGAAGAACTGAACGATATGATTACCGTCCAGAGGCCGGCCATTTCAAGGGCTATCGCCGAGGCAAGAGACAAGGGAGACCTTTCTGAAAACGCAGAGTATGATGCGGCAAGAGAGGCGCAGGGGCTGCTGGAACTCAAGATTTCCAAGCTCCAGGACCTTATCGCCAACGCCAAGATCATAGACGAATCCAAAATAAACACCGAGCAGGTGGGAATGCTCAACAAGGTGACTGTCAAGAACCTGAAGACAGGAGCCAAGATGGTGTTCACCCTGGTGGGGGAGAGCGAGGCCAACCTGGCGCAGGGAAAGCTTGCCGCTTCCACTCCTATCGGAAAGGCTCTGCTCGGAAGGCGCAAGGGAGAGACCGTGGATGTTAACGCCCCGGCCGGAATAATCAAGTTCGAGATTTTGGACATTTCTTTGTAAACCCTTTAAACAAAATACTATGGCATCTATTTTCTCCAGGATCATAGCAGGCGAGATACCTTGCTACAAGATCGCCGAGACAGAAAACTATTTTGCTTTTCTGGATATTTCTCCGGTACAGATGGGTCATACCCTGGTAGTTCCCAAAGACGAGAAGGACTATATCTTCGATTATGACGAGGAGTATTACGCCGGGCTGTGGAAATTCGCGAAGAAAATCGCCGAGGCCCAGAAGAGGGCAATCCCTTGCCGCAAGATAGGGGTTGCCGTGATAGGGCTGGAAGTGCCTCACGCCCACATTCACCTTGTTCCGATGAACAATGAAGGTGACCTGGACTTTGCGGCAGAGAAGAAACTGCATCCTTCTGCAGAGCAGATGGAGGCCATCGCGGAGAAAATAAGGAAGGAACTTTAGGAGACTTGTATATGAAAAAAGTGTTGATATGCCTTGCAGCGGCTTTGGCGCTTTGCTCTTGCAGCGGCAAGAAGGCAGGCATAAATATCAAGGTGACTGGAGCTTCGGAGAGTGACCTCATTCTTAGCGTGCTGAACATCAACAAGGTGGATGTGGTGGACACTCTCAAGACTGATGCCGCCGGAAAAGCTTCCATAAAGATAGACCTTCCATACCAGAGCCCGAATTTCTACTACATTTCCTACAACGGAGTTCAGCTGGCGTCTTTGCTCCTGAGTCCTGGAGACCGTGCGAAGGTGGAGGTTGACAGCAACGGAAAGAACCTCAAGGTAAAAGGCTCCAAAGAGTCCGAACTCCTGCAGACGGTCAACGCTCAGATAGACAAGAGCCAGAAGTCATTCGACTCTCTTTCTGTCCAGATGATAGCCTGCTCTGAGATCGGCGATGTGGAGTCAGTCCAGAGGATCAGGTACGAGCTTGGCCGCCTTTATGTCAGCCAGAAGCAGGCTGCCATTAAGCATCTTGTGACAAATCCTCACTCTTTTACCAATATCCGCAACCTCTACAGGCAGTTCAACGAGAACTTCCCTATGTTTGCGGACATTACGGACGGCGTGTATTTCAAGCAGCTGGCAGATTCTCTTAAGGCGGACTATCCGCTGTCTCCATACGTGAAGGCCCTGGAAAAGGAGGCTGCTGCCGCATTCAATGAAATGGAGCTTTCCAACAGAATAAAAGATGCGGACCAGATTCTCTATCCGGAGATTGCCGCCCCAGACACCAAGTCCCAGATACGGAGGCTTTCCTCTTTGGCAGGCAAACCTTTCATTCTTCTGTTCTGGGACCCTTCCAAGAACGAGCAGAAGATGTTCAACGCGGAACTGGAGCAGATCTACAACCAGTTCAAGGGCAGGGGACTGGAAATCTATTCTGTATGCATAACCAGCGACAAGGCATACTGGAATTCAATCGTCAGCAGATTCCCTTGGATTAACGTCTGCGACGGAATGGGAGTGAATTCTCCTGCTCTGGTGGCATATAATATAAGCACGCTGCCTACGCTTTTCATCTTCAACAAGAAAGGCGAGATAGCAGCCAGGGACATCTTCGACAAGAACGGACTGACTAAAGCAGTTTCTTCTGTTTGCCTGGAATAAACTCTTTGAGATAGAACGGCTGGAAATAGGCAAGATCTGCCAGATTTCCTTTTTCCAGAGCGTTGCAAGCTGCAATCCTGAGACCTGAGGCCAATGGTGCCTGGTCCAGGATTGTCGCGTTTTCAGGAAGAGAGCCAAAAGAATCCTCCAGCAGTTTTCCGAATTTCGGGGCGCCGTTTCCGGCAAAAAGCACCTTGCCTTCTTCTGTCAGGCTCCGGAAACTTTCGGGGTCGAGAATCTTGGCTTCGGTTTCCGATATCTGACTCAGATCCTGGCTGAACACAGCCGTGTAGACTTCCATTCTTCCGGCGTCAATCATAGGGACGATGTATTTGAACCCGCCGCCTGAGGTCTCTGTTGCGCACTGGGCTATTGACGCCAGAGTGTTGATGCCAATCAGTGCGGTTTTTCCTGCATAGGCTATGCCCTTTGCCAGGGATACTCCTATTCTAAGTCCCATATAGCTGCCGGGGCCCTGGCTTACCGCGACGGCAGAAAGGTCCTTGGCTTTCAGCGAGTTTTCGCTGAGGATACTTTCGGTTAGCGGAGCAAGGATGGTGTCGTGGCATTTTCCAATGCTGCACACTTTCTGGGCTATGAGCGCCGGCCCGTCGGAAAGAGCGGCGGAGCAGGTGTCGGTAGCAGATTCTATGAGCAGAATGTATTTTGGCATCGCGATGCTATTTTGCTGGATTTGCCTTTACTTTGGAACCGTTGTGGAGGGTGCGGCTTATTGCCGTGAACGGACCGCAGACAACAATAGTAGAGTCTGACACTCCTTCCTTGATTTCTATATTGGTCATATCCTGAATGCCGGTCTTAACTGGCACGGCAGTTACGGTCTGGTCTTTAGGATTGTAGGTAAAGACAAAACTCTTGCCGCCTTCCTGGGAGAGGTCGCTGCGGCTTGTGATAGCGGCAACAGGCAGTGTCAGAACGTCTTCTGCCTTGCTGGTCTGGATCTGAACGGAAGCGCTCATTCCTGGACGGAAAGGAGCCGTCAGGTCCGAATAGGACTCAGGAGATATTCTTACTTTCACTTCAAATGAAGTCGCCTGGTCCAGGGAAGCCGTCGCGGAACTCTTGGATGAGTTTGCAACTTCTGTCACCACCCCGTAGAAATCTCTGTCCATATAGGCGTCCACGGTAATCTTTGCGCTGTCTCCAGTGTTGAGGCGGATGATATCGTTTTCGTTAACGTCAACAAGCACTTCCATCTGGTCGAAGTTGGCTACCCTGAACATCTCTGTTCCAGCCATCTGGGTTGTTCCCACAACTCTTTCGCCGAGTTCTACCGAGAGTTTGGAGATAATACCGTCCATCGGGGAATAGATGGTGGTCTTGAGAAGGTTCTCCCTGGCTTCCTTGAGCCTTGCCTCGGCGCTGCTGATGTTGAACCTGGCGCCGTCCAGCTGCTGCTGGGCCACATCCCATTCTGCGCAGGCGTTTTCGTATTCGGCCTTGGAAACGGTCTTCAGCTCGTAGAGCTTGGAATACCTTTCATAGTTCTGCTTTGCCCTCAGAGTCTGGGCCTGCTGCTGCTTGTAGGATGCTCTCACGGCATTCAGAGAGGCCATAGCCTGGTCAACGGCAGAAAGGTAGATGTCCTGCTTGATCTTGATTATGAGATCTCCCTTCTTTACAGCGTCTCCTTCTTTCACGTGGAGCTCAACGATTTCTCCCGACACGTCCGGCGAGATCTTGACTTCTGTAACCGGCTGTATCTTGCCGTTTGCCGGAATGTTCTCCACGATTGTAGTTCTGACAGGCTTCTGAGTATCGACTGCCGGGAACTGGTTCTTCTTGCAGGTTTTGGAAGCTACCATCAGCACCACAATCAGCACTGCCGCGGCTATCCACCAGATGTTTTTCTTTTTCTTCCCCATTTGTTTATAATTTGATGGCTTTTCCCTTGTAGAAATCCAGGATCTTCAGCTGGAACAAATACTGGTACTTGGCCTGGTAATAGGCACTTACCGCCTTGAACAGGTTTGTCTTGGCGATATTGTAGTCTGTGGCGTTCATCATTCCCACATTGAACTTGTTCTCTGTATATGTGAAAGATTCCTGTATGCTTCGCATATTCTCCAGGGCCGCACGCTCTCTCTCCAGGGCATTCACCGCTTCGTTGTGCGCAGACTGTATTTCCTTGAACAGAGACTCTTTCTGCATTTCGAGCATAAGGGCGTTGTTCTGCCTTGCAAGACTGGCGTTTCTTGCCGCCATCCTGGCTGAAAGGCCGTTGAATACAGGTATGTTCAAGGAGAAGCCGATAGACGGATTCTTGTTGTGCTCAAACTGAGTGAAGAACGCACCGCTCTGTCCGTCAGTATAATAGGATCCGTAACCGGCCTGAACGGAAAGAGAAGGCATCATCCTTCCCAGAATTGCCTTATAGTCGTACTTGCTCTTTTCAAGATTGTACTCCGCGATTTTCACTTGAGGAAGATCCAGAGCCTGGCGGTAAATGCTCTCGATATCGTCTATCAGGTAGAGCTGTTCCTGGCTCTCGTCCGGAGCCACAACGTCAAACGAACTTTCTTCTTCCTCCGGGAGTTCCAGAAGCTGCATCAGAGTGAGCTTGTTGGTGCGGACATCACCCCGTGCCGCCACCAGCTGAGACTTCTCGTTGGCCAGCTGTGCCTTCACTTCCAGCAAGGTGCTGTAAGCCTGGCTTCCGGCATCCACCAGCTTGGCAGTCCTCTCCACCTGCTCCTCGGTGCTCTTGCAGCTCTCCTGAGCCGAGCGTTCGATCTCCCTGGAAAGCAAAAGCTGAAGATAAGCCCTTGTAATCTGGATGGTTATGTCGTTCTTTATCTTTTCCAGCTGCTTTTCCGCTATTTTGAGAGAAGTCATGCTGCTCTTGATGTTGTTAGTCTTGGAAAAGCCTCCGAAAATGACGGCGGAGGCACTGAGGTTTCCGCTGGTGGACATGTTCCTCTTGTTCTTGATGATTTCAAGAGTCTGGAGGTTGACGCTCCTTCCCCAGCTCATGCTGTGGCTAAGCCCGGCGTTGACGCTTGGCGCCAGGTCCCACTTGGACTGGACGGCGCTGTTGTGGGCCTGCTCCACGGCAATTTCTTCCATCTTTACCTGAAGATTGTTCTGTCTTGCGTATTCAATGCATCTCTGAAGGCTCCAGGCATTTGTCTGGGCCATCAGGCTGCCGGAAAGGCAGAAAGTCAGCAGGAAGATTGTCAGTGCAAATTTTTTCATCGTGCAAATATAATTAAAAAGGGATGACCATAAGCTTTTCGGTCACCCCTTCCTGAAAGCCTCACATCATACAAGGCGAATAAAGGCCTTTTTCCACCGTAGGCTTCTTTCCTTTTCTGATGTCCTTGATCATTTTTACAATCATTCCTATTCCATAGCCAAGCAGTTCCATAAATCTGGCGACATCCGAGTCCTTTCCTCCGATGACCCTCATCTGCTCTTGTTCTGTCAATTCTGCAAAACCTTTCATGACTGCCTCCTATCTGATGATATTAAACAAAGGTTTTCCTTCAAGGGCTTTCTTGTAGCCTTTGTAGAAGTCTTCTCCATAACTGGAAATCAGGTCGATCAGTATTCCGAGAACCTTGGCGATCTTCCTGATGGTATCGGGGTTAATGCCTCCCCGTACCTGGCCCTCGCTTTCTTGAATACCGACAAATCCTCTCAGCATCAATCTCTTGTCTTCCATTGTCTTGTCAGTTGTAAATTAACTCCGGCAAGTCTGGCGCGCCGGATTCCGCCTTATAATCAACCGGTTAATTTTATCACGTTGTCGCTCAGCGATGCAATCTGGCTGTCGTGGGTAATTGCCACCACGCACTTCCCTTCCTGCCGGAGCCGCTCAAGAAGGCGGCAGAAGGAGTCTCTCCCGCCACTGTCCATATTGGAGGCTGCCTCGTCAAATATCATCACCGGGCAGTCTGCATACAGGGCCCTGGCTACCAGTATCATCTGCTTTTCTCCAGCCGAGAGGGCGACTCCCCCGGGACCTGCGTCTGAAAGCAGGCCCTTGTCAAGCCTTTCCAGCATCGGTCCCATCCCGGCCATTGCAGCGGCCCTGACGGCTTTCCTGAGGTCATTTTCTTCTATCTTGTCCTCCCGTCTTCCGGGAGTCATCGCGATATTGTCAAAGATGGTGGCATTGAACAGGTGAGAGTTTTGAGGAACTGCAGATACTATGTTCCTCCAGCAAGTAGAATCGATTTGAGTGATATCAATGCCACCGTATGTTATCTTGCCGCCCACAGGCGTGCAGTCCTTGAGAATCAGCGATGCAACAGTGCTTTTCCCGCTTCCGTTCGGGCCTTCTATGCAGGTGATGCTGGAGGCTTTAAGCTGCAGGGAAAGCCCCTGCAGCAGCCTCCGTCCTCCGGGATAGCGGAACTCTACGTCCCGGAATTCCAGAACGGCGTCTTTGTCCGGGGAAACTGTTACCAGATTGCCTTTCCCGCCGCCTTGGAGTGAAATGAAAGAAGATGTTATGTCGTAGATTCGGTCAGATGCCACCAGCGCCTCGTTCATCAGCGAGTCAAAGCCCACAAGAGAACTCATCGGCGAAATGAAAAACACGCTCAGAGTGTAGAAAGAAACCAGCTCTCCCAGGCTGAGGTTTCCGGAAATCACTCCGGCACCTCCAAGGATCAGGATGAAACTCATTATCACCTGCGACAGGCCGTTGCCCAGCCCGTTTATCGCGGCTGTTGTCTTCCCTGCCCTGAAACTTCTGAAAACCAGTTCTGAAAAGCTGCTGTTGAACTTCAAGTCTGAAGGGTTCACGCCAAAATGGCGGATGGCTGCCTGCCCTTCGATGCTGTCTATCACGTCGCTTTCGAAGGCCGAGGAAGCGGCCATCACCTTGCGGCTGAGCCTGCGGTTTATCCTGTCAGCCGCTCCAAGCAGAACCAGGTAAACAGGTATGCAGCAGGCAAGAACCGCCGCCAGATGGCTGTAAAAAGTGAACATCAGTGCAGACACGGCTCCAAGCGTTACAATGCATACGCCAAGAGAGACCACGCCTTCGCAGACAAAGGCCCTTATTTTTCCGGTGTCCGAGAGTCTGGATTCCAGCTCTCCTTTTGGATAGTCTCTGAAAAACCTTTCGTCCATCCTGAGAATTCTTCTCATAAATCCTATTATAAGCGACGAGTCTATGGCGATGCTTCCTTGCAGCAGGTAAAGGTCTCTCATATAGCCGATAAGAAGCGAGACAGGAATCAGCGCCGCCAGAATGCAGGCCACCGTGGCAAGCGCCGCAAGGCTTCCACCGGGCAGAATCTTGTCAATCAGCATCTGCAGCAGGAGCGAGTTGCAGATGCCTATTCCGGTCAGGGAAATGGATCCCGCAAAAGCCAGAGCTATCTCTCTCTTGTGAAAGGCCAGAAGCCTGAGCAGCCTTGCCCTTCTGCTTTCTGCCTTGCCGTTGGAAGAGGCTCCCTCGCCGGCACACACCATTACTATGTAGCCGCTCCAGCTTTTGGCAAAGTCATCAATATTCACCAGTCTGATTCTGTCTTTTGCAGGGTCCATAACCTGCAGCCGTTTCTTCCCCGTGCGGAATATCACCACATAATGCAGCAGTCCTTCTCTGGACACCGTGTGGGCTATTAC
>JAEEGL011121250.1_pt1 | contig 12043 bp, 5 predicted proteins | sample 9134231 | NCBI WGS metagenome assembly JAEEGL01 (sample SAMN16246548, study PRJNA631951) | gut metagenome | biome: gut microbiome; feature: rumen; material: fiber-attached | host: Bos | place: Iran: Karaj | collected 2018-10
AAAGGTACAAAGGTACTATATATGAGGGATTGATAATTTCCATGGGAATTTGAAAATCAGGGTAAAGTGACCCACCACATGTAGAGCAAGGATTCGCACTTAAATGAACATTATAGAAGAATAGTACTGGATTTTTTATAAATTGGATCATGGTGTAATGGTAACACGCAAGATTTTGGTCCTTGCGTTCTGGGTTCGAGCCCCGGTGATCCAACAAATTGATGTAGAAATTTTTTGAAATTTTTCTTACAAAAGTTTGAAATATTGAAATTAAGTTCTATATTAATATTGTAATTTTCAAATAATATTTAGAAAATGTTATTTGATTATTTACACTTGAGGTCTTTGACATATTGGTACAACAAAATAAATTTAATAAGGATCCTCTGAGATGGGTGCCCTAAGGTAGAAGCTTGAGGATTGAAATGGATAATGTTTTATGCAACATCAAAAGCAGCTGTTTATTCAGCGGCGCCCGTGGGTATTAATCCCGATGAAAATATCGCCTTATTAAAACAAAAACTGATTTGGAAGAGGAGTGGTGGAAAACCCCTTTCAATGGGATGCCAAGCAACCCAGCGAAATAGTTCAGTAAATATATGGAATTTGCCGTAAAGATTATCTTAGGCGTCAAAATTCCACAACAGAATTTCCTTATCATTCTGGTCTTATAATTTTAATGGTTAGAATACCTGATTAGTAATCAGGATGTTTGAGTTCGAATCTCAATGGGACCTCTATATGAATGCCTTCGATGTAAATTGGAAGATTATTTAATAAGTTGGAACAACATTCATAATTTAGGCCGAGAGAATACTACAGGAGTAGATTGAAATAAGTATTAGCCGATGTGGAACAATATTCTTGATGACGCCATTTGCTCTGTTAGCTTTAATTGGTAGAGCGCCGCACTTGTAATGCGGATGTTATCGGTTCGAGTCCGGTACGGAGCTCCCGAAAGTACGATAGGTTTCAGGAATTTTCCCATCGTACTAAAAAATTCCAAATTTGGGGTTGCATGTTCCAAGGCAGGCGATGGACCTTTGCAAGGTTTGTGGGAGAGTTCGATTCTCTTCAGCTCCACAAATACAAAACTTCTATAAAGGAAATTTACTTAAGCTGCAGATTTTGTAAAAAGTATGTTATAGATGCGTCCGTTAGAAGTAATTTGATAGTTCATTTCCCTATGAAGGTTAAGGAGTCGGTAGAAGTAGAATCCGGCGCGGACATTTTTGCTCCTGTAGCTCAGTGGTAGAGCAGTAGACTGTTAATCTATTGGTCGTAGGTTCGACCCCTACCGGGAGCGCTGAACATGGCTAATTCAATATCAGTGAAAATTCCAACTGCAAATAATGGAAGAAGAGTAACTGTGAGAATTAACAAATCATTACTTATTGCAGAAGTAATTTATCATCTGGTGTAATCTGGTCAGCACGGCGCCGTGTAGGCGCAGATTAAGGTTCAAATCCTTAATGATAGCAAATCAATTTGAGGTTATGGGTTATTGATTATCTATGAAAACTTAATAGAACATTTGCAATAACTATTAAGAGGTCTTAGACAATATAAGAGTAATAGAATAACAATAACATTGGGTAGGTCAGAAAGCTTCGGAGGTGATTATGACAAAGGATAAAGTTTCTAATAAGTGTCCGTAATGAAACTTGTATAGAATTGATTTTTATATTTGGGGTCATAGCTATAATGGTTAGAGCGGCGGCCTGTTAAGCCGATGGTTGTGGGTTCGAGTCCCTCTGTCCCCGCGAGTGGTTTGAACTTGAATTGACAAGTGAAAGGATAAAAGCTTCCCGTGGTCAGAAAATGCTAAATTATCCAATAATGGCGCGATGATGGAATTGGTAGACATAGCAGACTTAAAATCTGCTGGGCCGTAAGGTCCGTGCGGGTTCGAGTCCCGCTCGCGCTACAAACAATAACAATGATCATTTAGGTGACAGATATTTGGTCCATTGGTATAACGGTTAGAATATGTGACTGTCGATCACAAGATGAGGGTTCGACTCCCTCATGGACCGCCAATAAACTAAATGATATATTTTGGTGGCGTGGTTTGAATGGTTACAATGCCGGACTGTCAATCCGTGTGGTGGGGGTTCGAATCCCCTCGTCACCGCAAATAGAAAATAATAACTTATAAATATAAATTAAAAACATATGAAAACAATGAAACGAAAACGTTAGTTGTGTATGTTTCCTGAGAGAAATTGGTATTATGTTTTAACCAAAAGAAGCATGCACGTAAAATCAAAATCAAAACAAATGAATTTTATTATGTGTATGCCCTCTTAGCTGAGTTGGTTAAAGCTGCGGCCTTTTAAGCCGAGGATCCAGGGTTCGAGTCCCTGAGGGGGTACCATTTGCTCTCATGGCGTTAATTGGTTAGCGTAGCAGACTTTTAATCTGTCAGGTCTGGGTTCGAGTCCCAGTGGGAGCACAATTATATATTATGCCTCTGTAGCTGAGTTGGTTAAAGCTGCGGCCTCTTAAGCCGAGGATCGTGGGTTCGAGTCCCACCGGAGGTACACAACGGTTTCATATGTAACAATATGGCTCCGTGGCGAAATTGGTAGTACGCATCAGACTTAAAATCTGAGGTCCAGGAATGGGCGTGTGGGTTCAACTCCCACCGGGGCTACAAATTAAATTTGGATGTGACTGCAGCAATATATAAAAAATTCATATTTAAGTGGAAGCTGTCACGGCTGCTTACCTGATATAAAGTAAGTAATAAATGTGTAAATGTCGACTTGTCGTAAGAAAACAAATGCCAAATCCACTCGGTGAATTTATATGAATTTTAATGGGGAGGTCGTTTAGTGGTCCAGGACAGTAGGCTTACATCCTACCAACCAGAGTTCGATTCTCTGCCGCCCCACTCTTGCATGCCGTGCAAAAATTCATGGAGAAGTTAAATGGCTAAAGGTTGTTCTTTGAAGTATTGATGCGTACGACAATTACAGAGAAGATATTCATGGATCTTATTAGTGATTAGAGAAGTTGATAATGGCGTAATTAACCATTTGATGAGGTTCTTTTTGGTAATAAGTTTAACACAGCTCCAATACAGTTCTCGATAATCTGGGAAATCGAAGTTGGTCCGTTGGTTGAACGGTAACAATGCCGGCTTGTCACGCCGTGTGGTACGGGTTCGATTCCCGTACGGACCGCGAACATGGCTCATTTAGGGTATTCTGAATAAATGGCTGCAACTATTTTGAAAGTTATCTATTAAATGAACAAATCGTTTCAATTGCAGTTGAAACTTATGTTTAGTGTATGGGTTGCATGCTGGCGGCAAACAGTACGGCTGTTACCGCCGGAGGATAAGGTTCGAATCCTTGAGCATAGCTATTTGTTGTATTGCAGGTTACAATATAACAAATTATATGGGAAGAAATGGAGATATTTTGGTTAAGTCGGTTTGTTGAAAATAGATTTAACACGGGCTGTTGAGACGATATAATTCTCAACAGTAACAAGGAACAGATCCGAGCCTTTTAAATTCGGACAGCGATAAACAACAGTTTATCAGTGGTTGAATCTAAACTTATACCACGCATGAAACACTGCTAAATACGTTTAGCCGGTTCGTGGAAATTCCGGTTTTAATTTCCACCTTTTGGGAGTTTATTCCGTAAGTGGTAGCGGGGATGACTGTAAATCATTTGGCTTCGGCCTCGGGGTGTTCGACTCACTCAGCTCCCACAAATATTTAAATTTGGAACTACATTTAACTATATTAAATTATTATTAAATAAATAGTTCGAATTTATATGATTTGTGAATATTGTGGAAAAGAACATGATGGTTCTTTTGGTAGTGGTAGATTTTGTTGTAAATCTTGTTCTATATCTTATGTAAATAAACATAGAATATTAGATAGAGAAAAAATAAATAAAAAAATTTCAGAAGGATTAAAAAAATATAATAAAGAAAATCCAAAAGAAATTATTTATTATGATTATATATGTGAAAAATGTGGTAAATCATTTAAATCACAAAAAATTAGAAATGGAAGACATATTTATTGTAATGATTGTAAACATAAAGTAATTCATTATAAAGATATTAATTCATTAACTTCAATAAAAGATTTATCAAAAAGAACAATAACCAAAATATTATTAAGAGCAAATAAAGGATGTTCAATATGTGGATGGAATGAATCAACTTGTGATATACATCATATAATACCGAAAGCAAAAGGTGGTAATAATGAACACAATAATTTGATTATTGTATGTCCAAATTGTCATAGAATAATTCATACATCAAATAAATATTCAACAGAATTTTTACAAGAACATTCAATAGAAAAAGAATTTTATAATTGGAGAGATTTTTATTATCCATCAAATTAATAAATTTAAAAGTTAAGAGTTATGAAGGAAGCAGTATTTTATTGCGGTATAGATGACTCAGAAACATTCTATACCAAGCCTGAGTAACGGCACCGGTCTGTAAAACCGATCTGCTTTAACAAATTGTCGTAGTGGGCTCGCAGTAAGTAGGTTCGAATCCTACCTCAGGCACAATTCTTAACAATGCCGGTTTATCACAGTATATTGGTAACTGTCGCCGCCCCGTACAGGCGGGTTCAACCAATCGAAAGTATATAGCTCGAGACAATATATATGAATAGAAGTTGAATATGTGAATAGGTTCGATTCCCACGATGGCACTATATGGGAGATTCATCAGCCTTACGAGCACTAAGGTATTCCGTGAAACGGGATGAATGAACGTGCGGCTCCCACCAACAAGGTTACAATAATTTATCGAATTTATCTTAGAGGTAAAATCTCGCTCCTTACGATGCAACGTTTTCATTTCGGTAAAATTCCGATATGGGAGTTAAAAGATAAAGGAGATTTGCGGTCTTGGCACAGTAGGTAGCGCAACAGATTTTTAATCTGTGGGTCGTGGGTTCGAGTCCCACAGGCCGTACATAAAAACTCGGGGCATAGGCTGATGAGACTGGAGAGAATCCGAATAATGTACAAATAATCAGCGTGGTAGGTTTTAAGTTACTGTAGTGGTAAGCAGTTTCCTATTTAGTGCAACTCCTAAGTGCTCCACAAAAAGAATGGTTATTATGTGTAGTTCAATGGTACACGTGTAAAGATTCAGAACAGCGGGCAGTTAACCCGCAAGATTCAGGTTCGATTCCTGACATGTGATGTACGTTCTTCTTGTATATGTATTTCCCAATCATTGATTGGGTGGCATACAAATATACCTCTATACAAGTTTTTTAATTGCCTCTATGGCAGAAGGGTTCATGCACCGGACTCTTAATCCGGCTATTAGGGTTCGAGTCCCTATGGAGGCACAATTTATATCGCGGAAGCAGTGTGTTGGTCGCATACAAGGCTCATAACCTTAGTGGTGGAGTTCAAATCTCACTTCCGCAACAAAGCTCCTTTAAATACTTACAACATGGGAAGATATAGCAACCTGGCCCAGAGGTTACTGACGGTTGAGTTGAAATTGACGCTACGGGGACATACGTAGATTCATGTACGAAGTTTAGTTGCTAAGACCTCTCTACAGTACTCAAATATCGTTGTCAGGAATAGGAGAAGTTTGTAGGGTATCTATGGTACCCTCAAAATGGGGAGATAGTGTAACGGTCAGCACGGGAGTCTTATACACTCGATAGTCTGGGTTCAAATCCCGGTCTCCCTACACCAGTTGGAGTAACACACCGACTAGTATCGGGCACAATACGACGAGAAATAGGATGGCATCCTATATGTGTCAAAACTGATGAGTAGGTCTTGTATCGCGGAGGAGCAGATGTCAGTTGATTAAAAGTTGCAGTCTGGTATACGCGAGCAGATCCCCAGAAAAAGCAAGGATCTGTGAGTTACCGGTCTCAAAATACCGGTTTATGCGTCTCTGGTCTAATGGTTAAGGCACTGGACTCCAAACCCAGTAGATGAGGGTTCGACTCCTTCGGGGCGCGCTTATTATTTGATAGTTCTGAAAAAATTCAATCAGAATGGGCGACATTGACTTGCTTAGCCCAGTGTTGAAATGCAGACCATTTAGGTAATCCTGCAAAGTATAATCTAAAAAAATCGAGGAGTCAAATATGGGTAGGTAACATAAGAAACGATTTAAAACTTCGGTCGTTGTTCTCCGTAAGGTAGTGTAGATTGTGAGTTACTTCAAAGGTTAATGTATTTGTCTGTTAAACAAAAGAGTGTTGGTTCGAGTCCAGCCCTACCCGCAATGTGGCGACGGCCACGGGCCAGTAGTAATAAGAGAAAAACACCTGACGGGGAGTTGGAGGTTCAAGTCCTCTCTGGTCCACCACTTATAAGGGAACCGAGTTATGGGGTACTCGGGGATAGGAAAGTTTGGAAACGTATTTGTCCTGTAAATCAGTCTTTCAAATAAACAACCCTTATGGAGCATTAGGCTAACGGTAAACTGCTCCCGTGCTCTGGGAGTGTTCGGGGTTCAATTCCTTGGTGTTCCGCAATTTGGTGACGTAGCTAAACGGTAGATAAACGACTTTATTCGCTGTTACTCAGAAATGATGTTGTAGAACAGAGTTACTTCAAAGCATTAATCAGTCAAATTAAGGAAAGTTGGTTCGACTCCAACCGTCACCGCAATAATAAAATTTTGAAAATTTTATATTTTCAATATTGGGTAGAAGTATAAGGGTAAAACAAATTTCAAAATGACTTTATTCGCTGTTACTCTAAAAGGATGTTGTAGAACAGAGTTACTTCAAATTTAAATGTACATTTCGTCGTAATCGAAAGAGATGGTGGTTCGAGTCCACCCTACCCAACAATTATGGGAGTGTAGCTCGAAGGTCGAGCAGTTGGCTGTTAACCAATAGGCGTGGGTTCGATTCCCTCTACTCCCGCATAGAGTAAATAACTGTTATTTATGGGCGACAATGGCTTGCTTGGCCCAGTGTAGAATATGTACAATTCTATCTAAAAAAATCGAGGAGCCTCCAATACAGTTTAATGATTATCTGTGAAATCATATTCTTGCAAGAATCGGGATTTGGTGTAAATGGCAAGCACGGGGTTGTATTTGCGCAACCAGGTGAAGTTCGAATCTTCGGTCCCAACAAATAACTATCAGTGTCCGAGTGAAACGGATATGTTTCTATATTGATGTGTCGGCGGACTGTGTTAAGACTTAGAATCAGAGCGCTACTTATCGACGGATAAGCAATCTTGAAAGGGGTACTTAACAGCATCAAGAAATAAACAAGGTTAAAGGTCAAGCAACCCGGGAACGTGAGGAACTAAGTTACTTGTTTAGGAAACGATCACGGTAGGGATATAGCACCTACAAATAATGGGTTCGACTCCCATGGCCGCTACAAGATTGCCATTTAGCTCAGTCGGGTAGAGCACGTAACAATACTTTTGTCGCTGGTTACGTAATATCATTAATTACTGTTGAAGATGAGAGTTACTTCAGCCTTTTAAGCTCGGGGTCGTGGGTTCGAGCCCCACAGTGGCAACTAACAAAAATATATCAGCATCTAAAACATGGCCGAAGGAGAAACAATAGGCGCGCATTGTTCAATGGTTTGGGTCTGTCCGATGAGAAAAATCTTTGAGGCTAAGCCATGATGGATATATTTTTTCTTTGAAATTTTATTTATATAAAACTATATTATTATTGTTAATAAACAAATATAATAAAACATGAATTGTCAATATTGTGGTAAAGAATGTAAAAACAAAAATTCTTTAGTACAACATGAAATAAGATGTAATAATAATCCTAATAAAATCAAAAGTGGTAATAATGGAAATTATCCTAAGCATACGAAATTGTATTATACAAATTTAATTAAAGCTAAAGATGGTACAACATTAGATATCACTTTAAAAGAATTGGATGATTACAGATTAAAACATAATGTTTGTGAAATTTGTGGAAGAACAATTGAAGAAGCAACAAAATGGAAATCAAAGTTTGCACCTAAAAATTTATGTATAGATCATGATCATAATACATTAAAATTTAGAGGATTACTTTGTTCTGTTTGTAATAGACAATTAGGTTGGTACGAAAAATATCAAAATGAAATTCAAAATTATTTGAATAAATAAATTTGGGGTATAGGTCAAACGGTTAAGATGTAGCACTGTCACTGCTCACGGAGCGGGTTCAACTCCCGTATATCCCGCATAATATTGTTAAAAAGATGACATGCTCCTAAGGTAGGAATAAATCTTTTTATGCAAGAGTCAATAACGATGGTTCTGATAGAATAAAAATTAAATTCAGAGAAATTAGATATTCAGCGCATGCGGGCTATCGTGGGAAGTACAACCACAATTAGGGCGAGGCATAGTTGTTATTGCACAATATTATTTCTTCGTTGGGCCCGTAGCTCAGTTGGTTAGAGCAGCAGACTCATAATCTGAAGGTCGTGGGTTCAATCCCCTCCGGGCCCACAAATTATTATTAATATATCGCGGTGGTAGAGCAATGGTAGCTCGTAAGGCTCATAACCTTGAGACGCAGTTCGAATCTGACGGCCGCAACTAATATCGTGGGATAGTGTAAAGGTAACATTAAAGGCTCATAACCTTTAGCTTCTGGTTCGACTCCAGATCCCGCAACTCCGAGCCCGTAATAGGGACACGTACCTGACGTAAGCGGAAACGATAGGTAAAATGAATTGGGAGGCTCAGTAAGCTTTGTGGTAATACACGCTAGCCTATCTACCTATGCCGAACGACTCTTAACCAATTCAATGAGAAATTTATCAGGTTGTTCTCATATTTTTATAAAGAACTTAAACAGATCACGTGGAGGCAGACCACCAGACCGGAGTAATTAACCGGAAATATGCATTAGTTCTTTATATTTGCCGGAATGGGACAGTGGTCGACTCCACTTGACTTGTAATCATGCTCCGTAAGGACGCGTCAGTTCGAATCTGACTTCCGGCTCATCAAAAGAGGTCGCGCCTCAACGTAACGTTAGTAATCCCTGAATAAATATGTGAGTGAGAGCGTATTCTATTGTTTATTCAAATTGACTATTCTATCGTAAGTGAGAAAGTTTTTCTGTTTCGGTAACAACTTAAAACAGTATTTGGGGTCATGGTATAGTCGGCTAACACTTCTGCCTTGCACGCAGAGATCCCGGGTTCGAAGCCCGGTGGCTCCACACAGAACATACTACTAAGTATGAGAAATACAAAAAGTTAAGTACTGGAAATTGGCTTCTAAACGGCGGATTTGTTCCGTGTTAGTTGGAAGAGAAAACTGGGGTACAGGCTATAAAACTCTGATATCGGAGATGCCCAAGGCTTAAGCACGCGAAGGCCGTGTACAGGAATACTGTAGGTGACAGTGATACGTCTGCATGGAATATATACAGTAAGCAATCTTAACCCATACTTAGCAAGTGGACTGTCAATATACTAAACAAACCTTGTTGTATTATAGAGATACTTCATATTTTTATTGTTTGTTTGATTTTTATTTTATTACGATTACATTTTTATTTCTTTATAAGAGTGTTACGGGTTTGTTTAATTTTTTAAGAGAAAAATATTGGGCTATCGTATAACGGTTATTACACAAGATTTTGGTCCTTGTAATGCAGGTTCGATTCCTGCTGGCCCAACTCAAACTTCTGAGTTTTGAATTAGTAATAAGCTAGATTGTTACTAAGGAGACTGGTTACCGTATTAGAGATAGCGTAAAAGAAAGGCGCCCAGCTATTAGGTTATCGGAGAAGAATCAAGGAACCGATTTTGGAGTAATGTTCAAATGACTTAACCAGAAGAAGTTTTTAAATTAATTTGATGAGTACAGGCCTCTGAGTAGGAACTAAGGTAAGTGATAATGGAAGTCGACTTTAAGTTATCATGTAGACGGGTGGTATGGATGCCGACAGCTTAGTGAAAGGAGTTGAGTTTCGTGAGAGCTCATAAGGTGCAACGCAACAGGAGGTAAAACCGAAGTGGTAATGTAATCCTCGTAATTAGCCGAGTACTTGGCTTAAACCGAGGTTTCTCCAGTCCGTAGCTCGCAAATTTACTCATCAATACACGGACTTAGTATAACGGTTATTATGACGGTCTCCAAAACCGTGGATGTGGGTTCGATTCCTGCAGTCCGTGCTAAATTTGTTGTACCAATATTTGAAATAATATACAATATTACTATATTAATATTGTAATTTATTTGTCCCATTGGTATAGAGATTGTGCCGCTGCTTCTAAACCAGCTGAGGTGGGTTTGAGTCCTGCATGGGGCACCAAAGGAAGAGTTCAGGTTAGAATCCTGTTTGAAAACGGACTACACATCAAGGTTTGCCCGTTTGGTGTATAGAATTTGGAACAGCACGCCTTTTATTTATTAACAAATTAATTAAATTAAAATTATGAAACAATTTTGGTAGATTTTTGAAGATGGTTTTCCGTAAATAGATTTGTTTATTAAATCTGTTCAATATTTTCTATGTGTTCAACAATATTTGAACAGAACGTTTTTCTTGAACACAGAAACATTATAAACAAAAAATTTATTTACAATTATGGAAAACAAAGAATTTAGAAACGCATTAGTTAATGCTATGAAAGCTGAGATAGCTCAACTCGCAAATGAACAAAGAGAGCAAAAGAAAACTCGTAAACTTGCAAATCGTCCTAAAGAAAAGAGTTTACAAGATATAGTAGATGAAATTAATAATAGGGCGTATAAAATCTATAATCTTTTATATTATTATCGTTGGATTAGACATGGTTTGAAATACTGGTCTAATAGAGATGTGCAATCTTACAAAGACTATTATATAGATGATGATCCGGAATCTTGGTTTGTTAAAAATTGGGATAAACTAATAGAATACGGAGATAATAAAGGTAAGACACATGGCGATGTAATTATTCATAATGCAATGAATTATTACAAGAAAAAATGTCAAGAATATAATATTGAATGTTCTGATGAAAACTTAAATTATATAATGACAAATATATAAATGATAATAATTATGAATAAAGAATATATTTTAGATTTAATTAAGAAGAGTGACGAGTTTAATCATATGTACACTCACGAAGGAGAAGACTTTGTAATTGATGCAACAACTAAAGAACAGTTTTTAGCATTCAAAGATTTTGTTAAGTCTAAATCTCATCACCACTATGTATATGTTGCTTATTATGCATTTAAGCATCGTATTGGATGTGATTTTGAAAATGGTGAATTAGTTGATAATTTGAAGTTAAGAGAGTATCTTGATAATGAAATTGTCAAATGTTATAAAATGCTTTATCATGGAGAAAATTCATGGACTTATGGAGGTGGTGGTGATTGTATGAAATATGAAGCAATACCAAGATTTAAAAGAAAAGTAATTGAAACATACAATAAATTTGCTACATTAAAAAATGAAAAATAAATTGTATATTTTAACAGATAAAACATTAGATCCTATATATGCCGCAGTTCAAGGTGGTCATGCTGTTGCAGAATGGTTACTTGAAAATTGGTAGATACAGAGAAATGGAGATCCTGCTTGGGAATGGAAAAATGATTATCTTATTTATTTGTCAGCTGACGTAAATGAGTGGTATGAAAGACTTGCACCATTTGATCCTAATCATTACAAATGGACATATTTTACAGAACCAGATTTAGATAATAAATTAACAGCAATTGCAATATATGAACATGATTTCCCCGGGATTATAAAGAGAAAATTAAAAAACGAAAAACTATTAGAGAGGAAGTGATTCCTCTCTTTTAATTTTAAATAAGATATTACTATATATTTATATAATTATTTTATTTTTAATTAACAATAAGCGTTAGTGTTTTGGTACAGAGGTAATAAACGCTTACCTTTAAGAGTTGTAACAGACTCGAGTTGTATTAGAACAAATTAAAAAATATAAAGCTTAAACATTATGGTACAAATTACAAATCCGTTAGCCAAGATTGCGGTTAACAAGTCACTTTTAAAAGAATATTCAAATTCAGAGTATTCAAGAGTTGTTTATATGAAA
>JAEEGL011730249.1_pt1 | contig 12043 bp, 5 predicted proteins | sample 9134231 | NCBI WGS metagenome assembly JAEEGL01 (sample SAMN16246548, study PRJNA631951) | gut metagenome | biome: gut microbiome; feature: rumen; material: fiber-attached | host: Bos | place: Iran: Karaj | collected 2018-10
ACTCATGAAACTGGAAAAAATATGTGGTTAGTTAAAGCAATTAATTTAAATAGAGGAAAATGCATTAAAGTTGTTAATTCTTTTGAACAAATTGAAAAAGTAAATGAAAAAATTAGATTAGGGGTTAAATATGGTATTACTAAAGAAAATTTAGATGAAATTGAAGAAAGTATTTATAAAAAAGATAAAAATAGTGAAGATAATAAAGAAGAAAATAATAATGATAAAGAAGAAAATATAAATTCAGAAAATCAAAATAAAGAAAATAATAATAAAGAAAATAATAATAATGACAATAATAATAATGACAATAATAATAAAGAAAATAAAGACAATAATTTGAAAGAAAAAAAAAAAAATGAAAATAATAAAGAAATAAATAATAATAAAACTTCAAATAAAGAAAACATTAAAAACCAAAGTCCAAATAAAGATAATAATAATGAACCAGAAGAAAAAACATATTTATGTAAGAAAATATTGATTCAAAAATATATAGAAAATCCTTTATTATATAAAGGTCGAAAATGTGATATGAGAATATGGGTATTATTAACACATAAAATGAAAGTATATGTTTTTAAAGAAGGTCACTTAAAAACTTGTTCAGTTAATTATGATGTAAATTCAAAAGATGCATTTACACATATAACTAATTATTCTTTTCAAAAATATAATAATAATTTTCAAAAATTTGAAAAAGGAAATGAAGTTCCTTTTTATGAATTTCAGAAATTTATTAATGAAAATTATCCTGAAAAGAAATATAATTTAAAAGTTAATTTAATGGAAAAAATTAAAGAAATTATTAATTTAACTATGAGAGCTGGAAAAGATAAAATAAATAAAAATAATAGAAATTATCAATTTGAAATTTTTGGTTATGATTTTATGTTAGATAAAGATTTTAATGTTTTTTTAATTGAAATTAATACTAATCCTGGATTAGAAGAAAGTTCTCCTTGGATTAAAATAATTATTCCTAGAATGTTAGATGATGCTTTGAGATTAACTCTTGATTTACTTTTTGAACCTAAATATGATTTTAATTTAAATTATAAAAATAAGGATGATGAGAATAATGCTAAAAATGTTAATGAATATTTAAAAAACAATATTAATCCTAATGCTGTTGATAATATTGTTAATAATAATAATATTAATAATAATAAAAATAATAATATTGAAGAAAATAAAGATAATAAAAAAGATTTAAATTTTAATAATAATAATAATGAAAATTCAAATAATGAATTAAATCAAAAAGAAGAAAAAATGGAAGAGAAAAAGGAAGACAACAATAAAAATGATAAAGAAAATGAAACAAAAAATGAAATAAATTCTAATAATACTATTAATATAAAATATATTTCTCCATTTCCAGTTCCAGGTTATTCTCTAGATGAGAATTTATGGGATTTTATTTGTGATTTAAATGAAAAAGACCCTTTAGATGAAAAATTAGATGATAAAGAAGATGAAAATCAAACTTATACTGGAATTAAACATTTAATGAAAAAAAAGAAAAATAATATGAAAAAGTAAAAGTAATGTGTTTATTATATTTTTTATTTTAACATTTTATGATGATAATTATAGAAACTTTTATATATAATATAATTTCTTTTTTTATATAATTTTTATCAAATTATAATGAAAAAAAAATAAATATTATTTTATTTACATTAATTTTAACATTTATTTAAATTGAAAAACTAATAATCCCATATTTAAATATTTTTTTAAAATATAAATTACATATTAAATAAATTGTACTTTTTGTCAAACAAATTTTTTTTTATAATAAATTACAATATAAATTAATTATTATTTATTTTGGAATTATAAAATTTGATTATTATGGATGAGGTTATAGAAGGTAGAAAAATTGAGAATAAAATTCAAGTAAAAAAAAATGAGTACTTAAATTTATTGAAAAGTAAAAATAATAATCAAAATAATATTACTCTTCATCAATCTTTAAAGATTTATTATCACGATGATAAAAAATTAAATACAGAACCATCAAAAAACTCAAATTCAATTAACTTGTCAATTAATCATGAAATAAATAATAATAATTTAAAAGAAGTAAAAAATCCTTTAAAATCAATTAAGAAAATATGTTTAAAAGGAAATTTTTTAAATAAAAATAAAGGAAAAATAATATATAAAGATTCTTCAAAAATCAAAAAAGATACTTTAAAAGAAAATAATAATGATAAAGAAAATTTAACTACTTCAACAACTTCTCCAATCACAACTCCTGTGAAAGGAAATAATGATAATAATGATAATTTTAATACTATATTTTTTAGTGGTAATAGTAATAATAGAGCATTTAACCATTATGAAAAAAATAAATTAAGATATTCAGATTATAATTTAGAAAATAATTTTATTTTTGATTCAAAACCTGAAAATAATACTATTCAAATTACTCATAGAATAAAAAATCCTTTTGAGGATTTTAATGAACCATTTTTAAACAATGAATATAATACAATTAACATATCTAGAAATCAAATTAATAATTATAGTTATAATTTTAATAATTATAATTCTTATAATAATCCTAATTACAATATTAATAACAATATGAATTCTAATATTAATAATAACAATTATAATAATAATAATATAAATAATTTTATTAACAATGTTTATAATAATAAATCTGAGGATTTAATTTTAAATGTTGAAGATTTAATTATGATAGAAGTTAAATTTTCTAAATTAATAAAAAATGTAAATGATGAAAATATAAATGTTGTAAGTAAAACATGTTATGAATGGTGGAATTTTTATTTTAATTGTTCATTAAAAGGAAATTATGATTATTTATTTAGAGAACCAAGAAATAAAAATGTTGTTTCATGTTATAATTCTCTTTTATTAATTAGTATTATGTTAATATATGATTTATCTTTTAAACAGAAACTTTTTAAAAAGATGATTAAATATATTGAAGAAGTATTATTTTTAAGTCATCAAAATTTTCTCAACATATGTCAATATTTAATATCAAGAATAAAAACAGAATATTTAAATAGTAAATGGGTTGAACAATTAAAAGAAATAATATCATCCCAAATTGAAAGAAAAAAGTTTTATTTTTATGAAATTGATCAAAATTTACAATCATTAAATAAACATATTCAAAACTTAATTCATATAACAAAAGAAAAAATAAACCCAAAAATAGAAATAATATATAAAAATTTTATGAAATATAATTCAGAAGAAATAAATAAAATATTTATGACAAATATTCTCCAAATAGATAATCAAGGAGGATCTTTATTATTTTCATTAACGAAATTTAATAATCCAATAATAAATGATTTTTTCTTAAAAAATAAACCAAATAAACCATTAACATTAGTTTTAGATTTAGATGAAACCTTAATGTCTTTTGTTTATATTACAGAAAATAAAAAAGAAGGATTATTAAGATTAAGACCTTTCATATATAATTTTTTAAATTTAGTAAAAGAATATTATGAGATAATTATATTTACAGCAGCTACAAAATCATATGCAGATCCAATATTAGATGCAATAGAAATAATAAAAGGAAAATATTTTAATCATAGATTATATAGAAATCATTGTTCTATTGTAAATAATGTTATTGTTAAAGATATTAGTTTAATTGGAAGAGATATTAATAAAATGATTATTGTTGATAATATGCAACAAAATTTTAAATTACAAAAAGATAATGGAATATTAATTTCTTCTTTTTGGGGTGATGATAATAATGATAAATCTTTATTACATTTAGGTAAAATTTTAGTTTCTATTGCTACTGATATGATTGAATTAAATTATCATTGTGATATCAGAGATGAAATTAAGAAATATAAGGATGAAATATTAAGAAATGTATCTATGAATTAAAATCTTTTTTTTAATTATCTGTTTTATATAATTATTATTTTTGGTTTTTATTTGATATTTTTTTTTTGTATATTTATTTTTAATTATTTATTTGTTTCAAATTTTAAAATTTAGTTATAACAAGTTTAATTATTTATTAAATTATATATTATTAAATTTATTTAAACAAAAAATTTCTAAGTAAATATTATTTATATTAAATATAAGATAATATAAATAAAGTATTATAAAAGAAAATAAAAGAACATGAATATTTTATATAAAGAGAGTTTTCCATATCTCATTATAAATAAAAATAAAAATGTGAAAAAAAAGGAAAAAGAAAAATTCGAAAATGAGTTTTTTCAAATTAAATTGAAGAAATAGGGTGAATAAAATTTTTCAATGGAAAAAAAATTTTATGTAATTATTCAAATTAGTATCATTTAATATATTTAATGGAAAGTAAAAAAAAGAATAACAAATATTTAAAATATATTAATTTAATTTAATTTTTCATTATATCTTGTTTAAAAAGTAATTGACAACATTCACAAATTTTTCTTTTCTGAAAAAGAAAATAATATAATTAAAATATTTTCAATTTGTTTATTAAATTCACTAAAACTTAAGGATTCTTTTTCAAAAAATTTATAGATTATATTTCTTATTTAAAAAAATTAATTCTAAAATTCATTGAAATAGAACAAGAAATTTTTGTTTACTTTAGATTATGATTTAAATACTTTTTCATTAAAGATATTATACATTTCTTTTTTAAAACATAGTAAAATATAAATTAAATTTATTTTTATATTTTTTGGTGTGAATTAAAATTATATTTTTTTAAATCTTTGATAAATAATAATAGTGAGAATAAATTAACATCATAAGTTTACTTTTTTTTTGTTTTGGTTGTTTATAAAAACTTTTACAATCTTTATCTTCCTTATTAAATTTGATTAAATAAAGATTAAAATAAAAAATAAAATAAGATAAAGCTATATCAAAAATAGTAAAACTAAATACCTTTGGTTTTCAATTATTGTTTGAGCATAAAACAAAATTTTTCTAAAATTCTGCAAAATATTTTTTTTTCATATATTTGAAACAATTAATTATAGATTAATTGATCAATGAATGAATTTTAAATTGTAAAATAAAAGTCTATAATTTAATGATATAGATAATCTTTTATATAAATATATATTATATATAATTATAAGTAATACTAAAATTAAAATTTAAAAAAAATATAATTAAACAAAAAAGAAAACTTTAATAAAATCAGGTAGTATAATTAATTAAAAACTTATTATTATTTTAAATTGAATAAAAATTATGAATACATTTTTTTGTTTTATTATTTTTATAAATATTTATAATTTTAATATTATGAATAATATTTCTGATGCTAAAGAAGATATTTATTTAACAACATGTAATGCAAGTATTCAAACAGAAGATAATATGATATATGATTATACAAATTCAAATTATGATAGTCCAAAAAAAAAACAAATTATATTACCATTCATAACAAATCAATTGATAAAGGAGAAAATAATTCATAATTATAAAAAATCATTATCAAGTGAAGAATTTGAAGATATAAGACCTCAAATAGCATATGTAAATTCAAATATTGTATCAGATAATTATTTAGAATATAATGAAACTTTAAAAGAAAAAATTCCTATTAAAGAAAAATTATTAAAAAATAGAAAATATACTCAATTAGAAAAAAATTTAGTATCTGATTTAATGAAAAATGAAATGAAACATAGATCTCCTGGTCAAGGAATGTTTGTTAAAATTCAAAAATATAATCAATTAATTAGAAGGAAACCTATTAATTTTAACAAAATTAATTTTACTGAAAGATATTTTAAAAAAATTACTGATTTAAAAAAAAATAATATTATTTTAAAAAATAAAAAAATAAATAATTTTGTAAAAAATGATGAAATTCCTATTTTTTTAAAAGATAAAATTTTAAGCACTAATTACACAATAGATAATGAAAATACAATGAGAAATGAAAAAAAACCTGAGAAAAAATTTATTTTTAATTCATTAAATTATTTTAATGATAGAAATAAAAGTTTAACGAATAGAATAAGAAACCAAAAAATTGTAATAATAAATAATAATAATAATAATATAAAATATAAATTTTAAAAATAAAATGTTTTTAATTCAATAATATTTTTATCCTTAATAAATAAAAAAATAATCTTTTTATTTATTAATAAGATTTAAAAACCAAAAAAAAATTTAATTATTATTCAATTAATTAAATTAAATATGAAGAAAGTTAATAAGTCACAAAAAGACAGTGAGATAAATGAAATTCTAAGTAAATTAAAAGAGATTTTTGAATATTATTGTTCATACGGTGAAAGGTTAAATACTAAAATCCTAAAATCAAATAAATTTATTAAACTTTTTAAAGAATCAGGTATAAAAGATAATATCGTTAATCAAACTCGTCTTGAATTAATATATAAATCTGAAAATAAAAATAATTGTATGAATTTTGAACAATTTTTAAATTCATTAATGAAAGTATGCGAATATAAATATCCAAATAGTAATTCTCAAATAGAATTAAAAAAAAATGTATTTCAAATGATAAAAGACTATATTTTACCATTATATGATTTAATAATAAATGGTAACTTAGATACAAGTTTAAATAATTCAATATTAAATACTTCAATAATTCAACAAATAGATAATATAGATTCAATTTTATATTCTAATTTATGTGAAGAAATTTTAATCTCAACAGTTCCTATTTTATTTGATATATATAAAGTTTATTTTCCTCATGAAATTTCAATAAGTGATAATATTAATTATATTCAAGAAAATTCAATTAAACAATATTTTGAATTTGTAAAAGATTTTGATATTACTCCTGGTTTACTTTCTAAAAGTATTATATATCAAATTTTTAAAAGTGAAGTTTCTAATGAAAATAGTGATTTAAGTATTTCAAATAATAAAGATTTTTATCAGAATATTTTAAAAAATTTAGATCTAAATTCTATTATTAAATATGAACCTAATAATCATAATATTTTAGGTCAATATTTTACTTTTTTTAAATTTTTAAGAAGTTTAATTAAAATGTCTCAAGTTACTTTTTTAAAATTGGAAAATACAATAAGTTTAGAAAATCAAATTAAGAAAGAAGAAATGATAATAATGTTTTTCCAAAAAATTGAATTAAGTGATGGATTTAATAATATTCAAAAAAAAACAAATAAAACACATAATGATAAACAATCAATAATAATTCAACAAGAATTAATAGATAAAATAAATAATGAATTAAATGGCGATGAAGAGAATAATAATAATAAAAGTATGTTACAATCAAGTATTAAAAAATTTGAAAATTATGAACCTGAATATTCAAATTATATAAATGAAGTTTATGGAAATCACTTATTAAATATATTTAAAGGAATGTGTAACTTTGGAGATCAATTTAATTATAAAAATATGAAAAGTAAATCTTTTATGAAATTTTTAAAAGATTCAAATTTAATAAAAACAAAAGAAAATAAGAATTTTGGTTTAGAAATGAATGAAATAGACACTCTTTTTATTAAATTATCTTTATTAAATCAAAATATTAAAAATACATATTTAGGAAAAATAAATGATTCAACAATAACAGTAAATAATTCAAATGCCTATATTGATTTTGATACTTTTATAATAGGAATAGAAATTATATCAAGATTTATTTATCCTAATTTAGAAATAAAAGAAGCAATAGATAATATCATAACTCAAAATATTTTACCAAATTTAATAAATAATCCAAATATAGAAAAAATAATAGAAGTAGATGATAAAATAGAAAATTTAAAAGAATTACAAAATTCAGAAGATTTTATTAAAATATTAGAAATAACACATAAATCAATGACTCCTATATTTAAATATTATTCTAAAAATACAAATAATTATCTTTCAAGAGAAAATTTTTTAAAATTTTGTAAAGATTATGAAATATTTCCTTCTTTAATAAGTAAAGCAAAATTAAATAGTTTTTTCATTGGAATTTCTCAATACTCTCAAATTGGAGATGATAATAATATATTAATAGAACAATCATTATTTATTGATTTATTATCTTTAATTGCTTTAGATATTATTTATCCTCAGCCTGAAATAAATCCAATTGAAAAAATTTTAGTTTTAATGGAAAAATTATCTCAAAGTGAAGGTTCTAATATGAGAGTTAAAAAAACAGGAAATAATAGAATTGGAGATTGTAATGAATTTTTAGAGGATTTTAAAAAATTTTATCCTGAATATTTTGATAATAAAAATAAGAAAAAAAATACTTTTATGGATTTAATTAAGACAGATATTGGTGAATAAAATTGTTTATTTTTTTATTTTTTCTTTTTTATTAATTTTTTTAAACGTTTTTTTCAATTTGATAGTTGTTTTTTTTTATATTTTAAAACAAATAATTTTTAAATTAATTTTTTTTCTTTTTTCTTTTTTTTAATTTAAATATGAGTATTAAGCAAGTAAGAGATATAAAGAAAAAATCTCAAAATAAAAAATTAAATATTATAAATCAACAAAGAGAATATAATTGGGATGATCGTTTTCATTTAGGAAACAACAAAGAAATAATAAAAAATAATAATAACAATATTAATTTTCCAAAACAGAAAAAAAATACAATAGAATATATAAAAGCTCAAATAAAAGGAATGAGAAGAAATATCCCAAAAAATAATTCAAATTATAATTATGAAGATGATTTATCTTCACAACCAACTCAACATGATGAATTATCATTTATAAGAAATTTAAATCCAGAAGAAATAGAAATAACAATAAACGGCTTATGGGAAGATTTAGGAGTATTAAATGAATATAAAATAATATTCAAAGAAATGATAAATTCAATGGGAAATAATATTAATGCAAAAAATGAATTTTATTGTCTTGAAATTGAAAATTTGAAAAAATTCGAAGAAAGTTTAATTAAATTTGGAAAAGAATTTGATAACAGGGAAAAATCTTTATTATTAATAGAAAAATTAGTTAAACTAATGGAAAGTCAATTTATAAAATTAAACATAGAAATTCCAGATTATGTCATTAAAGATTTTCATAAAGCAATTCAATCAATAAGATTATTTTCTATTAATGTTGTTTTAGCAATGAATTTAATAAGGGAAATATGTTCTTATAGTACAATTAATGGTAAATTTGATTTAGATAAACTTCATAAATATAATTTTGATAGAAATTATTTAATTAAAATGAGGTTTGATCTTGATTTTTTAGGTAAAAGTCCTATTAATAATTATAAAGGTACTAATTATAATTTTAGTGATCAAGGAGATCCGTTTTTAATTTCTGTTAATGATATTGTTCCTATTTCTTTTGAACAATCTAAAAAAATAAGACAATGTCAATATATTATTATGCAAGATGTTATTTTTTTCCAAGTTAATACAATGAGTTTTGAAAAGAAAATAAATGAAGAAAATAATAATAATAAAGGAAATAATATTCATATTAATAATAATAATAAAGTTTTTAAAAAAAATACTAAAATTATTATTGATGATAATGTTAAAGATGAATCTAAATTAGATGATAGTAATTTAAGTCATTTGAAAAGAAAATTAGAACCAATTAAAAAAGAAAATAAAATTGATATTAAAGTTGAAAAAGATAATGTTGAATGTATTAATAAAGAAGAAAATTATGAAAAATTAAATAGAAATAATATAAAAAATAACTTTGATGATTTTAATGAAGGGTTTGTTAATACTGGAAATGAAGATGATGAAGATATTGAAAATGAAATTGAAAAACAAAAAAGAGAAATTGCCAGAATTAAAAAAGAAGATGAAGAAAGAAAAAAAAAGAAAAATATTGATATAGAAAAATTAAATGAATTAAGAGAATTACAAAAAGAAAAAAAAGAAGAAGAAAAAAGAAATAAAGAAATAGAAGAATTAAGGAAAAAAGAAAAGGAAGCATTAAATAAAAAAAAATTAAAAGAAGAAGAAGAAAAAAAAAATAATTTAAAAGAAGAAAAAGAAAAAGAAAAAATAAAAAATTTAAAAGAAAAAGAAGAAAAAATAAAAAATATAAAAGAAGAGGAAAAGATAAAAAATTTAAAAGATAATTTAAAACCTAAAATACAAGAAACAAATATAAAAATAAAAGAAGAAAACGAAGTAATAAATGAATTAAAAAATTCAATTTTAAATTCATCACATTTAAATAAATATTCAAGACCAAATTCAGTTTATTCAAGAAGATCAATGACTCCAGAACAATATAAAAAAAATTCAATTGAAAATTATAATTTTACTTTTTTTACAGGAGAAATAAAAAATTTTATTACAGTTTATAATAATTATTATAAATCAATTCCAGAAATACAAAAATCTGTTTTTAATATTAAATTAAATATTATTGAAGATATTTATTTATATAATACTCCTAAAATTATCATTTGTTCTGATAAAAAAAATAAATTATTAATTAAAGGAATTTGTATCTTTGGTTTTGAATTTGATAATAATATTATTAAAGTTATAATTTCTCATATTAGTTCATATAATGATATTGAAAGAGATAATATTATTTCTTTTCTTATTTTATTTATTAAAGAACATATTGAATGTGATGAAATTATTATTGATTTATATTATCAATTTAATAAGGAGAATAATAAATTTACTTTTGACAATGATATAAGAGATTTGTTTAAAAATAATTTAATGTTTAAATGGGTTAAACTAGAAAATTTAAATAATCATACTAGATTTCAAAAAATGTGTTTAAAAATTAATAAAGATGAAATTTTAGAAACTGTTGGAAATAATTATATAACAATGCAGAAATTAATTCCTGAAAAATTATTTGAAATTCAAGATAATTGTATTTTTTCTTTTAAAGAAATTAATAATAATGATAATAATATTAATAATGAGGATTTAATAATAAATAAAGATAAATATATTAATTTATTTTCTGTTGTTTCTATTTTTACTCAATTAAAAAATAGTGAAAATTATGAAATTTTAAATATTAATGAAAAATATAAAAATATATTTGAAAATGAAATTAATTTTGAAGAAATGAATATTTGTAATTCTTTTAAATTTAAAATGAATGAAACTGAAATTGATTCTTCTTTAATAAAAAATAATTTATCCAATAATTATATTAATCATTGTTTGAATATGTATATAAGCCCAATATTTAATTCTTCAATATCAATTAATATTGATGGTTATAGTTATAATAGAATAGAAAATAATGAAATTACTATATTATTAGATAATAAAACAGGAATTAAATTTTATTTAATTCCTACCAAAGATGAAAATTCAATTATTATAAGTGAAGTGACTCCAGAAATAAAAGAAAATTTTATTTCTAATAATGTAAATATATATGATACTTTCAGGGATTTTTATCAAAATTTAAATTTAGAAGAAAATATATCAAATAATTCAAATCAAGTGATATATATTCCTTGTTTTAATTTAGAAAGTAAAATTTTATGTAATGAATTAAATTGTTTTAAAGATATTATAATTAAAAAAGATGATAAAGAATTTAAATTAAATTATATTGAAGAAAATATTAAAATTAACTTTAAGGTTGATCCGAATAATGATATTAATTTTAAAATTCCAAATCAAGAACCAAACGATATTATTATTAAGAATAATTTTTTGATTGGAATTGTTAATATTGATGTTCTTTCTAATTTATCTATACCATCAATTTTATTATTTTATGTAACAAAAGATCAATGGATTGAAAAAACTAAATAATATTATTTTAATATATAAATTAATTTTAATAATTTTTTCTTAGTTGAAATAATTTCTTAAAATTTTTAATGTTTCAAGTTTTTTCAATTTTCGGATTTATTCTTTATTTTCTGAATTTTCTTTTCTTTCTTTAATAATAACAAAAATTTTTCATTGAAAGACCAAAAAATTTAAAAAACCCCAAAAAAAATAAATTGCATTAGACTCTTTTTTGTTATTTTCCCTTTTAAAATCTTTCTTAAATTAAAAATCATGTTATGGCTACCAGATCTTGCATCTAAATTTTTATGGAAAGAATCAAAAGAAAAAAA
>JAEEGL011870500.1_pt1 | contig 12043 bp, 10 predicted proteins | sample 9134231 | NCBI WGS metagenome assembly JAEEGL01 (sample SAMN16246548, study PRJNA631951) | gut metagenome | biome: gut microbiome; feature: rumen; material: fiber-attached | host: Bos | place: Iran: Karaj | collected 2018-10
CAGTTTGTGCCGATGGCTTTTGTAATCGGACTGATAGTCGGCTTGCCGCTGGCCTTCCTGCATCCGGTCATGCTCTGCATTTACTGCGCATGTGTGCTGAGTTATGTATTGTGCCTGGCGGGGATGGCGGTCTATTACGGCAATAGGTACCTGCCTGTCGTCTTCGCTACCATTCATTGCAGTTATGGCTGGGGATATATCGCAGGTATAGGCAAAATCCTGTTGAAACGCCCCTTTAATGTAGAAACAAACAGATAACCAACAATATGAAACGATTTAACATTCCTTTCTCGCCTCCGGATATGACGGAGGCAGAAGTAAATGAAGTACGAGAAGCGATTCTGTCCGGCTGGATCACCACCGGTCCGCGTACCAAGGAGCTGGAGCGGCAAGTGGCGAAGTACGTGGGAACGGAGCGCGCGGTGTGCCTCAATTCGGCGACCGCCTGCCTCGAACTGGCATTGCGGCTGTTCGGCATCGGAGAAGGAGATGAAGTGATTGTACCGGCGTACACCTACACGGCATCCGCCTCGGTCATCTGGCACGTAGGCGCCAAGATCGTGTTCATCGACTGCCAACCGAACTGCGTGGAGATGGACTATGAGGCAGTGGAAGCGGCTGTTAACGAGCGTACCAAGGCCATCATTCCTGTCGATCTGGCTGGTGTGCCCTGCGATTATGCCAAGCTCTTCGAGATCGTGGAGCGCAAGAAAGCCCTCTTCCGTCCGGCTACTGATCTGCAACGCGCATTGGGACGCGTCGCCATCTGTGCAGACGCCGCGCACGCTTTCGGTGCCTCGTGGAAAGGGAGAATGGTGGGCTCCATTGCAGACTTCACGTCCTTCAGTTTCCATGCCGTAAAGAACTTCACTACCGCCGAAGGCGGTGCCCTCACATGGCGCACGATTGACGGAGTGGACAATGAACAACTGTACCATCAGGTGCAGCTGCTCTCCTTGCACGGTCAATCCAAAGACGCGCTTGCCAAAACGCAACTGGGCGCATGGGAATACGACATCGTCGGTCCTTGGTACAAGTGCAACATGACGGACATCATGGCGGCTCTCGGACTCGTGCAGATGAAGCGCTACCCTGCCCTGCTGGCACGCAGACACGAGATCATCGAGCGCTACAATGCGGCATTCAAACCTCTCGGAATTGAAGTGCTGCCCCATTTCACGGGCGACCATATATCCTCCGGACACCTATATATGACCCGCATACCCGGCATGTCTCTGGAACAGCGTAACGAGGCGATCATCCGCATGGCGGAGAACGGCATCACGACCAATGTCCATTACAAGCCACTGCCGATGATGACGGCGTACAAGCAATTGGGATTCGACATTGCCGACTTCCCCAACGCCTACGCTTATTTCGTCAATGAGATCACCCTGCCGCTGCATACGCGTCTGACGGACGAAGAGGTGGATTATATCATCGAGCAATACACGAATATTGTACGCAACGGATGATACGCCTGTGTGACATACTTTTCAGCCTCTTCGGTCTGATCGTGCTCTGCCCGCTCTTCCTCATAGTGGCGCTGTGGATCGTGCTGGATAACCCCGGACCGGTCTTCTACCGCCAGCAGCGTGTAGGAAAGGACGGCAAGGATTTCGGTCTGCTCAAGTTCCGCTCCATGCGCGTCGGAGCCGACAAGATGAGCCTCATCACCGTCGGTGACCGTGACCCTCGTGTCACGCGCGCGGGATATTATATAAGGAAATACAAACTGGATGAACTGCCGCAGTTATGGAATGTGCTGACGGGCGACATGTCGCTGGTAGGACCGCGTCCCGAAGTGCGCCGCTACGTGGAGCTCTATACCGACGAGCAACGCCGCGTGCTTTCCGTACGACCGGGTATAACGGACTACGCTTCCATCGAGTATATTGACGAGAACCGCCTGCTTGCAGAAGCGGCAGACCCCGACAAGACCTATATCGAGCAGATCATGCCCGCGAAGATACAACTCAACATGCGCTATATCGAGCATCAGACCTTAGGCGAGTATTTCCGCATCATCCGGTTGACGCTCTTCAAAATAATACGATGAGCAAGCCCTTGAAAACGAATATACTACATATTACCAGTGTCAGTTTCTCCTTGCATTACTTCATAGGCGAACAGTTCCTGTATTTCCGTCAGAAGGGATACCGGTTCTTCGTGGCATGCAGTCCGAGCGAGGAGTTGGCGCCGTTAGCGGAGCAGTATCAATTCGACTACATGGCGACGCCTATCGAGCGCAAACTGTCTCCGTGGCACGATATGCAGTCCCTTATAGCCATTGTCCGCTACATCCGCCGGCAGCAGATCGGCATCGTCGTAGGTCATTCGCCCAAGGGCGCACTGCTCGCCATGCTGGCTGCCCGTCTGTGCCGCGTACCCAAGCGTATCTATTTCCGCCACGGACTGGTGTATGAGACGGCGCACGGACTCAAACGAGCCATCCTCAAGGCGGTGGACCGCTTCACTTCGCGTTGTGCCACACAGGTGGTATGTGTCAGCCCGTCGCTCATGCGCAAAAGCCTTGAAGACCGGCTGGACCAACCGTCCAAGCAGATCCTTCTGGGTGCCGGTACCTGCGGAGGCATTGATACACGCGGCAAGTATAATCCGGCGCATATAGATGCGGATAAACTGACCGCCTACCGTAAGCAGTACGGCATTGCCGACACGGATTGGATCATCGGCTATACGGGACGGCTGGTACGCGACAAAGGAATAATGGACTTGCTGGAGGCTTTTGACCGTCTGCCGGAAACTCTGCACGCCAAACTGCTGCTCGTCGGTCCCTTCGAAGAGCGTGACGCCTTGCCTCAGGCAGTGCAGCAGCGCATACTCAACGACCCGCGAATCGTTTTCACAGGGCTGGTTCATACCGACATGGAGTATTTCTACGCGATGATGCACGTCTATGTGCTGGCATCCTACCGCGAAGGATTTCCTATCGGTGCACTGGAAGCGCAAGCGATGCAGGTACCGGTTGTTACAACGCGCGAAACCGGATGTATAGACGCCATCATAGACACACAGACAGGTGTGTTCACCACCCACCGGCCCGATGACATTGCGGAAGCGATCATCCAAACTACCCGGCACCCCGATATGGGTGCGGAAGGCAGAAAATGGGTAGCTGCCAATTTTGACCATTCAATTATCTGGAAACATATAGAAGAAATTTATCGTATATGAATATTTTAATAACAGGTGCTGGCAGTTATATCGGCACGAATGTGGAACAATGGATCAAGCGTCGTACGGACTATCGGGTGGATACGCTCGACACGATGACGGACGCATGGCAGGAGGCGGATTTCGCATCCTATGATGTGGTGTTCCATGTTGCCGGTATAGCCCATCGGAAAGCGACCTGCAAAGATAAGGACTTATATTTCGGTGTCAATAAGGACTTGGCGCTCCGTGTGGCGCAAAAGGCGAAAGAAGCCGGAGTAAAACAGTTTGTCTTCATGAGCAGCATGAGCGTCTTCCACGGAGATCATCTGCCGTTCAACGCCATCATCTCCGCTTCCACGCCTACCGGCCCGGACGGGTTATACGGCGAAAGCAAGTTGCAAGCGGAGAACGGACTGCATGCCATGGAGTGCGACACCTTCAAAGTGTGCATCCTGCGTGCGCCCATGGTGTACGGCAAGGGAGCAAGAGGCAATTTCCCGCGTCTCATCCGGCTCGCGGAAACGACGCCCGTCTTCCCGGACTTCCACAACAAGCGCAGTATGCTCTATATAGACAACCTCGCGGAGTTCGTGCTGCAAGCTGTCAAGCATCAACTGAGCGGTACCTATTACCCGCAGAACAGCGAACTGAGCGACACCGTACAGATCGTCCGGCATTTTGCCAAGACGCAAAAGCATCGTATATGGTACTGGCGGTGGCTCAATCCGTTCGTCCGGATGGCAAGCCGTTTCGTACAACCGGTCAACAAACTGTTCGGCACCTACTATTACGACCCGGACATGAGCAAAATGCCGTTCGAATATCAATTAGTTACATTGGAAGAATCATTAAAACGAATCAAATAAATGAATAGTGTTCTCATCTATAGCAGTATCTTCGTCCTGTTGATAGTGCTTGAACTGCTCTATTTCCGCATTGCGCGCCGGTTCAACATATCGGATACGCCCAGTGCGCGTTCGTCTCACAGCACGGTCGTGCTCAGCGGCGGAGGTATCATCTTTCTCCTCGGCGCATGGCTATGGAGCGCTTTCTTCGGGTTCCATTACCTGTGGTTCCTCATCGGTCTGACCGTCGTCTGCGGGGTCAGTTTCGGGGATGATATCCATTCCCTGCCCGATTCGTTGCGCCTCATCGCCCAGTTTGCCGCCATGTGTCTCCTGTTCGCGGATTTGGGAACGCTCTCCTGGTCCAACGCGTGGATGATAGTCGTTGCCATGATCCTGTGCGTGGGTATCGTCAATGCCTATAATTTCATGGACGGCATCAACGGCATGACGGGCGGCTATTCGTTGGCAGTACTGGCATCGCTCATCCTCCTCAACCGCTCACTCGCTTTCATCGAGATGTCCTATCTCATCGTGGCGGTCATTGCGTGTCTCGTCTTCTGCTTCTTCAATTTCCGTCCCAAAGGCAAAGCCGAGTGTTTTGCCGGAGACGTAGGCAGTATCGGCATCGCCTTCATCATCCTGCTGCCCTTGGGCAAACTGATTCTCACTACCGGCGATTGGACGTATATCATCCTCCTTGCGGTCTATGGCGTGGATACCGTCCTCACCATCTGCCATCGTATCCTGCTCAAGGAGAATCTGGGCAAGGCGCACCGCAAGCATGCCTACCAGCTCATGGCGAACGAACTGCATATACCGCATGAGGTCGTTTCGCTCTGCTATATGCTCATCCAGCTCATCGTGTCCCTCGGGCTCATCTATATAGCGCACATTCGCTGGATCTATGCCCTTTGCGCGGTGGTAGTGCTCTGCATTGCTTACCTGCTTTTCAAGAAGCGGTTCTACCATCTCCACGAAGAGTATCTCAATAGTATAAACAATAAATAAGATAACAACTATGGCATTTTTCGGATTATTCAACAGAGAAAAGAAAGAAACGCTCGATAAAGGGCTGGAGAAATCCAAAGAGTCCGTCCTCAGTAAGATCAGCCATGCCATTGCCGGCAAATCGACCATCGATGACGATGTGCTGGACAATCTTGAGGAAGCGCTCATCACTTCCGACGTAGGCGTGGAGACCACGCTACGCATCATCGGACGCGTCCAGGAACGTGTCAAACGTGACAAATATATCGGCACTTCCGAACTGAACGCACTGCTCATTGACGAGATCGCCTCGCTGCTGCAGGAGAACAACGTCGAGGACGTACGCGATTTTGCGGCACCCCTTCCTGCCAAGCCATACGTGGTGATGGTAGTGGGCGTGAACGGCGTCGGCAAGACGACTACTATCGGCAAACTGGCGCATCAGTACAAGGCTGCCGGCAAGAAGGTCTATCTCGGTGCTGCCGATACTTTCCGTGCCGCTGCAGTAGAGCAGCTCTGCATATGGGGCGAGCGCGTAGGCGTACCCGTCATCAAGCAGCAGCAGGGTTCCGATCCGGCATCCGTAGCGTTCGATACCTTGCAGTCCGCAAAGGCGAACGACGCCGATGTCGTACTCATTGACACCGCCGGACGTCTGCATAACAAGATCAACCTCATGAACGAGTTGACCAAGATCAAGAACGTCATGCAGAAAGTGGTTCCCGATGCGCCGCATGACGTCATGCTCGTTCTTGACGGCTCCACCGGACAGAACGCCTTCGAGCAGGCACGTCAGTTCACGGCTGCCACCCAGGTCACCTCGCTCGCCATCACCAAACTGGACGGCACGGCCAAGGGCGGCGTGGTCATCGGTATCTCCGACCAGTTCAAGATCCCGGTGCGCTATATCGGACTCGGCGAGCAAATGACCGATCTCCAGTGCTTCAACCGCGTGGAGTTCGTCAACTCGCTCCTGGGCGAAGTCGCCAAATGATTTTTTATTCGTAATTTTTAATTATAAATTCTATATGAACTATCGTGTCGAATCAGACCTGCTGGGCGAAATGAAAGTGCCCGCAGAAGCGTACTACGGTGTGCAGACACAGCGTGGTATCAACAACTACAAGGTGTCGAACCTCAAGATGTCCGACTTCCCGGAGTATATCATCGCACTGGCGTATATCAAACTGGCAGCGGTGGAGGCAAACCATGAGTTAGGGGTCATCAATGACGAGATCTACGCATCCATTGCGCAAGCCTGCCGCGAACTGATTGACGGCAAGATGCATGACCAGTTCCCGACCGATATGGTACAGGGCGGTGCCGGAACGACCGTCAACATGAACGCCAACGAAGTGATTGCCAACCGTGCGCTGGAGATCATGGGACACCAGCGCGGAGAGTACCAGTACTGCTCGCCGAACGACCATGTCAACTGCGCTCAATCGACCAACGACGCCTACCCCTCCGCTTTCCGCTATGCGTTCATTCGCATGAATCGCGGTCTCGAAGCAGAACTCAAACGTCTCATCGCATCTCTTCGCAAGAAAGGCGACGAATTTAATGACTCGATCAAGATGGGACGCACCCAGTTGCAGGATGCCGTGCCGATGACCAGCGGACAGGAATTTCATGCCTTTGCCAACAACCTCGAGGAAGAGGTGGCGAACCTGGAGCGCAACGTCAATCTGCTCTATGAAATCAACATGGGAGGTACGGCGATCGGTACCGGACTGAATGCTGTAGCCGGCTATGCCGAACTGTGTACCCAGAAGATGCGCGAACTGACTGGCGAACCCTTCTCCAAAGCGAGCGACCTCGTGGAAGCGACACCAGATACCGGTGCGTACGTCAGCTACTCGGCTGCCCTCAAGCGTCTGGCGGTCAAACTGAGCAAGACCTGCAATGACCTCCGTCTGATGGCGTCCGGTCCGCGTTGCGGTCTGCATGAGATCAACCTCCCGCCGATGGCGCCGGGTTCATCCATCATGCCGGGCAAGGTCAATCCAGTCATTCCCGAAGTGACCAATCAGGTATGCTTCAAGGTCATCGGTAACGACACCGCCGTTTGCTTTGCTGCCGAAGCCGGACAGTTACAGCTCAACGTTATGGAGCCGATCATCACCGAGTGCATCTTCGAATCCATTACGTGGCTGCGCAATGTGATGGCTATCCTGCGCGAGAAATGTATCGACGGTATCACCATCAACCGCGAGCATAACGCACAGACGGTGAAGAACTCCATCGGTATCGTCACCGCCCTCAATCCTGTGATCGGCTACAAGGCTTCAACCAAGATCGCCAAAGAGGCACTGGAAACCGGCAAGGGTGTGTATGACCTCGTACTCGAGCACGGCCTGCTGAGCAAAGAGCAACTCGACCAACTCCTCGATCCGGAAAACATGCTCGCCGCACATTAACAACAAAAAACAAGATGACTCGTTTGAGCCATCTTGTTTTTCTTTACCTCCGTACGCTTCCGCTGCCGCCGCTGCGACCGCCGCCGCCACCTCCGGAGAATCCACCTCCGCGACTGCTGCCACCGGAGAAACCTCCGCTGCTGTGACTGCTTCCGCTGGAGAAGCTGCTACTACTGCGACCACTGCCGCTGGAGAAACTGCTGCTACTGCTGCGGGAACTGCTCGCCGAACTCGAGCTGCGCGAAGGCATCGATGTCGTGCTGACACTGCGGATGGGCGTGCTGCCGGTCGAACTGCTTACGCTGCGCGTTGCTGTGGAAGGACGGGTTGCGGCTGCTGCACTGGAACTGCGCGTTGCTGCGGAAGGACGACTTGCAGCGGTAGCTTCAGTTCGGCGGCTGGATGCCGCTGCGCCGGTACTGCGTGCTGCGGTTGTCGCGCTGCTACTGCGTGTCGCAGCTGTTGCACTGCTACTACGGCTGGCTGCGGTTGTACTGGCGCCACGCGTCGCTGCCGTGTGCTGGCTGCCGAACGTGCGGGACTCAGAACCGGTACGGGCGGATACATTCCTGACTGCGGCGTGACCTGTGGCCTCACCTACCGTTTGTCTGGCCGCCTGACCTGCTGACTGACGCGAACGGACGCTCGTCGTACTGCGTATCTCGCGGGCATTGGTCATACCGCTGTTGCGGCGCGAGAAGCTGTGCTCCGGATGAGCTGTCGCATAATCCCGGCGTGTAACGCCGCTGTGCAACTCGTGATAACCGTGACGCGCTGAGCGTGCAGGACGGAAGGAACAGCAGTGATGATGGTGATGGTAAGCATAGCAGTGGTTCCAGTACCAGTCGTGCGCCCAACAACGGTGAACGTACCACCAACCGGGGTAATATCCCCAATACCAGGGCGAATGCCATGCGAACCAAACATCGCTCCAGAACCAGTCATAGATAACAGGACGATAGACATACACCGGCTCTATGATATAGTTCGTTCCATAGACATACTCGTCGCCGACTATCTGGACACTCACGTTGTTCGCATCATCTTTCTCCACGTATATCGAAGCCACATCCTGATAGATATCCTTGGCCAATATAGCTTGCAGAACGATCAGGCGCTTGTTGCCTTCGCCGGTCTCTACGACCCGCAGGTAATCCACTTCGCCGTCTCCGTTGAGATCCAGGTTGCAGAACGCGCTGTCCGGGTTGTTAAGCATCGTCTCGAACTGTTCCAGGTTCTCAGCCTCCGCAAAAAGCTTAGCTACCACCTTCAGGTCCAGTCCTTCTGAGATGTCCGAACTGTTGGCAGAAACCGTCACTGTCTGGTCTGCCCATAACGCCGTACTCATCAGCATCAGCGTCATCAGAAGAGTAGTTAATTTTTTCATAATCGTTAATTTTTAAAAGGTTTTACTAGTTCACTAGTCCACTAGTCGACTAGTTTACTATCATTCTTTCAATTATCGTGCCAAACTCGCTATACGAGCTTCAGGTCATGATGCATTTTGTCTTTTTTAGTACGCATATAGCGTTCGTTCCAGCGGTTGGGAAGGATCTCAATCGGCACATTCTCAATGATTTCGATGCCGTAACTCTCCAGCCCTACCCGTTTGACGGGATTATTGGTCATCAGTCGCAGTTTGAGTGCGCCCATCTCGCGCAGTATCTGCGCCCCTACCCCATAATCGCGTTCGTCGGGACGGAAACCCAAATGCACGTTCGCCTCCACGGTGTCGTCGCCTTGCTCCTGCAGTTTGTACGCGCGTATCTTGTTCATTAGCCCTATGCCCCGTCCTTCCTGGTTCATATAGACCACGATGCCCCGTCCTTCCGCTTCAATCATCTGCATCGCCTTATGCAACTGCTCGCCGCATTCGCAGCGGAGCGAACCGAAAATGTCGCCGGTCATGCAGCTGGAGTGTACGCGGCACAGCACCGCCTCGTCCGGTTTCCACTCGCCTTTCTTGAGCGCTATATGCTCCAGTCCGGTGGCAAGGTCGCGGAAAGGCGTCAGTTGGAATTCGCCGTACTGCGTCGGCAGGAAAACCGTCTCGCCGCGCTCGATGAACGTATCATTGAGCGGCATGTCCATTTCACCATTGAGCGGCTTGTCCGCGCTCATTGCATCATTGAGTTCGCTCTGCGAACGCTCATTAAGCCGATAGGCAATAAGGTCCTTGATGGTGATGATCTTCAATCCGTTCGCTTCCGCCACCTGCTGTAACTGCGGCATACGCGCCATCGTGCCGTCCTCGTTCATGATCTCAATCAAAGCAGCGGCAGGGCGCAGTCCCGACAGACGGCATAGATCGACTGCCGCTTCGGTATGACCGGCGCGTTGCAGCACGCCGCGCGACTTGGCATACAGCGGATTGATATGTCCCGGACGACCGAAATCATCGGGCGTACTGTTCGGGTTGGCGAGCGCACGGATGGTAGCTGCGCGGTCATGCGCCGACACACCGGTCGTGCAACCCGGCAGGTAATCAACCGTCACCGTGAACGGCGTGCCGAGCATCGATGTGTTCTGCTGCACCTGATGGATCAGACCCAACTCGGCGCAGCGCTCCTCCGTGATCGGACAGCAGAGCACTCCGCGACCGTGCTGCAGCATGAAGTTCACTTTCTCCGCCGTGATCTTCTCCGCAGCGATAATGAAATCCCCTTCGTTCTCACGGTCCTCATCGTCCACGACAATGACAAATTTCCCTTCGCGGAAATCATCCAATGCTTCTTGTATAGTATTTATCTTCATAACTATTTAACGTTTCACATAGTGAAACCATTTTAACTGTTTAACGTTGGAAACGAACCGTTTCCAACCGATCATCCATGCTTCCGGATTGAACAGCGGTGAGTCGGTGGCTGCCTTGTAGGTCAGGAAAACGCCTATCGGCAGCAGCACGAACGAACTGAGCCACATGCCTGCCCAGCAGGGCCACAACGCCTCACGTGCCATCTTGTATCCGGTATTGTCGATGATATAATATACGATGAACATCACCACCGAAATGACCACCGGTGCACCCAGACCGCCCTTACGGATGATAGCACCCAACGGCGCTCCGATAAAGAAGAAGATGAGGCAGGCGAACGCCAATGTGAACTTGCGGTACAGCTCTATCTGATGCTTGCGGATATAGCGCTCGGCATCGTCCAGCATGATGGCGTTGTACTCGATCTGGTCGCCGTACGCACGCGCTTTCTCCTCGGCCAAGGTCAGCACCTGGTTCTTTTTCTGAATACTCATCCGGCTCCACAGCGTATCTATATTATATATCGCGCGCTCGGTCTCATCCACATGATCCGGCAGCATTGCCGTGTGTCCGTTCTCGCGGCCGAAATAGCGGTCTGACAGCAGTTTGTCGCTCTGCTCCTTGTAGCGTCCGAAAGCCACCACGCGCATCGAATCAATGGACGCGTTCAGCTGGGCGACGTTCTTGCTCACATGCTGGTCTTGCAGCACCGATTCGTCGTAGCGGTTGAAGTCCGTCGCAAAATCGATCAGCACACGCTTGTGCGCAAAGGTCTCACGGCGGTAAGGGATGCTCTTTGTGACGCCGGTTGAGCGCTGCTGCTTTGAGTTCAGGTTCTCGAACGACTCGCCCTGATGCAGGTCCAAAATCAGGTAGCGTTTGTCCGAACTGGCAGCCAAACGACCCGTATCGGCAACCATCACCTTTGCATTCTCAAAACCGCTCGAGTAATCATAGATCATCATGTTCAGCAACTCGCCACGCGAGGTCTTCTCGCGCACGAAGATATGATAACCGCTGATCTGGTCGTAGAATTCACCCACCGGAATCTCCAGTTCGGGACTTTTCTGACGCAGCGAAAAAATGAGCGCCCACAGCTTCATCTGCGATTTGGGCAGCACATTGTTGCTGAAAAAGAAAGCACCCACGCTCAGCAGCATCACCGCGATCGTCAGCGGACGCATCACGCGGAAAAGGGATATACCGGCGGCTTTCATCGCCGTCAGTTCGAATTTCTCCGCAAGGTTGCCGAACGAGATGAGCGAACTGAGCAGGATGGCTAACGGCAGACCCAACGGTACCACCGAAGCGGCGGCATAGATGAAAAACTCCGCCAGCACGCTGATCTCGATGCCTTTACCCACCAGGTCATTCACGTGCATCCACATGAACTGCATCAACAGGATGAAAATGGCTATGAAGAACGTAGCCATAAACAGCCCCAGAAAATTCCGCAGCAGATAAATGTCTATTTTGTTAAAAATCTTCAATTCTCAATGTGCAATATCAAATCCCTATCCTTTCAGGTTCTCGCTCACGAAAATCAACGGAAGCAGATCAGCAGCCGATTCGAACACATAAATGGCGTCCTCTCCGTAGAGCAAGACCTCCATCTTGCCTCCGTAGCGGTGCTCGGTCTCGAGCATCACCTGCCGGCAACCACCGCAAGGCGCACCGGGTTCTTTCGTAAAATGTCCGCCCGTATAGCACGCGATGCCTAATTTGGTCACCGGCACCTCCGGGTATTGGGCGCCTGCTGCAAACAACGCGCTGCGCTCTGCGCATAATCCGCTCGGGTAAGCGGCATTCTCCTGATTGCATCCGCGAATCACTTCCCCGTTCGCCAGCAGCGC
>JAEEGL011899840.1_pt1 | contig 12043 bp, 9 predicted proteins | sample 9134231 | NCBI WGS metagenome assembly JAEEGL01 (sample SAMN16246548, study PRJNA631951) | gut metagenome | biome: gut microbiome; feature: rumen; material: fiber-attached | host: Bos | place: Iran: Karaj | collected 2018-10
AATGAAAAAGTTAAATTTAATAGAACTTTAGAAAAAGGTTTAAGACAATTTGAAAGAGAAACTAGAGATGGTAAAGACATTGATGGAGAGACAGCATTCCATTTATTCGATACATTCGGATTTCCTTTGGAATTAACTATTGAACTTGCAGGGGAGAAGGGTTTAAAAGTTGATGAAAAAGGTTATGAAGAAAAGTTTAAGGAACATCAAGAAAAGAGTAGAACTGCTTCTGCTGGTAAATTTAAAGGTGGTTTAGCTGGAGATTCTGAAGTTGAAACTAAGTATCATACTGCTACTCACTTACTTAATGCAGCATTAAAAGTTGTAGTAGATAAAGATATTCATCAAAGAGGTTCTAACATAACAGATGAACGTATGAGATTTGATTTTAACTGTGATCATAAATTAACTGATGAAGAAAAACAAAAAGTTGAGGATTTAGTAAATAAATGGATACAAGAAGGATTAGATGTTACTGTTGAAGAAATGAATAAAAATGATGCGGTAGCAAGTGGTGCTGAATGTATGTTTATTGAAAAATATCCTGATGTAGTTACAGTTTATTCAATTGGAACTATTTCTAAAGAATTATGTGGTGGTCCACATGTTAAGAACACATCTGAATTAGGTCACTTTAAAATAAAAAAAGAAGAAGCATCTTCGGCAGGTGTAAGAAGAATTAAAGCAGTACTTGAATAGTATTGCTTTTTTTATAATCTTTAATTAATTATAAGTTAAATAAGTGATATAATGGATTTGTGGTGAATAATATGGTAGAAAAAAAAGTGCAAAAAAAACGTAAAAATACTATTCCCAATTATACTTTAGCTGAAGAATTAATAAATGCAATTAGTCATGGTATTGGAGCAGGCTTAGCGATTGCAGCTTTAGTTTTATTATGTGTAAGAGCACATAGTGCAATTGGCATTGTAAGCGGAGTTATTTATGCTTCTATTATGATAGTGTTATTTGTTATTTCATGTATATATCATTCTTTGAGTCCTAAACTTAAAGGTAAAAAAGTATTAAGAGTTATAGATCATGCTAATGTATTACTGATGGTAGCTGGTACTTATACACCAATATGTCTAGCTTTAATAAAAGGTGGACTGGGTTGGTTGATGTTTTGTATTGTTTGGGCGATCACTTTATTTTCAGTAGTACTTAATTGCATTGATGTAGATAAATATCAATTAGCTGAAGTATTATCTTGTTTAGTAATTGGTTGGGGATCACTATTGATTATCAATCGTTTATTACAGGTATGTCCAATACCGGGATTAGTATTGTTAATTGTTGGAGGAGTTGTATATAGTATAGGTGCAATACTTTACGCTGCTGGTAATAAAGTTAAGTATATGCATTCGGTGTTCCATTTCTTTGTATTAGGTGGAGCAATATTACATTTCTTCTTAATATACTTTTACGTAGTATAAAACTTACTTTTGTAAGTTTTTTTATTTGTTTAAAAGGAAATAAAAGATGGATAGGTAATATATATAGTGAAAGGAGAAATAATGAAGAGAATTTTATTCTGTTTAAGTGTGGTAATTTCTTTTTTCATAATAGGTAAAGTAAAAGCTGAAACTTTTACGGAAGGTGCATGGATTAATGGGGAGTACATTAATAAAGTTAAAGATGGAAGAATCAATTATTTAACTGCTCAGTTTATTAATGATAGTAGTGGTGATACGGTTTATTGTTTAGAACCATTTGTAGAATTTCAAAATGGTTCTGATTATGTTAAATATGAAGATGGTTTTGAAAATCATCTAAGTTTAACAAGTGAACAAGTAAGAAGAGTTAAGTTACTTGGTTATTATGGTTATGGATATAGTAATCGAACGGAAAGTAAATGGTATGTTATTACGCAATATCTAATTTGGAAAGTAATTGATCCTTCAGCTAATATTTATTTTACTGATAAATTAAATGGTAAAAAAATAGATAAATATACAGGAGAAATTGCAGAATTACAAAATGATGTTGAAAGAGCAATGGCTGTTCCAGCGTTTAATAATTATTATGAAGTACCATATGGTGAAATGCTGACAATAAGTGATGGAAATAATGTGTTAAACGATTATTCTGTTAAGAGTAGTGATTACGATTATGCAATTAATGGTAATAATCTAGAAATAAAAAATGTACTAATAAATGGTAAGATGATCTTTAAACAAAACTTTAATGCTAGATATAATACACCAGCTATTTATCTTCATTCTAGTAGTCAAAAACTATTTAAAGTAGGTAAACCTGATGAATTAGAAAAGGAAATAAATATTAAAGCATTAAGTGGATCAATCTTATTAGATATTAAAGATGATGATAGTGTTTATACAGTAGAAAGTGAGTTTAGTAATGTCTGTTATACGATTTATGATAAAGATGGTAAAGAGGTTGATAATGTCTGTACTAATCAAGAGATAAAGTATAAAACCGGTAGTTTAGTATTAGGGGAATATTATATTAAACAAATTAGTACAGGAATAGGTTATAGAAAAGATGAAAAGGTTTATGAAGTAATTCTTACAAGGGAAAATCTAGAACAAACTGTAGAATTAAAGAATATTCTTATTAGAAACGATATTGTAATTAATAAGAATTATTGTAAAAACGACGTTTGTTTAGTAGAACCTGATGCGTTTTTTGATGTTTATGATAAAAATAATACAAAAGTAAAAGAATTAGTAACGGATAGTAAGGGAGAAGCTAGTATTCAACTTGGTTATGGCAGTTATATGATAAGACAAACAAAAGGAATGGAAGGTTATAGCTTTGCTGATGATATTAATTCGAGAATAGTTAATGAAACAGATAAGCTTTTGTATTCGATTAGGAATAATTATATTGAAACAAAAGTAGAATCCGTTAAAATGGTGGTAGAAGAAGAGCTTCCTCCTGATACAAGAGCTGATAGTTACTTTGTAAAAATAGGTCAATTAGTAAGAAATTTATGCTTTATATTTGGTAAATATTGGAAAAAATGTTAAAAAATCAGTAAATTTAACATTTTTTTGCATGAAAAAAAAGGAAATCGAGGATGTACCTTCAATATATATATTTAGAGGGTGATTTTTATGGCATTAGTTAGCAATGATGAAATTAATACTATAAGAAGTAACGCTAATATCGTAGATATTATTGGTAGTTACATACCTCTAACACAACGTGGTAAAAACTATTTAGCTGTTTGTCCGTTCCATGATGATCATTCACCAAGTATGAGTGTTTCAGCGGAAAAGCAAATTTATAAGTGCTTTTCTTGTGGGGCGACAGGCAATGTTTTTACGTTTGTACAAAATTATGAAAATGTTCCATTTATTGAGGCTGTATCTATAGTAGCTGATAAATGTGGAATGAAATTATCTGAAAACACTTATGCATCTAATGTTGTAGATAATTTCAAAAAAGAACATGAAATAATGGACTTAGCTCAAAAGTTTTTCCAAAATAATTTAAAAACAACTGCTGGTGTAGCTGCAAATAAGTATTTAACAGAAAGAGGTATTACACCAGAAATAATAAATGAATTTGGAATAGGTTTATCTTTAGATACTCAAGATTCTTTGTATTCTCTTTTAACAAAGAAAAAGTATACTAAAGAGCAATTATTAGAGTTGGGTTTAATAAGTGAATCTAGTGGTAAAACTTATGATATGTTTACTAGAAGAATTACTTTTCCTTTATGGGATAAAGACGGCAATATTATAGGTTTTAGTGCAAGAATTTATCGTGGTGAAAAAGATACATCAAAATATGTAAATTCAAGAGAAACAAAACTTTTCAAAAAAGGGGAAACGTTGTATAATTATCACCATGCGCGAGATGTAGCGAAAAGAGAAAAACAAATAATTGTTGTTGAAGGATTTATGGATGCAATTAGATTGTCTGTAAATGGTATTAAAAATGTAGTTGCATTGCAAGGAACAGCGCTTACAAAGGATCAAATTAATCTTTTAAAGAAACTAAGAGTAAATGTTATTCTTTGTTTGGATAATGATAGTGCTGGAGAAATGGCAACAACGGCTAATGGAGAGCTATTAGAGAAAGAAAATGTTCCTATTTCAGTAATTAGACTTAGTGGTGAGAAAGATCCTGATGAATATATAATTGCTAATGGAGTAGAAGCGTTTATTGATAATGTTAAAAATCCAATGACATTCTTTGATTTCAAAATGAGTTATTTAAAGAATAATAAAGATTTAAATAATTCAGTTGATTTAGCTAATTATATTAATGATGTATTAAAAGAATTAGGTAGTAGCAATGATGAAATCTTAAAAGAAATAACACTTAATAAATTAAGTGAGGATTATGGTTTATCAATTAGTGTATTAAAAGAAAAATTGGCTGATGTTAAACCTAATGTTCAAATAGTTGAAGCACCAAAGAAAGAAGTTAAAAAAGAAGAGAAAAGAGATTCTTATACAATTAGTGCTGATAATATTTTGTATTACATGATGAACGATGGAGAGTTCATTAAAAACTATGAGGCAAGATTGGGCTATTTTGATGATGAATTAAGAAGATCAATTGCTAATGAAATAGTATTATATGATAAAAAAGTAAAGAAAATAAACGTAGCAGATTTCATTACGTATGTATCTACGAGAGATGATATTAAAGAAGAAGTAATGAGGATAGTTAATAGTTGTAGTAATGACGAATTAACGATGGAAGCTATGGATGAATATATAGATGTTGTTAATAAGGTATTAACAAAAAGACAAATAAAAGAACTTAAAGAAGAGTTAAAAAAAGAGCTAGATACTGATAAAAAGGTGAAGATTCTCATGCAGATTGCAGAGTTAAAAAAAGGAAGTGTGGATAATGGTTGAGATTAAAAGTTTCGAAGAAAGAAAAAAAGAGTTAATAGAATTAGGTAAAAAGAATGATAATACATTAACTTTTGAACAATTAGCTGAAGCATTAAAGGGATTAGATATTGATAATGATTCATTAGATGAGTTATATAATGCCTTTATGGAGAATGGTATTGAAGTAGTTTCTGATGATGCTACTGGTGCTGGAAAAGTAGGTTCTCCAGATGAAGAAGAAAATTTAGTATTAAGTGATGAAGAAATTACTAAAGATATTAATATTAACGATCCAGTTAGAATGTATTTAAAAGAAATTGGTCGTATTAGTTTGTTAAGTGCTGATGAAGAATCAGAATTAGCATTAAAAATTGCTTCTGGTGATGAAAGTGCTAAGAATATACTTGCAGAATCTAACTTACGTTTAGTTGTATCAATTGCTAAAAGATATGTTGGTAGAGGTTTATTATTCTTAGATTTAATTCAAGAAGGCAATATTGGTTTAATGAAAGCCGTTGAAAAGTTTGATTATGATAAAGGTTATAAATTTTCAACATATGCTACTTGGTGGATTAGACAAGCAATTACTCGTGCTTTAGCTGATCAAGCTAGAACTATTCGTGTACCAGTTCATATGGTAGAAACTATTAACAAGATGGCAAGAATTCAAAGACAAATGACTCTTGAATTAAATAGAGAACCTAGTGAAGAAGAATTGGCTGATAAGATGGGTATTTCAGTTGAAAAAGTACGTGAAGTAATGAAAATTAGTCAAGATCCAGTTTCACTAGAAACACCAATTGGTGAAGAAGATGATTCTCATTTAGGTGATTTCATTAAAGATGAACGAAGCATGAGTCCTGAAGAATATGCAACTAATGAAATATTAAAAGAAGAAATAAAAAATGTTTTGTTAACATTACAAGAAAGAGAACAAGAGGTTTTGGAATTAAGGTTTGGTTTGGTTGATGGAACTAGTCATACTTTGGAAGAGGTTGGCAAGAAATTTAATGTAACTCGTGAACGTATTCGTCAAATTGAAGCAAAAGCTTTAAGAAAGTTAAGACATCCATCTAGAGCTAAAAAATTGAAAGACTTCTTAAATGACTAATTTAAGTAATCGTTTAAAAAGCTTAGTTCCTTTTATAGATAAAAATGACAATATGGTTGATGTTGGATGTGACCATGGTTATTTAAGTATTTATTTAAAGGAAAATGATTTGGTAGGTAGCGTCATTGCGAGTGACATAAATGAAAGTGCTTTAAAGTCTGCTATTAAAAATATAAAAGATTCTAATTTAGATATTCCTACAATAGTTAGTGATGGATTAAAAAACATTGATATATCTAATGTAAATTGTTTAGTAATATCTGGAATGGGAACAACAACTGTTTTACATATATTAGAAGATAGTAGTAAATTAAAGCATATAAATAAAATTGTTGTTCAATCTAATAATAATCATGATGTATTAAGAAAAGAATTAAATAAGAAAGGTTATTATTTAGATAAAGAAACAGCTATATATGATAGAGGCAAATGGTATTTAAGTATGCTGTTTATTAAAACTAACAAAAAAAATACTGATTTAGAAATCAAATATGGATTATTAAATAATCATGATTATATTCGTTATTTAATTGATAAATATACAAGTATTAATAGAAGAATTCCTAGTGTAGAAGATAGGGAAGAGAATAGCAAAGTTATTCATGATTTAAAAGAAATACTAAGAGAAAAATCTTAGTTTTTTTATGTATTTTTATTTTCTAATATGATATAATTATTTAGAGTAGGGGTTCTAGATTAGAGGTGATAGTGTGGATCCAGCATATAATAATGTACAAGGTACACCAGCAGTAGATCAAAATGGTGTTCCAGTTCAAGATCCAAATGCGCAATATCAACAGTATCAGCAATATCAGCAAACTGATCCAAATTATTATCAAGTTCCTGCTGCTATGGCTACAAATACTCAAGTTGATCCTAACTATTATCAAGAACAAGCTGTTGAACAGGCTCCTGTTCAAGCAGTAGAAGAACCAAAGAAAGAAAAAGGAAAAAGTTTCTTATATTATTTATTTAAATTTATTATTGTAGGTTTCAGTTATATTGGTAAATATGGTACTGATGCCTTTAATCCTAACGCAATGTTAGAAAACGTTAATACTACTGCTGATGGTAGAATGATTACTTCTAGATCTTCTGAAAAAATTGAAGCTCAAAAAAATAAGATACGTAATCATCCTAAATATATTGCTCTAAAGAGAAAGTTACAAGAGCAACTTATTCAAGAAGGTGTAACTAAGTTAGATGAACCAGTTATCTTTGAATATGTTGTAATGGATGAGAAAGCACATATTTTAAAAGGTCATTTTAATGGTAACTCTAAAAATGATATTAATGCCTTCTTAGTAAATGAAGGATTTGAAGTATTTAGTATTGAAACTAATGATAGAATTAATTTCTTGTATGGTAATGGTAAATTCTTATCTATCAAGTTAAACAATAAAGACTTAATTTTCTGGTTAACTCAGTTGAGTACTTATATTAAAGCTGGTATTCCTCTTATTGAAGCTGTAAGAATACTTGCTAACCAAATGAGTAAAGGCCATAATGATTCAAAATCGCAGATATTCCATGCAATTGTTTATGAATTATCAATGGGTACTGTTTTCAGTGAAGCATTAGCTAAACAAGGTAAAGTATTCCCACCATTGTTAATCAATATGTTAAAAGCTGCTGAGGCAACTGGTAACTTGGAAGAAACATTAGATGAAATGGCTAATTATTATACAGAGATTAATGATACTAAACAACAAATGAAGAGTGCAATGACATATCCTGTTTTAGTTATGTTATTCGCTTTTGGTATTACAGGATTTATTTTGATTTATATAGTTCCTAAATTCCAACAAATATATGAATCTGCAGGATTGCAATTATCTGGTTTAACAGTTTTCTTGTTAAATTTGGCAGACTTCTTGAAGAAGTATTTCTTATTAATAATTGGTATTATTTTCTTAGCAATTATTATATTTATAATTATATACAAAAATGTTCAACCATTTAGGAAAGCTGTTCAATTTGTAATGATGAAAATTCCTGTAATTGGAAATATTATCATTTATAATGAACTTACAATATTTACAAAAACATTTGCTTCATTATTAAGAAATAACGTATTTATTACAGAGTGTATTGAAATTTTGAGTAAAATTACCCAAAATGAAATATTTAAAGATACCATGTATGATACGATAGGTAATATAGCTCGAGGCGAAAAAATCAGTGCTTCGTTTGATGGTAAATGGTATATTCCAGATATCGCTTATTATATGATTCGTACTGGTGAGTCAACTGGTGATTTGGCTAACATGATGCAAAAAGTTAGTGATTATTATGGTCAATTACATAGATCAATGATTGAGAGTATGAAATCCTTGATTGAACCAATAATGATCGTTGTAGTTGCTGTAATGGTTGGTGGTATCTTAATAGCAGTTATCATGCCGATGTTCCAGTTATACGAAAAGATTTCAGTGTAGGTGCTATTATGGGATTTGATATATTAGTTATAGTATTCTTATTTATTTATGGACTTGTAATGGGATCTTTTTTAACAGTAGTTGGGACAAGATTACCTAATAAAGAGTCAATAGTTGCACCCAGAAGTCACTGTACAAATTGTAATCATGTTCTTGAATGGTACGAATTAATTCCAGTGCTTTCATTTATTATTCAAAAAGGTAGGTGCCGTGAATGTAAAGTTAAGATATCAATTATCTATCCAGTAATAGAAGTATTATGTGGATTCTTGTATGGTTTATCTTATGCTTTATATGGATTCGGTTATGAAATGATTGCATTTATAATAATATCTTCAATTTTGATAACAATATATGTTAGTGATTTTGAATATTTAATTATTTTAGATGAACCTTTAGCAATTGGTAGTATTTTAATTCTTTTGTTAAAGCTTTATCATTTTGGATTTGAAACATTTTTAATATCTTTGATTAGTGGTCTGTTTATGTTTATCTTTATCATGATTGTTAAGTTAGTTGGTGATAAAGTATTTAAACAAGAATCACTTGGTGGTGGAGATATTAAATTAATAATGATGTTTGGATTTATCTTTGGTATTAGATTGTCTTTAGTAGCAGTTGTGTTGGGTAGTTTTTTAGCTTTTCCTTATGCACTATATTGTTCTTTTCAAAAGACAAATAAAGAAATACCTTTTGGTCCATTCTTAGTAACATCTTTATTGTTTGTATTTATATATATGGATCCAATAAAGAGTTTATTAAATTTGTTTATATTAGGATGAGTTTTTACTCATCCTTTTTTTGGGCATAAAAAAAGAACTATTTAATAGTTCTTTTATTCAAATTCATCATCGAAATCATCTAAGTCATCTTCTAAATCATCAAATGCTCCTTGGTTGAAGCTTAGAGCATCTTCAGTTGGTATTTCATAACCTGCTTCAGTAAATGTAGGAGTTTTAATTTCTTGTGGTTGCACTTCATTATTTACTGGATTTTCTTGTTTTTCAGTAATTTGTTCTGGAGGATTACTTATTGTTTCTTTAGCAGGTTGGTCAATTAACGGAGTAAATGTATCTGGAGTAGGAGCTGCTGGTGCATTAACATCACCAAGTTGTTTAGCAATAGCGGCAGCTGCTTCTTGTTCTTTTCTTTTGCTTTCACCAATTACGAAGCCATTTTCATCTACTTCAAGTTTACCCATTAATGCTAATCTTAATTCATCAGTATCATCATCACCGAAGTCTGATTCAATATCGATGATTCTTAATATTTCTTCAAAAGATGTTAAACCATTTACGACTTTTTTAAGACCATCTTGTAACATTGTAACTGTTTTACCATTACCATATACTAAATGTCTCATTTCTTCTTTTGGTCGATTGTTTGTAATAGCATCTTTGATGTCTTGATCTATTTCCAATACTTCATGAACTGCTATACGTCCACGATAACCACCTATACATTCAGGACATCCGTTTGGTGTATATAAATTATCTATTTCAATTCCAATTGCTTTTCTAATAACAAGTTTTTCATATGGTGAAGCTGGTCTTGATCCACGGCATTTTGTACAAAGCATTTTAGCAAGTCTTTGTGAAATGATTCCGGAGATAGCAGTACCTAGTAAGTAACGTTCAATATCCATATCTAATAATCTTTCAATTGTATTTAAGGCATTATTAGTGTGGATTGTTGAAACAACTAAGTGGCCAGTGATGGCTGAACGAACAGCGATACGAGCAGTTTCGTCATCACGAATCTCACCAATCATGATAATGTCAGGGTCTTGACGTAAGATTGAACGAAGGGCTGTTGCGAATGTCAAACCAATTTCGGACATGGTTTGTACTTGGTTAAGTCCTTCAATTTTCATCTCGACTGGGTCTTCAACTGTAATTATATTAACTTCTGGTTTATTTAACTCAGATAACATTGCATATGTAGTAGTTGATTTACCAGAACCAGTAGCACCTGTTGTAAGGATGATACCATTTGGTAATTCTAGCATTCTTCTTACTTTTTCAAGGTTAACATCAGAAATACCGATGTTTTCAATACCTTTTAAACTTGTAGAGTAGTCAAGAACACGGATAACTACTTTTTCGCCATCGACGATAGGTAATGAAGAAACACGCATATCCAATGGACGGCCATCTAATTCTGTTTTAATGGCACCATCTTGTGGTAAACGTGATTCAGTAATATTCATTCCTGAAATAATCTTTATACGAGTTGTTAAATTCTTTTTTAATACTTCTGGGACATATGCATAATCAACTAAATCGCCATCAATTCTCATTCTGACCTTTAATTTATCTGGTGTAGGGTCAAAATGAATATCTGATGCACGACTTCTAACGGCATCAGCGATTATTTCGTTAACTATTTCTACTATAGGTTGTGTATCATAATTGAATTCACGAAACATATCTCCACTCCCATTCTTATTCTTACTTAATAATTATACAACATTCAAGTTTTTTCCTCAATAATTTTTGTTGATTTTGATTATTTATTGGTTTATAATACATTTAAATACGTTGAACAAGAGGAGTATTATGCGAAAAAGGCAAAGAGAATTTGTGGTTGGTGTGAACAAATGCTTATAACATAAGAAGGTAGCTTGGGAGTATATCGTTAATATGCGTTAAATATTTTAAAGTAGTATAACAGAAGTTATAAACTAAGGTGGTACCGCGGGTTGAACTCGTCCTTAGATTATAACTTTTTTTTATTGAAAGGGGTGTAATAATGCTAGTTGAAGCTTTTGATGAATATGTAAGTAATTATGATATTGAGGACGATTATATAAAACTAAAGTATAATCATTCTTATCGTGTTATGAAATTACAGGAAAAATATGCAAAGAAACTTGGTTTTTCTAAGGAAGATGTTGAGTTAGCTAAAACCATTGGTTTGCTTCATGATATCGGAAGATTTGAACAAATGCGAGTCTTTGGCTCTGATAATGATGTTAAAACAATAGATCATGCAGATTATAGTTGTGTTCAATTATTTGAAAAAGGTGAAATAAAAAGATTTGTTTCTAAAAAAGAATGGTATCCAATAATTGAATTTGCTGTTAGAAATCATAATAAACGAGTCTTAGAAGAAGTCGATGACGAACGAATGATGAAACATGCAAAATTAATTAGAGATACAGATAAGATTGATATTATTTATTTTATTGGAACTTTAGGTGAAATTGATATTACACCTGATAGTGAACCGATAAGTAAAGAAGTATGGAAAGCATTTGTTGAACGTAAGAGAATTGATAAAAAGTGGAGAAAAACAAAAAATGATTTTTCAGTTGTTCGTTATGCTTTTCCATATGATATTAATTATTCAATTTGTTTAAAAGAATTAGCTAAAAATCTTAAAGCTTACGTTGAAGTTCAAAAAGAAAATAAAGAATTAGTTGAAGCTTATAATGTAGCTATAAAGTATATAAAGGAGAGATTAAAAAATGAAGGAATTAGATAAAAAATATAACCATGATGAAGTTGAAAAAGATAAATATCAAAAATGGTTAGATAAAGATTATTTTAAATGTGAAGAAGAAAGTGATAAGAAACCTTTTTGTATAGTATTACCACCACCTAATGTTACAGGTGTATTACACTTAGGACATGCTTGGGATGTTACTTTACAAGATATTATTATTCGTTATA
>JAEEGL012175042.1_pt1 | contig 12043 bp, 4 predicted proteins | sample 9134231 | NCBI WGS metagenome assembly JAEEGL01 (sample SAMN16246548, study PRJNA631951) | gut metagenome | biome: gut microbiome; feature: rumen; material: fiber-attached | host: Bos | place: Iran: Karaj | collected 2018-10
AAAGGTGAAGACACCCTTTTCGTCACTGACAACCGTCTCGACGGTTTCACCGGAGGTCTTGTCAATCAGGGAGAACTCCACGCCGGCCAGGAATTTGCCGGAGGTATCCGTCTTGATGTACTTCAGCCGTTTCAGGTGATTGACGAACGTGGCAGACGGTTCTGTGCTGTTGCGGAAATCATCATCCACAGTAAAGCGATACTCTGTTTTGCAGAGCAGATAGCCGTCAACAGGCTTTGTCTCCCGGACAGTGTATTCCCCGGCAGGCATTTTTCGGAACAGTACGATGCCGTTTTCATCCGATAAAGCCGTCATGATCTGCGTTCCGTTACTGTCAAACAGGCCGAACTCAGCACCCGGCAGAATGTTTCCATCCTGATCTACCTTTTTCAGCCGGATTTCGTTGGGTGTGTTTCGGATATCCCCGGCGGGTTTTCCGCTGTTGACGAATGTGCCGTCCACGGTGAACATGATCAGCGTACCGGTCTTGCGGATGTATCCGTCCAGCGTTCTGGTTTCTTCAATGGTGAACCTGCCGAAGGGGATTTTTTCAAATGTGACCAGGCCGTTTTTGTCGGAACGGGCGGTCATGACAGCGGTTTTAGCCTCATCGAAGAGTGTGAACTCAACACCTTCCATGATTTCACCATCTGTGTCATGCTTGGTAAACATAACCCGGGTGAAATCATCACGGATCACGGTATCGCCGGTGACGTTGCCGTCCGCATCCACTTCGAACTCCATGACAGCTGTGTTCAAAGCATACCCTTCAGGAGACAGGATCTCCTTGAAGGTGTATTTCCCGGGCTTGACAGGGATATCGGGGATTTCACCGTTTTCATCTGTGTATTCCCGGTAGATCACGACTCCGGCCTCGTCATATACCTCAATCAGGGCGCCGGGAATGGTCTCCTTTTCTGTCAGATCGGTCTTGGTTATTGTCACGGGCCGGTAGATGATCTCATTCAGGACTTTTTCCGGGAGCCCGACCCGGATGATGTTTTCGTTCTCTGCTTTCAGGTCCGGCGTCAGGGAAACGGGGAACCGGTCTGTATTCAGTTTCCACCCTTCCTGGGTTTCCAGCTCCTGCACATAGTATTCGCCGTGGGGATAGTAGCCGGAGAATGCCAGTTTTCCCTCCGCGTCAGTGGCAGCCGCAGCCAGGAGCGTTCCGGCGGGAAGCGTGCGACCGGGGGCTACGATGTCGTTTTTGTTATACAGACCGAAGATAAAGCCTTCTCCGGGAATACGGGTGATTACCTGGTGAATCATACCGTCGCCCTGTTCCAGAACGGTCAGAACCTGCTTTTCCTTCTCCAGATGCAGCTCGCTTTTGAGATAGTCGTTTCCGGCTTTGACCTTCGCTGTCACGCGGGCTGTATGATTATCCGCGTAAACCAGATCCGTCTCATAGCGCTCATCGGAGAAGACATACCCTTCAGGTGCGGATTTCTCCACAACGTAATACCTGCCAAGCGGCAGATCCTTTGATTTGTTATGGCCGCCGGATGTTGTGGTAATGGTGTCGACGAGCTGATCCTTTCCGTAAGGCCTGGTTCCATCCATGCCGACAATATCTTCCGCGGCATAGACTTCAAATACCGCACCGGCCAGGAACCGGTTTTCAAAGATCGGCTTTTCACAACTGTAGCCGTTTTCTTTGATTGTCTCAAACCCGGTCAGCTGCAGACCGGTCTTGTCGATGACGATATTTCCCTTTACAGGGGTATCGTCTATTTCAACCTCGACATGGTATGTTTCATCCGCCTCAGCGCCGACGTCCACTTCGATTTCCTTTGTGTTAATCAGATACCCCTGCGGGCTTTCGATCTCACAGACATAATACTTGCCCCACAGCAGTGTTTCGGGCAGCTGTACCGTACCGGTTTCATCTGTTTCGAAGACGTCGATGGGCTGATCCTTCGGGTAGTGAATCTCCTGGGTGATATACTGGCCGGACTCGTCCTTCAGTTTGAATCTGGCATGGGAAAGAGTAATGACCTTCCCGGTCTCTTCATCAACCTTGATAATCTTCAGCCAGTAGTGATATGCCTCGTTGTTGATGATGTCCATCGGGGTATCCAGCGGATCCTCATCCCCGGTAATCCGGAAATTATAGGGGGATTTGACAGCATATCCGGGCTTTCCGGAAAGCTGCTTAATCGTGTACACGCCGTAGGGGAGTTCCTTGGTCTTGGCCTTGCCGAAGGCATTGGTGACCAGCATGTCCCGCTCGTCCTCCCGGGCCTTTTCATATGAGCCGGCGGAGGAAAGCCAGACAGCAAAAGTGGCGTTGGGTTCCGCGTTCTCGAGAATGCCGGCGTCCGTATGAATGGCGTTGTCCCCGTAGAACTTGATCAGTCCGTACCGCCCCTTCCTGACAGTGTTGAGGAACAGCGCCTGATAATCCACAACAGGGACATCCGACTGTTTGGCCGGATAAGTGGCGTCGATATGAATCTCTGTGTCGCTCGCCTCATAACCTTCCGGAGGGTTGATCTCCTTCAGAATATACTTTCCGGGGAACAGCTCCACTGTTTTACAGGAAGCGTTACTGCCGGAGGAAGAGATGGAGGCGACGACAGTGGCGCCGGCTTTATACAGCACATTGCCCTGGCGGTCCAGGATATCCTCTTCCGCGACGATTGTGAATTCCGCGCCGGTCAGTTTCGCGTCCCCATGCGCTTCGGGAGCCGGGATACTGACAGCTTCAGGCAGGCTTTCCGCAGGGGAGGAGGGTGTTGGACCATTGTACAGGTCGTCGTCCCGTTTATACACTGAGATGGTGATCTGTACAGGGAGGTTTGTGGCGGTCAGCGGGGTGACTTCATCGGATTTTACGATCACACCGTCAAACTCGACCTTTTCAAACAGGTAGCCGGGTGTCGGCCCCTTCTCGACCACATAATAACAGCCTTTCAACAGGGGACTGGACAGGGCAACTCCCTGACTGTCCGTTGTGATGGTTTCCACGAATTCTCTGTTTCCGGTGATTTCCCAGATTGTCTGGTCTTCGCCGGGGACATACCTGTACACATCGAATTTGATTCCTGGAATCGGATTGCCGGTGATGCGGTCGGTTTTCTTGAGCCGCACCCAGCCGGGCGTCGGTTCGTTAGGGACGTCCACCGGATAAACGATTTCTTCTGTTTTGCTGTCTGTGACGATATCGACTTCCGTGCTGAAATGTTTGTCTTTGAAGTGTTCGGGTACAACGGTCTCCTCAACGCGGTATTTGCCGTATGTCAGCAATTCGGTTTCCGCGATACCGTCTGTTCCGGTAACCATGACGGCGACCACGTCTCCATCGCTTTCACCGTTATGGGATGGAAGGCCTGAGATCCGTGTGACAGTGAATTCGGCATCGGCGAGAGCTTCCTTTGTCAGTTCATCCGACTTGAAAATCCGGATTTTTCCCTGAATCGGCTTGTTCTTAAAGGTCAGGGAGTTGACCTTAAGAGGGGTGACCTTGCTGTCTGTTACAGATATTTCCTCGACATATCCTGTGGGATTGTCCTTTTCCCGGACAGTATAGGTTCCGCAAACCAGATCTTTGGACTTCGCGTATCCCTGGGCGTTTGTGGTGAGTGTTTCCACCACGTTGTCTCCGAGGACAATTTCAAACTTGACGCCGGCAATGGGATGGTTGTCCAGTTCATCCAGTTTGGTCAGTTCGATCCATCCGTAATTGGCCTTGTCCTTCACCGTGAGGGAATAGGTCTTGCCATGCTCCCGGATACTGACCGGGAATGTGCTTTCATTCAGCTTGTATTTCGGGGGACAGTAGGTTTCCACGACCGTGTAATCCCCGTATTCCAGCGCTTTGGAAGTGGCTTCACCGGACGCGTTGGTTGTCAGATGGTCAGCTACGCTTCCGTCAGCGGCGAGAATATCAAACTCGGCATTCGGGATCGGATCCTCTGTTTCATCACAGATCTTAATGATTTTGATGTACCCCGAGATCCAGTCGTCGGAAGCGTCAAACGTGGCGATATCGCTCTGGGTTTCCACTTTAACCTCTTTGGGTGTGGAATCCAGCTGATAGCCTTCCGGAGCTTTTGTTTCCCGGATATAGTAGGTTCCGTATTCGATGTTGTCCCAGCGGACGACGCCGGTACTGTCCGTGGTTTTTTCTCTGGTCTCGTTTCCGTTTATGTCAACGGCTCTGGCCTGTTTTGTTGAATCCAGAAGTTCAAAGACGGCACCCGCCAGGGGAATTGTCGTGCCTTTGCGGTATTTGACAGCGGCGACAGAGCCGTAGACAGGTTCGTTGACAACATCCTTCCGGAAGGTCTGCTGAGGCCGGTCAACCGTGACGGTTCCGATAATTCCGGCCGGCTGATAACCTTTCGGCGGTCTGACCTCGACGATGTCGTATTTGCCATAGGGAATTTCCGTCCACAGCACAAGCCCTGATTCATTTGTTTCCTTAGCTGTTCCGACAACAGTCTCAGTACCGGTTTTTCGGAGTTCCAGGAGGGCACCGGCCAGTGTTTTCGGCGTCATGCCGTCATACATGACCTTTCTGTATTTCGTGACCGAAACACTGCCGCGGATGAGGATGTTCGCAATGTTCTTCACGGTTTCCTTATCCGGCTCAACGGTAACATTGACGGGATCCATAACCTCATAGCCGACAGGTGTTTCCTCAGACAGAACATATGTACCGGGATCCAGGTCCGTCCATGCGGCGACACCGTCGGCGTCCGTCTTTTTCGTGACGCTGTAATTGATGTCAGCGTGGGACAGGGTGAAGGATACATCCTTCATGGGATTTCCGGAGTCATCCTTTTTGATCACCTTCACGGAGCCCAGCAGCTTTCTGTTGATGATGGTCAGGGAAGTAGCCTTTCCGTATTCGACCGTAACATTCTGACTGCTGGTGACTTCATATCCCGGAGGCACGGCTTCATCCAGGGTATAGGTTCCGGCTTTCAGATCCGTCCATTCAATGATTCCATTGGCGTCCGTCTGCTTGGTGGAACTGTAGCTCAGGGAGCTGCACGACAGTGTAAATGAAACGTTCTTCATGGGATTGCCGGCGTTGTCCTGTTTTTTAAGCTTGACGGATCCGAGACGGTAGTTGGTGATCGCTACGGAAGTCGAACTGCCAGCCGATACGATGACTTCCTGACTGCTGGTGATCTCATATCCGGCGGGTGTTGATTCTTCAAGGACATATTTACCGGGTTCCAGATCGGTCCATTCAATGGCGCCATTGGAATCGGTCTTTTTGGTGGAACTGTAGTTGAGCGCGGAACTGGACAGCGTAAAGGATACGCCTGACATAGCATTTCCTGCGTCATCTTTCTTAATGAGCTGCACACTGCCTTTCCGCGGGGCAACTTCATACTCGACAGCAAACATGGAAAGATGCACGACGTCGGTGATGACTGTGAGTCGGTCCTTGGCTCCGGAACTGTGGGCGTATAAATGGATACGCTTCACATTGTTGTCTTCGTCTTCTTCCACATCCACGCAGACCATCATATGATGCCGGTTTCCAGGATCGCCAACGCCGACAATATCGCCTGCTTCAACAGGGCAGCTCATTGGCACGGTTACTGTGCAGTTATTTGTTACATCTCCGGAAATATTCCATGTTCCAGACTCAACGAATTTATCCGGATCAACGGCATGTTCGCTCAAAAGGATATCGGCAAGATGAACCAGACTGTAGTTATACTGATCGGACCCTTCGTCATTTTTGCTTGCCCATGCTGAGTACATTGTCAGAGCTCCGGCGCAGGCAAAGGCGGATGCAAAAGTGGCGCAGTCATTATCCTCAACCTGTTCGGGGCCGTCCCACCAGGCTTCGGCAAACGCTTTTGCCTCAAATACGTCAAAGACATAGTCGTTGTATTCAAACGCCTCGCCCGCTTTGGCGGTTCCCAGCGCCTCCCCGGTCCAGGCGGAGTAGAAGGTAACAGTATCACCTTCCTGAACGACCGTTCCTTTTCTGTCCGTGTCTCCAACAAAGGCATAGATATACTGAACCGGATGCGGTTGCATGGTATACGCCCGTCCGGGAATAAAATTCCGGTTGCCAATAAGAACCGTTGCCTTTGCACTGGCACCCTCAACACGGAAAAAACCATAAAAGGGATCTTCCTCGATCTGATTGCTGCCGTTTAATACGTACATTGGAATCGGATTGTTCCCGTCATTATCCCATAGGTATGCCCCGCTGGCTACTAACGTTCCGTTCCAATCTAAAACTGAATCAGTGATCCGGCCTTTTCTGAAACCGCCGATTCTGGCATATCCGTTCGCGGAGGCATATCCGCGTTTGGCCATCCGCAGCTTCCGGACAGCCACTTTTTCTTTTTCAAGCAGGATATAGTCTTCCTCAGCGGTTGGTTTCATGTCCTCTGAATAGACATACCCTTCTGCAAAGACACGACGGCTTTCGATTGTGTCGCTCCAGTATCTGACCAGATACCTGGATTCTCCGCTGTCATCCATATCCGCACGCTCAACAAGAACCACAGCAGGCGAGGTGAGAACACCGCACAAGACACCCTGGCAGTTATACAGATTCGTATCAGCCGGGAGTTCCGCAAACCCGCTGATCTCAACAGTGGCGGAGGTTTCCGGAGAGATGATCAGATCTTCGGGAAGAATATCCGGGTTTTCATTTTCAACGGTTTCTTCCGGGTTTGTTTCTTCGGAATCCGCCGAATCGGTGTTTTCCGGTTCGGATTCTTCTTTTCCGATATCTGTTTCCAGGTTCTCGGACGTGGGCGGTTCTTCTTCGCCCGGAACGGAATCATTTTCGATCAGAGCAGTTTCTGAGTTGTTGTCATCAGAGGAATCTTCCGGAATCTCCGGAGCATCCGGATCGGGAATGGTTTCCGGATCTGACTGCACGGTTGTTTCCGGAGCGGACAGATCTTCGTTTCCGGATAATTCCTTATCTTCCGCGGAGTTTTCCGGTACCGAAGTATCCTCCGGGATGGTGGAATCCACGGGATCAGTTTCCTGCTCACTCACGTTTTCAGACCGGGAAGGGGAGACTTCGCCCATTTCATCTCCGGAGTCTTCCGGAAATTCTTCCTGGGCTTCGGATGGATCCGCAGGATCAGTTATCTGCTCTTTCTCGGCAACCGGGCCGTCTGTTTCGGAGATGACGGCTTCGCCTTTATCTGTATCCGAGTCGGGAGTTTCCGGGGAAATGCTTTCCGCGTTTTTATCTTCAGAGTCCGGATACTCCACGTCCGTTGTGAAAAGGATAACGCCGGATCCGTCCACGGACGTGGAAACAGAACCGTATTCCGTCATTCCGGGAATATCGGCATCGTCGATCACCATATCCTCCAGCGCTGATCCGCGGATGAATCCGTTCAGAATGTTTCCGTCCTGATCCACGAACCAGACGCTGACGGATTCCTCATATGAATCCGCGTAATAGATCGTCCCGCTTTTCCGGACAGTGCATATCAGCAGGGTCATTTCCGGATCGCGGAAGACTTCGACGGCACTGTTGGAGACAACATACGCATGTCCGTTCTTTGATATCGCAGCTGTAATGCTTTGTGAAGAGCCAGCCGCGACGGGGGAGATCAGGATATCCTCCGGGAGAGGGTCTTCCTGCGGTAATTCCTCCTCGACCGGGATGTCAACAGGGTCCGGTGGATCGTCCGCGAATACGGATACAGGGGTCAGGTTGAGGAGCATGGCGAGCATCATCAGCAGCGCCAGTGTCCGTTTCCAGGTGTGTTTTTTCATTTCTTTGTTCTCCTTCCTGCAGAAAAAACTGCACGGCTCTATATTCCTTGGAATTGAGTCCGGGAAAGAATCCGGAAAGAGGACAGGGGACATTAAAAAGTCCCGGAGCGGAAGAACCGTTATCGGATCTGTTCCGTCCGGGATGTCATATAAGAGATAATACTCTTATAGCATAATATATATTTGAGGCTTATTGGTATATTGCTTGTTTCGGTTAACAATAATGGAAAATCCAAGAAGAACTCCCACGGTTTTATGCCGTGGGAGGATATCAACTACATCTGACACACTTATGATAGAAGATTAGGTTCCGTATGAACATAACCTTGGAATTGATTGCGAAAGAAAAAATCAAGCCTCGCTTGAGTTTTCTGTTTCCAGGAAATCAAGTTCTTTCCCGGACAAGTCATAGGCGCCTTGGATAGCCAATGTGATGTCCTGCCCCCCATAGGCAGGAACCAGGTCGTGGACTGCTCCGTCGATTCTGACGGCATTTGCGCCGGGTGGGATATTACCATCGATCCGGAATACGGTGATCGTATCCATGAGAATATCGCTGTAGGTAACTTTCATTTTCCTCATTCTTTCATCTTTGGGCTGCCGGCAGCTTATAAAATAAGAATTCTTGATTCAGGAGACGAATTCCTTTCAGAATACCCGAAGTTTAGAGCGGCTGCATCTGGAAACGCTGTCTCGCGGAGCCCAGGGACCATGTCCGCAGAATCTCCGCGGAGATATCTGCGTTGGGATCAGTACTGAACGGCTCGATTTCGGCAATTTCCGGAATGCCGTCCTCTGCTTCATATGTCAGATACAGTTTTTCCACGGGTTCTCCGTGAACGTGAGCCACAGCATACTCGAAGCGCTCCATCAGACGGGAATAAGGCTGTGCTATTTCCTCCGGATTTCCGTAAAGGATGATTCTGGAAAAAATGTCATCCGGAAGCATTTCATAGTTCACCGCGTTGCAGGCATCGTACCAGTCGTAGGCATAAGGACCGACCAGATACATACACTTACAGTTGTGCGTCAGCAGGTGTTTACAGATCGTTTTCATTTTCTCTTCAGGATATTCTCTGGTGGCAAAAATCAGGACAGCATGCGGAACGGAATAGTCGAGATTACAAATCTCCTGCATAAACTTCCAACTCATTGAACTTGCTCCTCCTTTGACTCTGGATCACAAGTGTTAATATCCTTTTTTCAGGTGCACCCTGCGGCTCTTCCCCGCATATCAAAGATATCAAATCCGATGGCATGTTTTTATGCCATCGTTTCGGACATGTAATCTGAACGGACAGAAAAAAACCCGCGTGTGCTGACACGCGGAAATCAGAAACCGAGGAGGTTACCGGTTTTACCTTATATACTGCCTGAATAGCGTTTCTGTTTCTTTGAAAATCGAGGCACTGGCAGCCAGAATTGCTGTAGAGCGGTCAAACCGGAGATTTTCGGATTCCAGGGGCATGCTGACAATCCCGCCGGACTCCTGCACGATGAGGCTGCCGGCCGCGTAATCCCAGGGCTTCAGATTCAGTTCAAAGAATGCGTCATGGCGTCCGATGGCAAGGTAGGCCAGGTCTATTGCCGCGGAACCGCTTCTTCGGACATCCGCACAGGAATGCAGGAAAGCCAGAGCGAGTTTCATGCTTTTTTCAGCAAGCTCAGCATGATACGGCGCGGTCCCGAAGGCGATCAGCGCCTTGTCGAAGGGATGATCCGAAACGTGGATCGGGTTTCCGTTCATTGTGGCTCCGCGTCCGGCCTCCGCAAAAAACATTTCTTTCATATAGGGCTGCCAGATCAAACCGATTACCGGTTTCCGGTTTTCACACAATGCAATGGATACAGCGCTGCACCGGTAATCATGGATCAGGTTTGTAGTCCCGTCTACAGGATCGACAATCCAGGTCGGAGCATCGGATAGCGCGCTGTTCTCTTTTTCTTCGCCGATTATCTGTGATCCGGGGACCAGTGAGAGAAGTGCCTGCTGGAGGTATTCCTCCACTTCACGGTCGATATTGGTCACGAAATTGGCGTGCCCTTCCTTCTGGTCGATTCGGGAAAGAGACAGGGACGAGAACATGTCTCCGGCGTTTCTGGCGATCTGCATCAGTTGATCCCGCATGGTGTTGCCTCCGATAGCTTTGTTATTTCGTCGCGAATACCGGTTGCCCGTTGACGGCAATATCGCCGTCAATCGGGATCAGGAGATAGCTGCGGCCGTCAATGACCCGGGTTTCAAGGAGATCCGCCTGCTTGGGATCCACCTTGATGGAAACGCTGGGCAGATCCACTTTAAACTGCTTGGGGGCGACAATATTGACTGCGGGAAGCACCGTCCCGGCTCCGAAGGTGGCGTCGAAACCCTTCTGGAAGGCTTCCGTTTTTTCTTCTGATACGCCGGCGTCTGTCAGAACGCGGACCACATCCTGCTTGGAAAGCATAAGCGGTTCCGCCTCCTTGTCATTCTTCTGCTCCTCGATCAGTTCAGACACTACACCGTGCATCTCCTGAACGACATCCAGGGAGCATTCCGTACCCAGCGCCTGCGCGAGCAGTGCCTGAAAATGGTCTGTCTGCTCCGCAGCAGGCATCTCAGCCTGGATATCGAACGCGGCTTTCAGGAACGCTTCATGAGCGTTTTTGCTGTCCTTGCTGTAGAAAAGGATGGTGTTCACATCCGCCGCACCGCTTTCGTACAGCGGGAAGAGAAAACCAAGAGCCGGCGCGTTGGCCAGCCATTCCGGAACCCGCTCATGGAAGCAGCTGTCAGAGGGAACATACCTCAGAGCCGGTTTGTCCTGTTTGACGGGGCAGACGGCGCAGAGGAAGTAGCTGAAAGCCCGGTCGGAGTTCTCATAGTCAATTTCCTCATTGTTATCGCGCTTACGGACGTCCATATCGTCATGCATCAGCAGAATCAGCCAGTTTTCGGCATTCTGGGCGTCTTCAACGGACTGCATATCCGGATGTTCGGCGCGGATTCCGGAAATCAGCCGGGTAAAAAGAGTTTCCAGGGCAGTGTCGTCTCTGAACGCGGTATCCCGGACACGGAGCAGGAGATCATCGATCTCTGTCGGGAAAGCCAGGGGTGTGAGATTCTGTCCGATCTGACCGGAAAGGACTTTTTTGAAGATTGTCATGTATGCCTGGTTTTCCTGCTCATACAGTGACGCAACAGGAAGTGAAAAACTGGTAATCGGATTTCCGATATGATCAACGTAGCAGCCGCAGATCTGGGAGGGGTTGCGTTTATCCGGATTCAGCCTTCTTCTGATCTCGGCGAGGTCTCTTTGGTTCATTGCGTTTATTTGTCCTTTCATGTTGGGATAATGAGGATAAATTCTTTCCAATACTATCCTTCTATGTACATCCCGGGGGATCGGCACGGTGCCAATTCTACCATTAAGCATCTTCGGATGCAATGCTGTTTTCCACAATATATTGTGGTTAATTATTTAGGATGCATCATTTTTATACCATCTGTTTTGTTACGATATCTGTGACCCGGAAACAGTTAAAATGGGGATTATGTCTGTGGAGCGGGCATGATTCAGCGGCAGAGCAGGCCGGCTGAAAGAGGAGGAATGGAATATGATCACTTGTGGAAACCGGCGCGAACTGAATTTCACGAAGGAGGAAACCGGCGCTATCGCGGAGGAACTGGTGGAGGAACTGAGGGAGGAGGAGAATGGCTCGATCCGGGATTTTGTCGGTATGCTGCTTACCCTTGGTTATGGCGGCTTTATGGATTCCCGCTACCGGGATCTTTACCCCATTGCCAGTGAAGCGTTTCACCTGGCCAAGGAGGAGGGGATTGATCTTTACGAGTTCGAGGGCAAGGCGGAGAAAAAGCTTCTGTATCCACCTGTGCGGAAGTCCTTCATTATTGACAATGAAGCCGCCGGCGTAAAATGCCCGTGCTGCGGAAGCACCAATACTTCACGCTTTATCTATGGGAAGAGGATGCCGACGGAGGAGGAACTGCGTTACTACCCGGAGTGCATTCCCGCGGAGCATCTGAAGAGCAAGGTTGATGCGGGAAAAGTGATTCTCCGGAGAAGCGAGCCGGAAACGGTCAAAGTGAACGGTCTGCGGATGCAGACGTCTCCCAGAAGAGTGTGCAGGGAGTGCGGGAAGCGTTTCAAAAGGAATCCTGTGTACATTTCTCCGGATGGGAACAGGATTGCGGATTACCGGGATTATGTGACAGAGATCCGGTTCCGGATTGAAGCCTTCGGCCAGGTCGGCCGGGAGATAGTCATCTCAAAACACGACAACGGTGCCGGCGTACAAATCAGGCATCTTCCCT
>JAEEGL014085219.1_pt1 | contig 12043 bp, 12 predicted proteins | sample 9134231 | NCBI WGS metagenome assembly JAEEGL01 (sample SAMN16246548, study PRJNA631951) | gut metagenome | biome: gut microbiome; feature: rumen; material: fiber-attached | host: Bos | place: Iran: Karaj | collected 2018-10
AGTTTGTCGCGCTCCTTCATGTACAGGCCGTAGATATAGAGGATGTGGTCGCCGGTGACGACGTTGCCCTTTTCGTCTACGCAGAGGCAGCGGTCAGCGTCTCCGTCGTAGGCAAAGCCGACATCGAGGCCGTTGTCCACGACGAACTTCTGCAGATGCTCGATGTGTGTGCTTCCGCATTCAGTATTGATGTTGTAGCCGTCCGGCGCATCGTTCATGACGAAAGTCTTCGCTCCGAGCGCGTTGAATACGCTCTTCGCGATCTGCCATGCTGCTCCGTTCGCAACATCGAGGCCGACCTTCACGTTCTTGAAGCTGAACTTCGACATTCCGATCAGGTAACCTGTGTATCTGTTGCGGCCTTCAGCATAGTCGACCGTGCGGCCGATGCTGTGACCTGTTGCCAGCGGCACCGAGACTTTGTCGTCGAGGTACTCTTCGACTCCGAGGAGGAGATCTTCTTCCATCTTCTCGCCGTTGCCGTTGATGACTTTGATACCATTGTCATAGTACGGGTTGTGCGATGCCGAGATCATGATGCCGCAGTCGAATCCGTCGACTCTCGTCGTGTAAGCCACCGACGGTGTCGTCGTTACGTGCATGATGTAAGCATCTGCTCCCGCTGCTGTAAGCCCCGTGCAAAGAGCCGATTCGAACATGTACGAGGAACGCCTCGTGTCCTTACCGATGACGACCTTCGCCTTCTTGCCGAGACGTGTACCGTAGTACCATCCCAGATAACGTCCGATCTTGACAGCATGCTCGAATGTAAGATCTACGTTGGCCTCACCGCGGAAGCCGTCTGTTCCAAAGTATTTACCCATTAGAGACGCTCACCCCTCTCGATGTCCAGGAAATATTTATATGTGTCGACAGTCAGTTCGCCGCATGCTTCCTCGTCGCAGGCGATGATCGCGCCGTTGTGCATCTGCAGTGCGCTGCATGTCCACTTGTGCGATACGCTGCCTTCAACTGTCTTGGCAAGAGCTCTGGCCTTGTTGTGTCCGCTGATCAGGACCAGGACTTCCTTCGAGTCTGTGACTGTACCGATACCGACGGAAAGAGCCGTTGCAGGTACCTTCTCCGGATCGTCTCCGAAGAATCTCGAGTTGACGATCCTTGTGTCTGTCGTCAGAGCTCTGACTCCCGTTCTGGATGTAAGGCTGGTGTACGGCTCGTTGAATGCGAGGTGTCCGTCAACGCCGATGCCGCCCATGAACAGATCGATGCCGCCGTAGGAAGCGATCTTCTCTTCGTATTTTGCGCACTCTTCCTCCGGATCCTCAGCCATACCGTTGAGGATATTGATGTGCTCAGCCGGCATGTCCACGAGATGATCGAAGAAATTGTCATGCATGAAGTACCAGTAGCTCTGGTCGTGCTCGTGCGGGAGACCAACATACTCGTCCATGTTGAATGTGACGACATTCTTGAACGAGACCTCACCGGCCTTGTTCATTCTTACCAGTTCCTGATAAACGCCGATGGGCGAAGAACCTGTCGGCAGTCCGAGGATGAACGGACGGTCCTCTTTGTGGTTGTTGATCTTGTCAGCGATATAGTGCGCTGCCCAAAGTGACATCTTCTCATAATCGTCCTGTATTACTACTCTCATTTTTAGTATCTCCTTATCTGTTTTTCGTGTTTCTTCTCTTTCTTATTCGGTTTTGCTTATTACTTCACCTGTATTCTTGTAGATGGAATTCTCCGGAACGACTCCGCGCACGCACGATGTCGGATAAACGTTCGAGTTCCTTCCGATCACGGTTCCCGGGTTGCAGACCGCGTTGCAGCCGACCTCGACGTGGTCGCCGAGCATTGCGCCGAACTTCTTGATGCCGGTCTCTACTTCTTCATCACCGTGGACAACGACGAGCTTCTTGTCGCTCTTTACGTTCGATGTGATCGAGCCCGCTCCCATGTGGCTGTAGTATCCGAGTATCGAATCGCCCACATAGTTGTAATGCGGTGTCTGGACGTGGTCGAACAGGATGACGTTCTTGAGCTCGACGGAGTTTCCGACTACGCAGTCCGCGCCAACGAGCGCCGCGCTCCTGATGAACGCGCCGTGACGGACTTCCGTGTTCGGACCGATGATGCAGGGAGCGCCGAGGTAAGCCGTCGGGAACACTTTCGCTGTCTTGTGGACCCAGACGTTCGGCTCTCTCTCCTCATACTCCTCGGGATCGAGATCCTGACCGATGCTGACTATCATCTCCTTGATGCCCGCGAGAGCTTCCCACGGATAAGTGAACTGTTTCAGATAATCAGCCGCCAGAGTATGATCAAGATCATACAGGTCTTCTATAGTATACATATGTGTATTCTCCTTTTTCAGTATTTCGGATCGGGCACGCCCTCTCCGTTCGAACTTTTGAGAAAGACCTCTGTTACAGTGTTGATTCTGCTTTTTCCTTCTTTCTCTGACGACCTGCTCAAGGCCGTGACAGCACCCGCCGAATCTTTCGATAACTGCCAATCCTCGTCAACCAATTACGGTCCCGGCGCTATGACTCTCCGTTCTCCTCCTTCCCACAGAAAATCATTTCCGAAAAATTATATCAGTTAACGTCCTATTATTCAAGACCTGCAGCCACTGCCGCAAAGTAAAAGAGAGCCCGCGATCGGACTCTCTTTTGATAAATGGTAATGTCTTGAGACTTGTTTCCGTCTTTAGGCGCTTACATCATTCCCATGCCGCCGCCCATTCCGGCTCCTGCCGGCATTGCGGGCTCTTCCTGCGGGATGTCTACTACGCCTGCTTCTGTCGTCAGCAGCATTGCCGATGCGGAAGCTGCGTTCTGCAGAGCCGATCTTGTGACCATAGCCGGGTCAACGATTCCGGACTCGATCATGTCGATGTACTGCTCTGTAGCTGCGTTGAAGCCTGTGCCTGCCTTGGAAGCAAGTACCTTGGCTACTACTACGCTGCCTTCGTATCCGGCGTTCGTAGCGATCTGTCTGACAGGCTCTTCCAGAGCTCTCTGGATGATCATTGCGCCTGTCTTCTCGTCGCCTGCCAGCTTCTTGACATATTTAGCAACTGCCGGGATCGTGTTTGCCAGAGCAACGCCGCCGCCCGGTACGATACCTTCTGTAACACCAGCCTTTGTAGCGTTCAGTGCGTCTTCGATCCTGAGCTTTCTTTCCTTCAGCTCTGTCTCTGTAGCAGCGCCGACTCTTACGACAGCAACGCCGCCTGTCAGCTTAGCCAGTCTTTCCTGGAGTTTTTCCTTATCGAATTCGGATGTAGTATCCTCGATCTGAGCGCGGATGACTTTGACTCTTGCGTCGATGTCCTTCTTTGCGCCTGCTCCGCCGACGATGACTGTGTTGTCCTTGTCGACCTTTACGCTTGCAGCTGTTCCGAGCATGTCGACTGTTGTCTCTTTCAGGTCATATCCGAGCTCTTCGCTGATGACTGTACCGTTTGTCAGGATAGCGAGGTCTTCCATCATGGCCTTTCTTCTGTCGCCGAATCCCGGAGCCTTGACTGCTACGCAGTCGAATGTTCCTCTCAGCTTGTTGACTACGAGTGTTGCGAGAGCTTCGCCTTCGATGTCGTCAGCAACGATGAGGAGTTTTCTTCCTGTCTGTACTACCTGCTCGAGCAGCGGGAGGATGTCCTGGATGTTCGAGATCTTCTTGTCTGTAAGAAGGATGTACGGGTTCTCGAGGCTTGCTTCCATCTTCTCCATGTCGCTTGCCATGTACGGCGAGAGATATCCTCTGTCGAACTGCATACCTTCAACTACGTCGAGAGTTGTTCCCATGGACTTGCTCTCTTCTACTGTGATGACGCCGTCTCTGCCTACCTTTTCCATAGCCTCAGCGATAAGTCCGCCGATCTCTTCGTCAGCAGCGGATACGGAAGCGATCTGAGCGATGCTCTCCTTAGTCCTTACAGCCTTGGAGTTCTTCTTGATAGCCTCTACTGCTACGTCTACAGCGCCCTGGATACCCTTCTTCAGTACCATCGGGTTTGCTCCTGCAGCAACGTTCTTGAATCCTTCTTTGATGATGATCTGTGCAAGAAGTGTAGCTGTCGTCGTTCCGTCACCGGCAACGTCGTTAGTCTTTGTAGCTACTTCCTTGACGAGCTGAGCTCCCATGTTCTCAACGGGATCTTCAAGTTCTATCTCGCGAGCGATCGTAACACCGTCGTTCGTGATAAGCGGAGAACCGAATTTCTTCTCCAGCAGTACGTTTCTTCCCTTAGGTCCGAGCGTGATCTTTACTGTGTTAGCAAGCTTGTCAACGCCGTCCATCAGTTTTTTTCTGGCCTCTTCGCCGTAGTACAAATCTTTTGCCATTGTCTGTTTCCCTCCTTATTATTCAACTGTAGCCAGGATGTCTTTCTGGCTCAGTATCGTGTATTCTTCACCATCGTACTTGACTTCTGTTCCTGCATACTGTGAGAAGATCACATTGTCGCCGATCTTGACGATCATCTCTACGTCTTCTGTTCCCGGTCCTACTGCTACGACCTCAGCTACCTGCGGTCTTTCCTTAGCCTGTCCCGGAAGGACGATGCCGCTCGCTGTCTTTTCTTCAGCTTCAAGTTTTTTGATGACTACTCTGTCACCCAATGGTTTGATTCCCAAGCTCATTTTCATTACCTCCATTTATATCGAATATATATTTGACTTTGTTAGCACTCTTTTATTTTGAGTGCTAAATATATTTTAGTCATTTTGCTCCTACTGTCAACCCTCTTTTCCATCTTTTTCTCTCTTTTTCACCGACCATCTTCAAAGCCCTCGCCAATATGGATCATATGACATTTCTCATTCGGCGGTCCTCTACGAATACTGCCCTGTTATTTCCCGAAAAGTACACTTTTCAGAAGGCTGTATACGAACTTGCTTACATTTCATCAGAAAAAGTGCACTCCTCAGTCTTTCAGGCTGTTTCCGGCAATAAAAAAAGGCTGATGATAGTGATATTTCACTAAACACGATGTTTCCTGCATCATGAGATGCAGAAACAGATCGTTCATCTGCCCGAAAAGTGTACTTTTCATCGATTATTGCGGCCAGGATCGTACACTGCTGAAAGCGCGGATCCGTAACCGCACACCGTACATTAAAGATCCCGGCTGTTCTCCCTCATATAATAGAAGAGGTACTGCTGCGCGATGCCGCCGTACTCGCCGAAAGTGTCTCTGGCGAACGCTGCCATCTCCGCCGGCTTATCGAGGCCGTAGAGTTCGCTCATGACCCGCTTCACCCAGACGTCTATCGGGAAGCTGTCGAGCTGGTGAAGCCCGAATAAGCGGATACAGCTCGCTACCTTCGGTCCGACTCCGCAAAGGCACGACGGATCTTCGTATACCATGCCCATGCCGTTCTCCTCGATGCACCTCGCGGTCTCCACGAGATACCTTGCTCTGTATCCCAGACGGATATCCGCCAGATCGCCCTCTTCAAGTCCGGCGAGCACAGCGCTTGACGGCACGGCATATCTCATCTCTCCCTCGAACTCTCCGGCAGGCTCGCCGAACGCCCTCGAAAGATCGCGGATGTTCTTTTTTATCCTCGGGATATTGTTGTTCTGAGAGATGATGAAGGACACCGTCATCTCCCAGGGGTCCTGCCTCAGTATCCTTATGCCGCCTCCGTAAGCGACCGCCCTCTCCATCACGCCGGAGCCGTCCCGTCCGATCAGTTCCCTTTTGATCTTCCCGTAGTCACGTCCGAGATCGAAATAGTCGTACCAGAAATCCCTTTCTTCTTCGGTTCCTTCATCAGTTCCATCTTCACCATCCGCGCAGGTCACTATCAGAGTGCCGCCTGAAAACGGCGCCGCTTCCGGCGCCTGCTCCAGTCTTATATTCGCGGGACGGGAAGCGGCTATTCCCGAATATGAACCGTCTTCGTTCCTGTCCCATCTGAAGCACTGTCCGCATTCGAATATGTGCTCCAGGCATGTGTCTTTTACTTCGAATCTCAACCCATTTCCCTCACTTCGATATTCAGCCGCTCGACGTTGAACGACGTCATTTTTTCGATCTCTTTCACGCACTCTTTCTGCAGTGCGGCGGCTGCCTTCGGTATGACAGTCTCCTCGCCGAATACGCACAGCAGTCTGATATGCAGCTCCTCGAGGCGCTTCTCCGTTACGATCTTCTTTATCTCTTTGACTTCCGGATCGTCGGTCGCTATATACTCGACGATGTCGGAGATGACCTTCTCGGAAATGAAATAGTTGCCCAGATAGCTGTAAGTCGGACGGACAACGGCCTTTTCGCTTACGTCATCCTTGTACTTGCCCCAGCCCCGGAATATCCTCAGGGGATCCATGAAATACCCCGAGAACTGGCGCTTCAGCTGCGCTGCCGGCACCGGGACGACATGCTTGCCCTGATAGTTCCTCTGCTTGAAGGCTTCTTCCCTCTGATCTTCCGTCGTTATGTCCTCGATATGGATCATCTCGGATATCTCCGGGAGGTCCAGCCTCTGGGCTATCTTCACGACCATGCCGTCGCTCGTGCCCAGTATCAGGATGTTCTTGGGATCTGTTTCCCTGATGTTCCTGACTGCTTCCGCCCGGCGGATATCGTTCGTGAAAAGGGCGGCTTTTATGGCGCCGATCTTCGTCGGTTCCCTCTTCGCGGACGAGCCGCAAACGATGTTATTCTTATATATGAAGAGCCCGTCGTCTATTATCGCTTCGATGCCTCTGTCTCGGCAGAGATCCATCGCCTGATAACTTTTTCCCGTTCCGCTCTTGCCAACGAGTGCGTATACTTTCATCTTTACAACTCTCTTTTTTAATGCTATACTGACTTTTGTAAAGAAATCTTACAACATAAGGAGGATCGAATTATGGCTTATGTAATCAATGATGCTTGCATCAGCTGTGGTGCTTGCGAAGCAGAGTGCCCGGTAGGTGCTATCTCAATGGGTGACGGACAGTACGTCATCGACGCTGACACATGCATCGACTGTGGTGCTTGCCAGGGTGCTTGCCCGGTAGACGCTCCGCAGGCTGGCTAAAATCAGCAAAATCAATAACCGTTTCTCTCATGGAGAAACGGTTATTTTGTTTTTTGTCTTTATTTGTTCTCCATGTAGTAAGCCAGCGAATGGAGACTGTCGCTGAGGTGGACGTTCTCCAGAGCCACCCCTTCAGGCACGTTCACATCCAGAGCCGTGAAGTTCCATATTCCGCGGACGCCGCCGGCGCACAGTTTGTCGGCGACTTCCTGCCCCGAATTCTTCGTCGTACAGATGATGCCGATATCGATGCTGTTCTCCTCGAGGAACTCGGACAGCTCCGCATAGTCCTTCACTTTGATGCCGTTGATACGCATGCCAATAAGCCTCGGATTGACCTCAAAAATGCACTCGACTATAAAGCCCATGTTCGAATAATGGGTATAGTTCGCGAGCGCCTGGCCGAGATTGCCTCCGCCGACCAGGACCATTTTGTATTCTTTGTCCAATCCAAGGATGCTGCTGATCTCATCAAAGAGATCCTTGACATTATATCCATATCCCTGCTGGCCGAAACCGCCGAAATTGTTAAGATCCTGACGGATCTGGGAAGCGGTATAGCCTGTCAGTTTGCTGAATTCCTTCGAAGAGATCTTGTCCTTCCCCTCGAGCATCAGCTCCTTGAGATACCTCCTGTACCTCGGCAGCCTTTTTATGACTGCTTTTGAAATGTTATCGTTCTTTGGCATCGTGTTACCTGCTTATTTGTTTTCATCAACATAAGCAACCAGATCTGCCACGGTCTGGAATTTCTCTGCCTCTTCGTCAGGGATCTCGATACCATATTCTTCTTCGATAGCCATAATGATCTCTACCGCATCAAGCGAATCTGCTTCAAGATCTTTCATCAGATGAGTTTCCAGAGTGACCTTATCTTCATCGACTCCGAGCTGCTCAACTATTATTTCTCTTACCTTGTCAAAAACCATTTTTTAGACCTCCGTAATCACTATGAAATAATTATAAATTAACCATCGTGGCTATTGCAACCACTTTTGATAATATTTTGACAATTTTTCTTTGCTGTCCTCGAGTTCTTTGCTGAGCGCGTCCAGCCTCAGATAATCCGACAGGACGTCCTCCCTGCACATCTCCTCTTCGAGCTCGTGGATCCGTATTTCGAGGGCTTCGATCTTGTTTTCAAGTTCTTCCTGTTCCCTCTTTTCGCGGCGCGCTTTTGCTTCCGCTTCCTTCTTCAGCCTGCGCTCTTCAGCGGCGCTGAGCTTCGGTTTTTCCTCCTCGGAAGCAGCCCTGTCCTTCGCCGCCTTCCCCATCTCGTCCAGATACTTCGTCCCGGACTGGATGCGTTCCTTCTTGTCTATGTAGTAATCGTACTTTCCGAGGTATTCCGTCAGGCCGTCCCTCTCCAGTTCGAGTATCCTCGTCGGCACCTTCGAAAGCAGATATCTGTCGTGCGAGATGATGATCGCCGTCCCCGGGAAGTCCATCAGCGCATCCTCGAAGACCTCCTTCGAGTCGATATCCAGATGGTTCGTCGGCTCGTCCAAAAGCAGCAGGTTCGCGCCCGACAGCATCAGTTTGAGAAGCGAGAGCCTCGCCTTCTCTCCGCCCGAGAGCGCGCTGACCGGCAGGAAGACGTCGTCTCCCCTGAACAGGAACCTTCCCAAAAGCGACCTCATCTGCGTGTCCGAGTACAGTCTGTATTCGTTCTTCATCTCGTCGAAGACCGTGTTCCTCTCGTCGAGGAGCCTCTGCCCCTGGTCGTAGTAAGCGATCTCGACGTTGTGTCCATACTTGATCGAACCCGAATCCGCTCCGAGTTCTCCCTTTATCATCCTGATCAGCGTCGTCTTTCCGATACCGTTCGCTCCGACGATGCAGATCTTCTCTCCGCGTTTTATGTCGAATCCGACATTCCTGAAAAGCTCTTTCTTTTTGCTTCCATAGCCGAACGACTTAGAAAGATCTTTCGCGAACAGCACGTCCGTGCCGCTCCTGAACTTCTCCTTGAAGTGGATCTTCACCTTCCCGATCTCGGCCTCCGGCCGCTCGAGCCTCTCCATCCTCTCGAGCATCTTCTCACGCGAGGCGGCCCGCTTCGCGAGCTTTTCCGTCCCGCGCCCCTTATAGCGTCTGATCAGTTCCTCCTGGCGCGAGATCTCCTTCTGCTGCTTGTTGTAAGCCCGCAGTTCCTCCTCGCGGATCTCCCTCTTCCTCTCAGCGTAGAAATCGTAATTGCCTTCATATATATGCAGGCGGCCGTTCCTCACCTCGAAGATCCTCGTCGCCGTCTCGTTCAGGAAATATCTGTCGTGCGAGACGATGATGATCGTCCCTCTGTATGATGAGAGATACTGCTCGAGCCACTTGAGCGTCCCGATGTCGAGGTGGTTCGTCGGCTCGTCGAGCAGCAGTATGTTCGGTTTAGTAAGCAGCAAGGCCGCCAGAGCCAGCCTCGTCCTCTCGCCGCCCGAAAGCATGCTGATCTTCTTATCATAATAGTCCTCGCCGAACGCCATGCCCGCGAGCACTCCCTTGATATCGCTCTTGTACCTGTATCCTCCGCGCATCTCGAATTCGTGCATCAGATCTTCGTACCTTTCAAGAGCTTCCTTCTGATCCTCGCCCGAAAGCTCGGACGCCAGATGAGACAGCCTCAGCATCTCCTCCTCCATCTCGGAAAGATCGCTGAATAGATCCTCCATCTCTTCGAGGACAGTCCTCTCCGAAACGAACTCGTCCCTCTGCCTGAGGTATCCGATCTTCATGTCCTTTGACACGAAAACGTCGCCCGAAGTGGCGCTCTCCTCTCCGGACAGTACATTGAGGAGCGTCGTCTTCCCGGCGCCGTTGGCGCCGACGATGCCCACTCTGTCGCCTCCGTTGATACCGAACGTTATCCCCTCGAGTATGGTGTCTGCTCCGTATTCTTTTTTGATGTCTTTCGCGCTGAGTACTATCATAACGGCAGATGAGCTATAGCATCGAGCGACAAGTCGCTCGTATTTCCCTTGATGTAACTGTAATGTCCGGCCGCGCCTATCATCGCCGCGTTGTCCGTGCACAGGACTGCAGGCGGTATGCACAGTCTGATGCCGTGCTCTTCGCACGCTTCAGTAAGCTTCTCCCTCAGTCTGGAGTTCGCCGCGACTCCGCCGGCAACGACGAGCTTGTCCTCTCCCGAGTCGAGCGCTGCTCCGACCGACTTCGCGACTATGACGTCGAGGACGGCTTCCTGGAACGAAGCTGCCACGTCAGCCGCGTTCACCTCGTTTCCTTTCTGCTTCTCCCCGTTGACGTAGTTCAGAACGGCTGTCTTGATCCCGCTGAACGAAAAGTCGTATGTGCCGTCATCGAGAAGCACCCTCTTGAAATGGATCGCTTCTCTGTCTCCTTCCTTCGCGAGCCTGTCGATCGCCGGGCCGCCCGGATACGGCAGTCCGAGGACCCTCGCGACCTTGTCGAACGCCTCGCCAACAGCATCGTCCCTAGTCTGCCCGATCGTGTGCAGATCGTTATACTCCGTCACCCTGACGATATTCGTATGCCCGCCCGACACTACCAGCGCCATGAACGGCGGCTCGAGATCGGGGTACTGCAGATAGTTCGCGCTGATGTGACCGTGTATATGATGGACTCCGACCAGCGGCTTGCCCGTCGCCAGAGAGAACGCCTTCGCGGTCGCCACTCCGATCACGAGAGCTCCGATCAGTCCCGGTCCGTATGTCACGCTGAAAAAGTCAACGTCATCCATCGTCATGCCCGCTTCATCGAGAGCGCGCTGCGTGACGTGGTTGATGTTCTCCAGATGGTGGCGCGAAGCTATCTCCGGCACGACGCCGCCATAAGCCTTATGTATGTCTATCTGCGACGAGATGATATTCGAAAGCACCTCGCGTCCTCCCCTTATCAGGGCGACCGCGGTCTCATCGCAGCTCGATTCTATTGCAAGTGTTACCAGTTTCTTTTCATCCATATCCATCTTCCTACAGAACATGCTCCCTTCCCGAAGTCATCCTCCACATGATGAGAGCGTCCTCGTGATCGTCGAAATAGTAATCCTTCCTGACTCCGACGCCTTTGAATCCGTGTTTTTTGTAAAGTTCCTGAGCCGGCTCGTTGCTTACTCTCACCTCGAGAGTATAGTCCATCACGCCTTCCGCCCCGCACACGTCGAACATCGTCTCCATGAGGGCCGAAGCTATCCTCATCCGCCTGAACTTCGGAGCGACAGCAACGTTCGTGATGTGCCCCTCGTCAGCGACCCGCCACAGGCCCATATATCCGACGACCTCTTCCTCATTCGCCGCAACAAGATAAAGGGCGATCTTGTTCTCTTCGATCTCCCTTTCGAAAGACTCCTTCATCCACGGGATCGTCGAGCAGAGTTCATCGATGAGAGCCATGTCCTCCGCGTCTTCGAGGCGCGCGGCCCTGATGAAAACACCCTCAGCGCCCTCCAGCTCTACCGGAAGCATCCCGCTGAGATTCTCTTCGCGCCCGCTCATTTCGCGCCGCCTTTCCCGGCCGAACCTTTCCCGGCCACGCCTTTGCCGAGCTTGCCCTCGCGGAGATTCTTCTCTGCCTCAGCCATCCTCATGTACTGCGGCTTCACATCCTCCGCCGAAAGACCTGTGAGGCTCCCGAACTGCTCCGGATCCGCCAGCATATCGGCCGCCATCTCGCAGACCGCCGCCGCGTCCTGGGTCCTCTCGTCGAGCCTGTAGACCTTGCCTTCGCAGAGCTTTTCGATCTGATCTCTGTAAGCCGACACCCCGTCGCCCATGAACAGCAGCTCGTCCCTGTCTCCCAAAAGATCTATGAACTCGTCCAGCATGTACGGACCGGCCGGCACGACTTCGCAGAAATCCTTATAAGCCCCGGCGTACACCTGGTTCCTTCTCGCATTGAAAAGCGGACACACTGTCACGCCTTCCTCCTCTGCGTCATTTTCACTGATACCGAAAGCGAACAGCGTGGGCACCGCTATCAGCGGCACTCCCGACGCCTGGTTCAGGGCGCGGGCCGTCGACACGCCTATCCTGATCCCGGTATATGATCCCGGTCCCGTCGATACCGCTATG
>JAEEGL014325389.1_pt1 | contig 12043 bp, 9 predicted proteins | sample 9134231 | NCBI WGS metagenome assembly JAEEGL01 (sample SAMN16246548, study PRJNA631951) | gut metagenome | biome: gut microbiome; feature: rumen; material: fiber-attached | host: Bos | place: Iran: Karaj | collected 2018-10
CCGATCAGTGCAGCCATTTCGTCACGCACTTTTCCGCCCTTGCTGTCCGGGATAACCGCAACAAGCGGGCGGCTGGCGCTCAGGCGCAGTCGTGTCAGTTCCTCGTGGCAGAGGTCCGCGCATGCCTGGGTAATCACAAGCACAGCGACGTTTTCATCAGCAACTGCACTGTCTATCATGCGGCGTACGCTGTCCGGGCCATTAGCCAGTTCTCCGTCGATGCCGGCAAGCCGCAGTCCCGTCAGCGTGTCGATATCTCCCGCGATTGCAAAGTACTTCATCAGGCCATGAACAGCAGCAGCAGCGCAACGATCAGGCCGTAAAGCGCAACGCCTTCCGCAAGGCCGACAAAAATCAGCGCCTTGCCGAACGCACCTTCATTCTCGGAGATCGCACCCAGTGCGGCACTTGCAGAGGATGCTACAGCGATACCGCCGCCGATGCCGGAAAGGCCGACAGCAAGCGCAGCGCCAACGTAGCGAAGGCCGTCCGCGAGCCCGGCGGAGGCAGCTGCGGCACCAGTACCCAGGGCGAAAACCCCGCCTGACAAGCCAACGACCGATGTCAGCACGAACATCGCACCAAAGCTGATAAGATTTCCATAGAGCGCACGTTTTGCTTTCTGTCCGCGCAGCTTTCGTACGCCGATCATAAACAACGGGTAAAACACGAAGAAAGAGATTGGAAGCAGGATGAGATAGATCACGTTGTATTCCTCCTAAACCGTATAGTCGATGTTTTTCGTTTTGAAAGCAAAGCCGCCGTCTTCATAAAAGCGGCCGAACAGCTCGTAGAATTCCAGTCGCATGACCTGAATGCCGACAAGAAAGCCTTCGAATCCCATCACGAACAGGTTTCCAAGTACAATGACGACTGGATTCATATTTGATCCGGCCAGCATCTGCACGACCAGCATCAGTCCGACATGCGTGATCGAGTAAGCGCCGACGCGCAGGAAACTAAGTGTGTTCGTCAGATAACTCAGCAATGTCTCGAATATTTCAAAGAAGCCGCTTCCGAGAAGACTTCCCAGTTTGATTTTTTTCCAGTCGGGATCACCCTTCAGCAATTTGTGAAGCGGTTCGCTCAGGAGCATCAGCAGTACCGGAAGAACAAGCACAATCAGAACGTAGGCCGGTTTGAACAGATTGATACCCAGTGCCAGCTTGCCGACCGCGGCGAGAATCAATCCGAGATAGAAAACGAGACCTGTAAGGCTGTTCGGTCCGAAGAGCACCTTGCCCCAGTCGTGCTGACGTATCCCGTTAACCATATTCAGCACCATGACAAGGCAGAGCATGAAAACGCCAAGTCCAAGCGAAAGGACAAGCAGTATCGTTACGTGGTTTCCTTCAAGGATCTTGAAGCCCGGAAGGATTTCCTCAAAGCCGAACACGCTTCCGTAAACGAAACCGAATGCCGTAGCTGCTACGCCGCAGCACATGATGATCGGACCCAGCCAGTTCTTTTTAAAGCGGGCAAGCAGGAAACCAATAACAATCAGACCTATCCCCTGCCCGACGTCTCCGAACATGATGCCGAAAAACAGGATAAAGCTCAGTGCCATGAATACAGACGGATCTACTTCATCGTAGGCGGGAAGGCCGTACATTTCCAGCAACGGCCGGAAAACGCGTGCGAGGAATCCGCTGTGCATCTTGGTGGGAGGCTCGCCCGCATAAGCGCTGTCCTCCACGGAACTGATCATGCAGCTGATATCCTGTCTGTCCCTGAACAGTGCCTCATACTCTTCGACACTGCCGGCCGGTACCCAGCCAGTAACATAAAAACGTCCGTGACGATATCCGGACAGGCTCCGGAGTTCCGCGCAGCCTGACGTGAACTTCAGATAGGAAAACAGAGCCAGCAGATCTTCTCTGTTGTCCCGCTTCAGGCGGGCAAGTTCCTCATCCAGCTCCGTCAGACGAATCTGCAGTCTCGCGTTCTCCTCCTGTAATTGACGAGATGTCTCCTCTGCCGTGCCGTGGAAGCTTGCCTGCTCCAGGATGCGGATACGCTCGAAGCCCATCGAGGCAAACGTCGCGTCCAGTTGTCCGACCGCGCTGTCAAGCGCGAAATACATTCCGTAGACATGCTGCTCATCGCGGCCAGTCGGGAACAGGAATATGTCCTGTCTCGATGACGCCCAGTGATAGCAGGCGTCGAAATGATCCTTCCGAACGCGTACGAAGCGGCATTTCACATATTTCATGGCGAACAGATCGCTCAGTTCCTCGTCGACAGCCGTCAGATGCTCAAGCTGCCTGACAAAGCTCAGGTTGTTCTCGATCTGTTTGGCAGTACCGTCTCGTTCGGCCAGAAGGCTCTCCGTCTGTCCTGAGATTTTCTCCAGCTCTTCGGCAGCCGACTGACCCGAGAAACGCCTGTCTTGAAACGGAGCGAAGGCCGGTTCGATATCCATGCGTTTCATGAGTTCGCGCGCGTGCTGCAACAGCGCAGCGTGCGCGTTCTGAGTATCATAAGGGATCAGCTTATATTTCTCTCCGAGCGTCTCCAGTGCGCTGACAGGATGGATCGGCCGGTCGATCACGAAAGACGCGATCGCCTCATCCACCTTGTCCTGCGGTCCGGACAGTGTTGCAAGAACCATTTTCTCAACGGACAAGCGCTCACCCCCCTTGGGATCAATCAAAATCAGTTCACAGCACCTGGAACGGATCCACGCCGAGCCGAACCGCTTCGTAAACGCGGATCATGCGGCGGCACTCGATCTGCTTGAGCGTCAGATGAGCCTGCGCCGTGCAGATTCCGGAATCCGGGCCGGTCATGAGACGGCGGCAGAAATCTATCAGCGCAAGATCGTATGCCTTTTCCGGCACAAGTACAGCTTCACCGAAGCGCCTGCTCCAATGCCGCCTGCGGAGGATCTCATAAACGTGTTCAAGATCCACAGCGGCACGGATCTGGCGGATCATCTCATCCGAAAGATGGCACCGTACCGGAACGAGCAGACCTTCAAGATCGTCCAGCGCGTTCGGATAGTACTGCTTCAGTCGCAACAGATGCGTCAGATTCAGGCAGTCAGCTTGCGTTCCCAGATACTCTTCAAGGCGCTTTTTCTGTGGCCCGGAGTACTTCTTTTTCAGATACTCAAATACAGCCGTATAGGAGCGGATCTCCAGCAGGCTCGCCGCTTCGGCGTATGAAGGAAGTCCGCCGCTGCTGAGACCGATCATGTGAAGGACTTTCGAATATACTGTTTTTTCCGTTGCGCGAAGAAGGCCCTGCCAGTCTGTACAGCTATCCAGCAGTATTTCGTCTAGCTGGCTCTTTTCAAGAAAGAAATCATGGCCTGACAGCAGATTATCTCCGTTCTCCCTGCCGCTGAGTCTTCGCAGCGCGGAGAGGATTCGTTTGAGTTCATACTGATAAGCGACAAGTTCAAGATAACGTTTGTCGGTCATCGTTGCGAATCGGCAGATGCGCGCTTGCTCATCCACGTACTGCCGCCAAAGCGCGGCTGAAAAGCTTTGTGTACTAGTCTCGTCGGAAGGAAGCAATTCAACAGCCGTCTTCCAGGCCGGCATACTTCTCAGTGCCCAAACGAGTTCCGCGGTGTTTTTGCTGCGGCACAGTTTGTCCCAGTCGCGTTCCGTAAGCATGCGCCCGCACAGCGCACGCACCTTAGTCGCTATCGCGGCGCCGCTACTGTTCATCTAGCCCCACCACGATCTGAAATAGTTTGTTGATAATCTGCTCGCGGCTGCTTTCGAACCTTGCCTTCGCCTGCTCCATTTCCGTGTCGAGCGTGGACTCCAGCTGACGTATATCGTCATCCGCGTATTCTTTGGCTTCCTGCTGTACCTGCGCGACATATTCAGCCGCACGTTGCATCATTTTCTCGTGAAGCTGTCTTTTTTCCGCTTCAAGATCTGCTTGAAAACGCTCCTTTTCATGAAGCGCTTCCGCATAGATCTCCTGTGCTTCATGTTCCGCGCCAACGATGACACGCATCATTTCCTTCGGCGTCATACAGCGCCTCCCAGTTCTCTGTCCTTTTTGATCCGACGTATATCGCTGCCCTTGAAGACAAGTTCCGTGTATTCTCCTTTCAGTCTGGAAACGATCTGCGGAGAATACCGTCTTGAGAGTTCTTCGTCACTGAGGTTCGTACTGATGATCGTAGTCCTGCCTTCGCAGAGTCTGGAATCGATCAAAGTATACAGAGCGGTAGGCGCATAGCCGCCCGACATTTCCGTACCCAGATCGTCCATGATCATGAGGTCGCAGCCAAGATAACGCTGCACCTGTTCCTGTGCCGTTTCACCGGCTTCGGTACCGCGGGAGAATTTCTGCAGTTCAAAAGCGGACAGGCAGGCAACAGCCGACTCGTACGCCACGGAGAAGCCTTTGCCGGCAACCACACGCGCAATACATGCGGACAGGAATGTCTTCCCGAGACCCGTTCCGCCCTGAAACAGCAGATTGTCCGCGCCTTTGCTGAATTTTTCTGCGTAAAGGCGGCAGTAATCTCGTATCATTCTCATCGTCTGCCGCGGAGAATCTCCAGATTCGTCCGGGCGTTCGGAATAGTAGCTCAGATCAAAGGTTTCAAAGCTTTCACTTCCGAGCTTCAGCAGGCTGGAGAGCGACTTCCTGACTTCTTCCCGATACAGCGCCTCCAGACAGCTGCACAAGACGCCGTTCCTGTATCCGGTATCCTGACAAAGCGGACAGCTGTAGATTTCGTCTATGTAGTTTTCCGGATAGCCGGCCTCGCGCAGAAGCTGCCTGCGCCGGTCTTGGAGCGCCAGACTACGCTGCGCAATCGCGCCGATCGCGTTCTCAACGTTCTCACCGTGCCGCAGTGCCGTCACGGCCGCCTGCGGAACCAGGGCGCGCAGCTCCCGTTCAACGCTCTGCAGTTCGGGCGCCTTTCGATATGCCTCAGCTCGTCGGGCGATCTGCAGTTCCTCATTCCGCGCACGCACCTGTGCCAGGGAACGGCGCGCGTTTTCCATCAGTTTTCCGTCCATAATTAATCCTCCGCACAGGAAAGGGGATCATTTCTTTCGAAGCTGTTCGATCATTTTTTCCATTCGCGCGCGATCCGACTGTGAGGAGACTTCCCCGCGCTGTGATCTGCCTCGAGGATTATCGGCGCTCCTCCGATCGAGCTTCTCGATCTCCGATACGCCGTGTAATCCCTTCGCGTTCCAGCTTTGAATAATCGAATCCATGTAACGCCATTTCAGTGATCCTGTATTTGTTACAGTCCTGTCATAGGCGAGCTCGATCGCCTCCGGAGAAAAGCCCTGGCTGAGCCAATCCTCAATATACCGTCTTTCGCTTGCACTCAGCGCGCGGTCAGTAAGCCCCAGAGCTTTTCGGACAATCTCAACTCCCTGTTCCTGACGTTCCTGCCTCCGAATGTATTCCTCAGCGAGTTCACCCGTAAGAATCTCGCGGTTGACCCACACGAACGCCTCCCGCTCGATGTATCTCATGGTTGGACGCCTGCCCTCTCCATACCGTCTTGAATACCGTTCCGAGCAGTAGTTGATGAGCAGCATTATCGCGTCCGCGCTCAATCCGAGGTGATCATACATGCCGAAGAGCGTTTTCAGTTCCGTTCCGGAAAGAATATGTCCGAGCTTGCGCTGCGCCTCTCCTACGAGTGCCTGAAAGTTCGTATCATTTTCGCAGCGGCGCGCGACCTCTGCGGCGTCATACTCCGGCAGTTCCTCTGGCGGCGGAAGCTGCTGCGCAGACGCGGGAAAGGCGTCCAGTCTGCGCAGCACGGCGGCGGCCGCCGCGATTTCCGTCTCTGTTTTTCCCAGAGCTTTCGCTGTTTCAGCGATCTCCAGAACGCGCCCGCTATGATGCAGATACAGAAGCAGCAGTGCCGCGTCGCCGTTGCCGGATCCCAGGACCCGTTCGACGCAGACGCGCTGAATCATTAACATATTATTTTTATTTCCTGTATCCATACCGGACCTCTTTCGCGAGAGTTTTGGAACGCCGCGCAAACGTATCACAGCTGCCGTTAATGTCTAATTATCATACCACAAAGATGCTCTTGTAGCAATATGCTTTTCTATGTTATAATTCTATAATAAACAATGCCGAGAGACGCTCTCGGTAAACTGAGGTACGCATAACATGCTTGAATTACTCTCTCCAGCCGGCAGCCCGGAAGCGGTTAAGGCGGCTGTTCAAAACGGTGCTGACGCCATATATCTGGGATACGGAGATTACAACGCGCGACGCGGTGCCCGGAATTTCTCCGATGCTGAGTTTGCCGAAGCGGTATCCTACTGCCGCGTACGCGGCTGTAAGGTATACGTGACACTAAACACACTCGTCTCCGACCGTGAGATGAAGGACGCCGTAGATCTCGCAGCGCGCGCCTCTTCACTCGGAGCTGACGCTATCCTTGTTCAGGACCTGGGTCTGGCTTCCGTTCTGCACCGATCGCTGCCAGACATCCCTCTTCACGCTTCCACACAGATGAGCGTCCACAGTCTCGCAGGCGTTTGCGCGGCTGCAGAAATGGGCATGACCCGAGTGGTTCTCGCTCGGGAGCTTCGCTATGAGCAGATCGCCTATATCGCATCACGCGCGCCAGTGGAGGTCGAAGTTTTCGTTCACGGCGCATTGTGCATGTGCCATTCCGGGCAATGTTATATGTCGGCTCTCATCGGCCGACGAAGCGGCAACCGCGGAATGTGCGCACAGCCCTGCCGCCTGGAATACAGTCTCGGCGGCCGCATGGACGACCACCCTTTGAGTCTTAAGGACAACTGTCTCGTCCGTGAGCTGCAGCTGCTCGATCAGGCGGGAGTTAACTGCGTGAAGATTGAAGGCCGCATGAAGCGGCCGGAATATGTCGCGATGGCGACCGGAATATACTCCCGGGCAATTCGCGACGGCAAATCCCCGACCGAGGATGAAATGGAGCAGCTTGAGGAAATCTTCTCCCGGCAGGGGTTCACACAAGGCTATTTCAAGGGCGAACTCGGCAGGGACATGTTCGGCGTCCGCGCTGAGGGCGACCGAGCCGATGCCAAGCTACTCAGCGAGACGCGCAAAAGCTATACCGGCACGGAGCGAAGGCGCGTACCGGTGACTTTCTATGCGCTCGTGCACGAAAATGAGCCCGTCCGGATCGCCGTTGAGGACTCCGACGGAAATCACGCATCGGCAGAAGGAGACATCCCTCAGAGTGCGGAAAAGCAGGCTCTTACGCTTTCATCCCTGCGAGATCAGCTATACAAAACCGGCGGCACGCCCTACGCCTGCGAAGATGTACGGGCGGACATACATGAAGGTTTGTTCCTGTCTGCCGCCTCGATCAACGATCTGCGCCGGAAACTGCTCGCCGAACTGACGGACGCACGTGCAACGCCACCGCAGCGCAGGATTCTGCCGATCCCTGAGCCGCCTTCCGACGTTCCCTGTTCAGAAGCTCCCCTTCTTGCCTTTCAGGTCTGCTCCCCTGACCAGATCACATCGGAACTCGCTGAGCTTCACCCCGGCTGTCTGTATGTACCGATAACGATGATAACGGATCACTCCGCCTTGCTCACGCCGTTTCTCGATGTTGGCTGTAAACTTGCAGCTGTAGTTCCGCGTGTCATCACCGTAGACGAGGAGCCCGAGGTGCTTGATCTTCTTGAAAAATGCCGTTCTCTGGGTATGAGCGAAGCGCTCGTCGGCAACCTTGGTCACATTCATCTTGCAAAACGGGCAAATCTTGCCCTTCGCGGCGATTTTGGCCTGAACGTATTCAATTCCTATAGTCTGGAACTTCTGAGAAGCGCCGGATTCCTCTCCGCCACAGCTTCCTTTGAACTTCGACTCAGTCAGATTCGAGACCTGAGCAAGTCGCTGCCTGTGGAACTGATTGCATACGGACGTCTGCCCCTGATGGTCACGGAAAACTGTGTTATCAAAAACAGTTACGGTCGCTGTTCATGCGGGAATCAGCAGAACATGCTCACAGATCGCCGCGGGGCACAGTTCCCGGTCCTCAAGGAATTCGGCTGCCGCAATCAGATTTTCAACGCGGATAAACTCTTCCTCGGTGACAAGCCGGAAGCATTCACCGAAACAGGCATCGCTCGAGCTCGGCTGCTGTTTACCACAGAAAGCCCCCGTGAATGTGTCGAGATCGCGAAGAGCTATCTTGGAATGAACGATTACAAGCCCAACGGAATGACGCGCGAATTGTATTACCGCGGTGTGGAATGAGGTCGAATATGCTTAACTCTGAGCTTTTCTCATCAACTCTGCTGCTTGACGGCGCGACCGGCACGGAAATGCTCCGCCGCGGCATGCCCTCAGGCAGCTGCACGGATCTTTGGATCCTCGATCATCCTGACGCGATCATAGAGTTGCAGCGCGCATATGCCGAGGCCGGCTCTCAGGTCGTCTATGCGCCGACCTTTACTGCGAACCGTCCTTCTCTGGACCGCCATGGTGCGGATATCTCCGTAGATGAACTCTGTGCCAAACTTGTCCGTCTCAGCCGTGAAGCCGTAGAAGGAAAAGCGCTGGTCGCCGGAGATGTTGCCCCCTGCGGTCTTCAGCCTGAGCCCGTGGGTGAAACGAGTTTTGAGGCACTTATAGGTGTATTCCGCGAAACGGCACAGGCACTCTGTGCTGCGGATGTCGATCTTTTTGCAGTGGAGACACAGCTTTCTCTTGTCGAAGCGCGCGCCGCCGTGACTGCCATACGGCAGGTCTCCGACAAGCCTCTGCTCGTGACTTTTACATGCGGACCGACCGGCAGAAGCCTTTGGGGGGACGATTTAACACAGTCCGCGCTTGAACTTCAGTCATTAGGTGCCGACGCGTTCGGCATCAACTGCTGCGGGGATCTTGAGCTGATTGAGCGTCTGATTACAGAGATTCGTCAGTGCTGTACGCTGCCTCTCGTCGTTAAGCCGAACGCCGGAAAGCCGGAAACGCGCGAAGGACGTTCTGTCTATGCAATGACATCTCAGACGCTTGCATCCTATATTCCCCGTTTTCTTGCGTCTGGTGCAACCGTATTCGGCGGCTGCTACGGCACGACTCCGGAACACATCGCTGCAATCAAAGAACAAATTAAAAATTGAAATCTACGCCTCGCAGACATTCGTCTGTGAAACGCTTGCTAGTCCGAGCGTCGAGATCATATAGAATAGCGCGTAGAAAAGCGCGGGGAACCGAAATGAGAGGTTGCCCCGCGCTTTTCACTGTAATTTCTACCTGCCGCGCCACTTCCATTCGCGAATCTCAGGCATATCTTCTCCATACTGACGGATATACTGCCTATGCGCAACGAGCTTATCTCGCATCTGCTGTACGAGATGGCCGCCGCGGCTGCCGAGCTGCGGAAGAGACTGCACAGCGTCGATTACAAGATGGAAACGGTCGAGACTGTTCTGCACGCGCATATCGAAAGGCGTTGTGATCGTACCCTCCTCAACGTAGCCGCGCACAAGCATATTTCGATTGTGCCGATGATAAGTCAGCTCATGGATGAGTTTGGGATAGCCGTGAAACGCGAAGACGATCGGCTTGTCGCGAGTGAAAATGCTGTCATAGTCCGCGTCGCTGAGACCGTGCGGATGCTCGCTCGTCGGCTGAAGCTTCATCAGGTCGACTACGTTCACGACGCGAACTTTGATCTCTGGTAGGGCCTCCCGCAGAATGTCGACTGCCGCCATGCACTCGATGGTCGGTTCGTCGCCGCAGCCGGCCATTACTATGTCGGGTTCCTGTCCCGCGTCGCTTGAGGCCCACTGCCAGATGCCGAGCCCCTGTGTGCAGTGGCGGATCGCCTCGTCCATAGATAGGAACTGGGTTCGCGGGTGCTTGGACGCGATGATCACGTTCACATAGTCACGGCTGCGGATGCAGTGATCGAAGGTACTCAGCAGGCAGTTGGTATCCGGCGGCAGATACAGGCGCACGACGTCGGCTTTTTTATTGGCGACGTGATCGAGGAATCCCGGATCCTGATGTGTGAATCCGTTGTGATCCTGCGCCCAGACCGTCGAACTGAGAATAAAGTTCAGCGAAGCGATACGCCTGCGCCACGGGATGTCCTTGCACATCTTGATCCATTTGGCGTGCTGGGAGACCATCGAGTCAACGATACGGATAAACGCCTCATAGGAATTGAACACGCCGTGGCGGCCGGTAAGGATATACCCCTCGAGCCAGCCTTCACACATATGCTCTGAAAGCATGGAATCCATGACACGGCCGTCCTGCGCGAGGAATTCGTCGGTATCGAACCTTTCACCGTTGAAGTCACGGCCGGTCACTTCAAACACTGCGCTGAGTTTGTTCGACGCAGTCTCGTCCGGCCCGAACACCCTGAAGTTTTTAGAAGCCATGTTGGCTTTCATAATGTCGCGCACGAACTTGCCGAGTTCCTGCATGTCCTGCGCCTCGGTTCCGCCGGGATGGTCGACATTGATGGCATAGTCACGGAAATCAGGCATGCGAAGATCCCGCAGCAGAATACCGCCGTTTGCATACGGATTGGCGCCCATGCGCCGATCACCCTTTGGCGCAAGCGCTTTGAGTTCCGGAACCGGCGTTCCGTTATCATCGAAGAGTTCCTCAGGGCGGTAGCTGCGCAGCCAGTCCTCCAGGAGCTGAAGATGTTCCGGCTTCGTCATCGGGATAGGCACCTGATGCGCACGGAAACTGCCCTCAACCGTCTTGCCGTCAACGACCTTCGGGCCGGTCCATCCTTTCGGAGAACGCAGAACGATCATTGGCCAGCAGGGACGTTCCTGCAAATCGCCCTCCCTCGCGGCGCGCTGGATCGCTTTGATATCTGCGATCACGTCGTCGAGCGTATCTGCCATAAGGCGATGCATCGTCATCGGGTCGTCGCCCTCAACGAAATACGGTTTCCATCCGTAACCCCGCATAAGGCACTCCAGCTCATCCTGCGGTATTCGCGAAAGGATGGTCGGGTTTGCGATCTTATACCCGTTGAGATGCAGGATCGGCAGCACGGCACCGTCCAGCGCAGGATTTAAAAACTTGTTGGAATGCCACGCCGTTGCGAGCGGGCCGGTCTCCGCTTCGCCATCGCCTACGACGCACACGGCGATCAGGTCGGGGTTGTCGAAAACCGCACCGAATGCGTGTGCGAGGCTGTATCCCAGCTCTCCCCCTTCATGGATCGAGCCCGGGATTTCCGGAGACACATGGGACTGTACGCCACCCGGGAACGAAAACTGTTTAAAGAGCTTCTTCATTCCCTCCGCGTCCTGCGTAATGTTCGGATAGTACTCGGAATAGGATCCGTCAAGCCAGTCCTGCGCGATGAAGAAATTCCCGCCATGACCTGGGCCGGAAAGGTAGATCATATTCAGATCATATTCATTGATCGCGCGGTTAAGATGGGTAAAAATGAAGTTCTGGCCCGGCACAGTGCCCCAGTGCCCCACGATCTTCCGCTTGATCTGTTCCGGCCGCAGAGGTGACCGCAGGAGCGGATTGTCCAGCAGATACAACTGTCCGGCTGACAGGTAATTTGATGCGCGCCACCACGCGTCCATTCTTTCAAGAGTCAGATTATCAACACTCATGCTCTTAACCTCCAAATATATGCTTTGCTTAAGCATCTGTGTTCACTCTAACGTATTCTATCATTCCTGTCAATCTCGATAGAAAGAACATTCCGCAAAAGCGATTGTGCCATCTTACAATTAAAGCAACATCATATAGTGCGCTATTTACATTTCATTACCAGTTTGTTACAATGATAACATACTCATGGAAATTCATTTCCAGAATCCCGGCCCAACGGCAAGGAGGTAATACGACATGGAAAGAGTCCCGTTTGATCCAAAAGAATTCGAGATCGTTGGTTATTTCCCCGGCTTCAATCCCCGTGCTCCGAAAATGCCCATCTACAATTCTCCCATCACAAGAAGAGAGAACATGTGGCTTCTGTATAAGCACGAACAGCCCCTGTGGATGCCCCACTCTTTTGACGCAAGTCTCCTGATGCCTGATTGTGTCCCGGACAACTGGGCACGCGGCATGGTACAGTCGGATAAGCCGA
>JAEEGL014732172.1_pt1 | contig 12043 bp, 9 predicted proteins | sample 9134231 | NCBI WGS metagenome assembly JAEEGL01 (sample SAMN16246548, study PRJNA631951) | gut metagenome | biome: gut microbiome; feature: rumen; material: fiber-attached | host: Bos | place: Iran: Karaj | collected 2018-10
CGCCGGATTCGTACATCTGCAATACGCGCGTGGATATATCCAGTATTTCTGCGGCGGTTTCCTGCGTAAGTCCTGCTCTCCTGCGCATTTGCCCGAGTATGATGCCGTATTTTTCGTAAGGCTTGGAGTTCTTGATACATATCACTCCCGTGATTTATTATAATTCATTATATATTATTTCGAGCGGTTCTTGCAAGAGGCAAAGAGACGCGCAGCCGCAGGCATTGAATTCGGCGTCGGATGGTGTATAATTGAAACATCATGAAAAAGAAAAGGAAAGCGAAGGTGGGAGCTGATGAGCTCAAAATATGAAAAGGTATTTACTCCGATCAAAATACGCGGGGTGGAGTTTCAAAACCGCATAGAGTGCGCGCCGATGTCCCCGAAGTTCGCGGATATGCACGGCAACGTCACCACGGAATTTATAAATTTCTTCCGGGCCATAGCCCGCGGCCGGCCGGGCATAGTGACCATAGGCAATTCGGCCATAGATCTCGCCGAATCGCAGGACGAAACGCGTCACCTTGATCTGAGCAGCGACGACAGGATACTCGGCCTCGGCCAGTTCGCGGATATGTGCGAGAGCTGCGGCGTTATCCCGTCCATAGAGATAAATCATTCCGGGCGCGACGCCTGGTACGATATCCGCAAAAACGTGCCCTACGGCCCGTCGGAGTGCTATACGAAGGCCGAGCTCGACAAGGCGAGAAAGCTCGGGCGCGAGCCCGTCAAGGCCCGGGCGATGGATAAGGAGCGGATAGCGCGCACGGTGGATAAATACTCCGAGGCGGCGCTGCGCTGCAAGAAGGCCGGTTTCCCGATGGCGATGCTCCACGGCGCGCACGGAAACCTTATAGCGCAGTTTCTCAGCCCGATGACGAATCAGCGCACGGACGAATACGGCGGCAGCCTCGAGAACCGCGCGCGCTTCGCGATAGAGGTAATAGACGACGTTCGCCGCAAGTGCGGCGAGGATTTCGTCATAGAGTTCCGCATCTCGGCGGAGGAATTTGCCCCCGAGGGCATGCACTGGCAGGAGACGCTGGAATTCGCGAAGATGATAGAGGACAAGATAGATATCCTCCACGTTTCCGCTGGCATGAGGGCGGACGTTGCCTTCACGCGCTATTTCATGCAGCCGCAGCACATGCCGGAGATGTTCAACGTCCACTTTGCAGAGAAGTTCAAAAAGGAGCTCAAGGTGCCTATCTGCACGGTCGGCTCCATAATGAACCTAGAAAACGCCGAGATGATCCTCGAAAACGGCTGGGCGGACTTCGTCGCGATGGCAAGGCCGTTTTTGGCCGACCCGCAGATAGTGAGAAAATCCGCCTGCGGCAGGGAGGACGATATCACGCCCTGCCTGCGCTGCGCCTACCACGCTCGAGGAGGCACGAAGAATAAGGTCATCGGCTGCGCCGTCAATCCCTTCTGCGGCAACGAGACCCAGTACCCGCAGGGGAGGGTGTACCCCGCGGCGGTGAAGAAAAACGTAGCCGTAGTCGGCGGCGGCCCCGCCGGCATGCAGGCGGCCGTAACTCTCGCGGAGCGCGGCCACAGCGTCACGCTCATTGAAAAGGAATCAAAGCTCGGAGGCAATCTGCTGCGCGCGGGCACGCTGCCCTTCAAGGCGGGTATAAGGCGCTATACGAAGTGGATGAGCGAAAAGGTGATGAAAAACGAGAGCATAACCGTCCGCCTCGATACCGAGGCGACTCCGGAGCTCATAACCGAAATGAAGCCGGATGCGCTCGTCATAGCCGCGGGCGCGGAAAAGCTCGTGCCGCCGATACCGGGAGTGGAAAAGAGCCATGTGCACTGGGCGCCGGACGCCGACGAGGGTCTTTGCCAGGTCGGGGAAAACATCCTCATAGTCGGCGCGGGGACCATAGGTCTCGAATCCGGCGCGTATTTCTCCGGGCAGGGGAAGAAGGTCACCCTCGTGGAGATGGCGGCGGAGCAGTCCCGTCTTTTCCCGACGCTGGGCACGGGCGCCTACTTCGCGCTCAAGGAGATGCTCGATAACAACGGAGCGGAGGTAATAATGTCCCACGCCGTAACGGAGATAGGAGATACCTACGCGGAGATAAAGGACCTCAATACCGGCGAAAAAAGGCGCATAGAGTGCGATACCGTGCTTCTCGCGGCGGGGCTGAAACCAAGGAAGGAAACGGCGGAAGCGCTCCGGCACTGCGCACCCGAAACGGAGGTCTTCATAGTCGGCGATCTCAAAAAGCCCGCAACGATAGGCGACGCCGTAAACGCCGCCTTCGGCATAGCGAACATTATATAAATCAAATAAATTTCTGCCTCCGCCCCGTCCGGAGGCAGGGAGCTTGTCTCCCGCGGATGGGCACCTGCCGCGAAGCAAAGGCCGAATAAAGAATGGGAGAGATAGATCATGTTTTCTTATATTTGGCCGCTCGCGCTGGTCATAGTATCCAATACCGTATATCAGATATGCGCCAAATCGGTGCCGGAGAGGATAGACCCCTTCGCTTCGCTTACGGCAACGTATATAGTAGCCGCCGTGATATCCGGAGTGCTTTACTTCGCCTTGAACCGCGGAGGGAATATCATAAAGGAATATGAAAAGCTCAACTGGGCGCCCGCGGTGCTCGGGATAGTCATAGTCGGGCTCGAGGTGGGCTGGATCTATGCATACAAGGCCGGCTGGCAGGTGAGCACGGCGTTTATAGTGCAAAGCGCGTTTCTCGCCGCCGTTTTGCTGCTGGTGGGATACTTCCTTTACAGAGAGGCGTTTACCTGGAACAAGATACTCGGCGCGGCCATCTGCGTCGTTGGGCTGTTTTTCATAAACATGAAGAAATAAAGACGCAAAAGCAAATAAAAAGGGAGGAGCTTTCTGCTCCTCCCCGGGGCTCCGGCGCTGCGCGCCGGGAAACAAAAACTTCACGGCCGGCGGCCTCCGATAGTTTGCCGCCTTCGGCATAGCGAGCATAATATAAAAGCATAAAGCGGCGTCTCCGCCTTCGGCAGGAGCAGGTTATTGCCGCAGAATGTGCGCGGATAGTGAAAAGCGCGGGAGGGAGAAAGCAGATGGGCAGCATAAGATCCGCCGAAGAGGGCGACCTTAACAGGATCGCCGAGATCGAAGTGTTTAATTACAGGATGTATTTCTACCCGATCTTCAAGTCCGATATCTATTATTTCTCGATGCTCCAGACGCCCGCGCTGGCGGAGCGTTATGAAAAGCGGCTTGCCGAGTTCCGGGTCTATGACGACGGCGTTGTCAAGGGCTTTATCCAGGTCGCGGACGGCGAGCTGAAGAAGCTTTTTGTGGAGCCCGTGCTGCACGGCCTCGGCGTCGGAGGCAAGCTGCTCGACTATGCCGTTGAAAGGGAAAACGCCCGCTTTTTGTGGGCCCTGGAGAAGAATAACCGCGCCATAGAGTTCTATAAGCGAAAGGGCTTTCGCGTCACCGGAGATAAAAAGCCGGTCGACGATACGGCGGAATCTCTCGTCCGCCTCGAGAGCGGCTGAAAAACGCAAAAGAAGGAGGAGCTTTCAGCTCCTCCTTCTTTGTACTTTCTTTTGCTTTTTATATCCCTCTGAGCTCCTCCGCGAAGGCCCTTACGGCGCTCTTCGCCTGGCCGAGCTCGGGGGTCTGCTGGTCCACCTCGATGCAGAGGACCGGTATCCCCGCGGCGTCCAGCATGCGCTTTACGGGAACGAAATCGAACTCCTCCGGGTCGCAGAATTTCGTCATCACCCAGAGAACGCCGTCCGCGCCGGAATCCTGCGCGAGCTTTACGAGCTGACGCCCGCGCTCCTTGCCGGGGTCGAACAGCACGCACGAGCCCTCGATCTCGCCCGTGCGCTTCGCCAGCGCGAGAAGCGGGTCCTCGGTTTCGGCGGTAAGGCAGCGGCAGGGGACGGATTCGTGGCATATCTGGTCGGCCGCGATGTAAATGCGGTTTTCCTCAAGTATCTTCAGAAGCTCGGGCGAATCGGCGATTATGCCGGTGGTGACGAGGGCTATGTACCCCTCGCGGGAGCTCTCGGGCGCGGCCTCGAGAATGTCGGAGAGCCAGTTCACGTGTGCGGTGTGCTCGGCCCTGTCCATGAAATATCCGGCCTTCATTACGGCGCAGCGCTCCGCCGGAGTTATAAGCTCCGGGTGCTTCGCCGCGGCGGCGGAAAAGCGCAGCATTGCCGCGCGGTTTTCGTTATAAACCTTCACGGCGGCGGATATGGCCTCGCTCGTTATCTCATGCCCGCAGATCTCCTCGAGCTGGGCCTTTATCTTCAAAAGCTGCGCGAGATTGAACTCCGTTCCGGCGGGTATCTTTCTGTTCTGCGCGTAGGAAACGTTTATGACCGGCACCTTCTTGACTCCGTAGCGCCAGTTCGTGCCCATGCTCTTGAGACTGTCGCACGAGAAGGGGATCATTATCCCGCTGAGGGCGTCGAGCTCGCCGCGAAGGCCGAGCTCAAGAGTGGTGTGCAGTATCGAGCAGAAGAAGGAGGGGAAATACCTGCGCGATTCGGAGGCCTGTATCTCCGCGCCCCAGAGGCCGAAGGGCAGCATGCCAGCGGCGTAAACGAGCTCCTCCGGGCAGAAATAGGGCATCACGCCTATTACCTTTTTCCCGGCCTTGACGGCGGAGTCGAGCGCCGCCTTCGGCGAGGCGCAAAGCTGAACGAAAAATTCGCATTCACGCATTATTGCCCGCCTCCTTCCTGAGTTTGTTCTCTTCCATTATTTCGGTGAGCGCGGCTATGCGCGTTTCGTACTGCGCCTCCGAGAAGGAGCGCGGGTCGGACTGGTCGCCGTCGAACGAAACGGTCGGCACGCCGGTCTGCTCGGCGAACTGCCGCTCCATTTCGTAGAGCGCGCCGCTCCAGTTGCGGCAGCTGCGGTTTACGTGGAATATGGCGCCGTCTACCTTGTTCGTCTTCGCGGCGTCGACTCTCATCTCGAGCTCGCGCTCGAAGCAGTTGCAGTTGGGGACGTAGGCGTAGGCGGCCATGAGCTCGTCGAGATTGCTGTAAAGGAAGCTGAAGGCCGGGCCGTAGATGGACGCCGTTAGGTTTATGCCGCGGCGCTGGAGGGCCTTGTAGGTGAAGCTGAGATTCGCCCAGCAGGCTATGCCCTCGAAGAGGATGCGGTATTTTTCCTCGCCCTTGAAGGTGCTCTTGCCCTCTTTGGCGTTGGCCTCGTATTCGTCCGCCAGCAGCTCGAAGGCCTCGGCGGCCTCCACGGTCCCGCGGCCCACGCAGGCCACGGCCATGTTGTTGAAGATATCGAAGCCGCTGAAGGGGGAGGGGGTCTCGGACATGAAGCCCACGGCGCGCAGCCACGCGCGGCTCGAGCGCTGGGAAACGTCCATCACGCTTTTGAGCTTTTCGTAGTCCATCTTTTTGCCGGTTATCTCCTCGAGCTTCGCTATGCAGTCGTCGAACTGGGCGCGTATGTATTTCACGCGGTCGGGGCCGCATTCGCGCTCATCGAGATGCGGGATGTCGATGAGTATCAGCGGCACGTTCAGCTCCAGAGAGAGGTTTTCGTACCACTTTATCATGCAGTTGCAGATGTTGTTGCAGCAGAGCAGGAACTCCGGGAAGGGTATCTCCAGCTCCTCGCATTTTTTGAGGTCCGCGTAGGCGAGATTGATTCGCGAATAGGAGCACATGCTGCTTGAATAGCCCATGCCCTCCGCGTATTCGCACATGCGCCGGCCGCCGCCCTTGGCGCCGACGGCCGCGCCCATGTTCTCCGGAAAGACCACGGGGATGCCCATGGCCGTGGTGATCTCCTGCGGGAAGTTGGAGGCGCACCAGCCTACCTTTTCGCCGCGGTTCTTGGCGTCCCAGGCATCCTGCGCTATTTTGTCCTGCAGCTCACGCAGGACTATCTTTGCGCTTTTCTTTTCATCCATTGTGTTGCTCCTTCAGATCGTCCCACGTGTTGTAAACTCCGGCCGCGTGCAGCCGCTCGAGGTCGGCTTCGCTGTAGCCGAGGTCTCTTATTATTTCTTCGCTGTGCTCGCCGAGAAGGGGGGCGAGAGCGTAGTCGGGAAGCTCGTCGCCGACGAATACGGGCTGGCGTACGAGAGTGCGGGTGCTGCCCGTGGGATAATCCATATCGTAATAAACGTCCGCGGCGCGGGCCTGCTTGTCCTCAAGGACCTCCTCCCAGCTCTGCGCGACGCAGTGGGGGATATCGGCGGCGGTGAATATCTCGCTCCATTCCGCGGCCGTTTTCTTCGCGAAGGCATCCGTAAGAATGCCGGTGAACTCATAATTGAGACCGTTTTTGGAGATGCTGTCCATCGTGTAGCGGCTGTCGCCGACGAGGTCTTCTCTGCCTATGAGGGGCATGAACTTTGGATAGAAAACGTCGAACTGCGGCATGCAGATCTGCATGAAGCGCTCGTCCTTCGTGCGGTAGGCGCAGTTGAAGGGGTTGTCGGCCTCGCGGGCGGAGATGGGGTATTTGTGGCCGAGGTCCGTGTACTGTGCGCCCTGTATCATTATGGCCTGGACGAATATCGAGGAGTGGAAAAGGTTCGTGCTCACTCTTTCGCCTATGCCGGTGCGCTGCGCCTTGAAGAGCGCCGCCGCTATGCCGGCAGCCAGGAAAAGGCCGGCCTGATGGTCGCCGAGGCCGGGCACGAGGTTCATCGGCTCGCAGTCCTTCTGGCGCAGGGAATCCATGAAGCCGCCGCGCGCCCAGTACGCCGTGAAGTCGAAGCCGGGCAGGTCCTTGTCCGGCCCCTTGTCGCCGTAGCCGGTGAGCATGCCGTAAACGAGCTTCGGGAACTTTTCGTGCAGCGTTTCGTAAGTAAGGCCGTTTTTCTCCAGCGCCTGCGGGCGCCAGTTGGTGAGAAAAACGTCCGCGTTTTCGAGCAGACGGAAGAGTATCTCCTTGCCCTCGGGCTTTTTGAGGTTGAGCACTATGCCGCGCTTGTTCGCGTTTTCAAGGTCGAAGGAGGTGTTCTCGTACGGGCTGTCGACCCTGCCCTCGCTCGTGCCGTTCCAGCGCACGGGGTCGCCCGCGGCCGCTTCGATCTTTATAACGTCCGCGCCGAGATCGGCGAAGAATCTCGCGCAGGCGGGCACGGCGACGAAAGTGCTCAGTTCGATTATCTTAACGCCTTCAAGAGTTTTGTTCATTTATCGGGTTTCCTGCCTTCCTTTATAATAATTCCATATTAAATTATAATCGGGGTCGATGAAAAGTCAATATAACGGTAGATTTATCGGCCGGAACGTGGTAGATTAGTAAGCGGGAAAAGGAAGGTCAGGCGGTTTTTTCCGGGCATACTTCCGCGCCGCGGCGGCAAGCTGAAAGCGTGGAGGAAGAGATATGTCGCACGAAGCCTTCTGGCGGCTTTTTCTCGAAACGGGAGAGCTGCTGTTTTACTTGCTTTACAGGGCCTTAAGGCCCGAAGAGCCGGCCTGAGCCGGCTACATAGGAAAGACGTATGGATAAGGTAACGAAGGGCCTCGTGCTCAGAGAAACCAGATACAAGGAAGCCGATAAGATCCTCACCGTCCTCACGGAGAGCGACGGCAGGATAACCGTCTCGGCGCGCGGAGCGAGAAGGAAGAGCAGCAAGATCGGCGCGGCGGCGCAGCTGCTGGCCTTTTCGGAGATGACTCTATTCGAGTACCGCGGAAGATTCTCCATGCGCGAGGCGGAGGTAATTGAGATGTTCCCGGGGCTGCGCTCGGATATTTCTCTTCTCGCGCTCGGCTCCTATTTCGCGGAGCTCCTGGAATACGTGAGCATGGAAAACGTTCCCGAGGCGGAGCTATTATCGCTGGGGCTCAACGCGCTTTACGCCGTGAGCGAGCTTAAGCTCGAGCCCGAGAAGGTGAAGGCGGCCTTCGAGCTGCGGCTCATGTGCGCGGCGGGCTTCGAGCCGGCGCTCTCCGAGTGTTCGGGCTGCCTCGCGCAGCCGGAAAGGCCGTATTTCGATATGGCGGGCGGCGCGCTGCTCTGCGAAAAATGCGCCCGCCCGGGCGATGCTGCCCTGAGCGCGGCGGCTCTCGCCGCGTCGAGGTACGTCGTTTCGGCCGAGCCGAAAAAGCTCTTTTCCTTCAAGCTTTCCGAGCCGGCGCTGAAGGATTTTTCCGCCTTTTGCGAGCGCTATGCGCTCACCCAGATAGAACGAGATTTCCGCACTCTTGCCTTCTGGAAGCAGGTAAGGGCGCTGTAACGACCGCGCTGCGGTCATTACCTTTTATCACTCTATACGGAGGAAGAAATGACGCTATTTGAAAAATCGCTGCAGACGCTGGAGTTCCCGGCCGTGCTGCAGATGCTCGCGCAGCAGGCCGTGAGCGAAACGGCGAAGGAGCGCGCGCTAGCGCTCGCGCCCGCCGAAAACATATACGAATGCCGCCGCATGATGGCGGAAACGACCGCCGCGAAGAAGATGATGGAAACGCGCACGGCGCCGTCGTTTTCCGGAGTCAAGGACGTCCGCTCGGCGGTGTCCCGCGCGGATATGGGCGGCGTTCTCAATACGCGCGAGTTGCTCGATATAGCGGGAGTGCTCCGCGCCGCGAGGACGGTCTCCGCCTATGCCGACGGCAGCGAGCGCACGGAGATAGACTATATGTTCTCCGCGCTCCACGCGAACAAATACCTTGAAGAAAAGATAACGAACTCCATCGCCGGGGACGACGAGATCGCCGACGCCGCCAGCACGGAGCTCGCCTCCATAAGGCGGCAGATGCGCATAACCTCCTCCCGCATCCGCGAGGCGCTGCAGAAGATAATCTCGTCCTCCACCTACGCCAAGGCGCTGCAGGAGCCGATAATCACCATGCGGTCGGACCGCTTCGTGGTCCCCGTCAAGGCGGAGTACAAGAGCGCGGTGCCCGGCCTCGTGCACGATATCTCCTCCAGCGGAGCCACGCTCTTCATAGAGCCGATGCAGTCCGTAAACGCGAACAACGAGCTGCGCGAGCTGCAGGCCAAGGAGAAAAAGGAGATAGAGCGCATCCTCATGGAGCTCTCGGCCGAGGCGGCCTCCTTCGGCGCGGATATCTCCGCCGATTTTGAGCTTCTCACGGCGCTCGATCTCGTCTTCGCGCGCGCCAAGCTCTCATACGCCATGAACGCCTCCGAGCCCGAAATGGCGGACGGGGGCGGCATAGTCCTGCGTCACGCGCGCCATCCGCTGCTCCCGAAGCAGACGGCTGTGCCGATGGATCTGCGCCTCGGGGACGAATACGATACTCTCGTCATAACCGGCCCGAACACCGGCGGCAAGACCGTGAGCCTCAAAACGCTCGGGCTCATGTGCGTCATGGCCCGCGCGGGGCTGCATATACCGGCGGACGACGGCAGCAGGATACCGGATCTTGCCGGGGTGCTTGCCGATATCGGCGACGAGCAGAGCATAGAGCAGTCGCTTTCCACGTTCTCGGCGCACATAACGAACATAGTCGGCATACTCGAGGAGGCGGACGAAAAAACGCTGCTTCTTTTCGACGAGCTCGGAGCGGGCACAGACCCCGTCGAGGGCGCGGCGCTGGCTGTTTCGATAATAGAGCACGCGCGCGAAAAGGGCGCGCTCGTGGCGGCGACGACGCATTACGCAGAGCTCAAGCTCTACGCGACCTCAGCCGAGGGCGTGCAGAACGCCTCCTGCGAGTTCGACGTGGCCACTCTCCGCCCGACCTACCGGCTCATAACGGGCATACCCGGCAAGTCGAACGCCTTTGCCATAGCCGAAAGGCTCGGCCTGCCCGAGGAGGTAATAGAGGACGCGAAAAAGCGCATAGACCAGGGCAGCAGCGGCTTTGAGGAAGTGGTCTCCAAGCTCGAGAGCCAGCGCTCCGAGATGGAGAAGGAGGAGCTCCGCACCCGGCAGCTCATGCTCGAGGCGGAGAGGAACGCCAAAGAGGCCGAGGAATACAAAAAGAAGACCGAGAAGGAAAAGGACCGCGCCACGCTCACGGCGAGGCGCGAGGCCGAGAAGATAATAGAGCAGGCCCGCAGGGCCGCCGCCGAGGTCTACGACGAGCTGGCAAGGCTGCGCAAAGAGGCCGCGAAGGATATGGACTGGCAGAGGACCAACGAGGCGAGGGTGCAGATAAGCAAGGCCCTGAACGCCGCCGAGCAGGATATCGCCCGCGGCGCCGCCGCGGAGGAGGAGCAGCTCCCGCCGCCCTCCGAAAGGCCGGTGCAGGTCGGCGATACGGTGCTGCTTCTCGGCATGAACATAAAGGGAAAGGTCGAGGCCGTCAGCGCCGACAGGATGCTCACGGTGAACGCCGGACTCATGAAGATAACCGTCCGCGAGGACGAGGTGCGCCTTACGGACGCCTCCAAGGGCAAGGGCGCGCCGCCGCCGAAGAGCGCGGTGACGGAGCCGCGGATGACCGCAGTGAGCCCCGAGATAGATCTGCGCGGCATGAACGCGGAGGACGCCGTGATAACCCTTGAAAAATATATCGACAACGCCGTCATGGCGCGGCTCGAGAGCGTGCGCATAATCCACGGCAAGGGCACGGGAGTGCTGCGCGCCGCCGTACATTCTTCGTTAAAAATGAACAAAAGTGTGAAGAAATATCGCCTTGGTCGTTACGGGGAAGGAGAAACTGGAGTCACCATAGCCGAACTGGGGTAAAAAGTATTGACTTAAAAGATGCGGTTTGGTAATATAAACAAAATCCTATTTCAATCAATCCCGTCAAGGGCTTTTATCTTTACAGGAGAGGTGGCGTAAAAAATATGTTTTCAAGGGAGACCGAGGTAAACAATAAGGTTGGGCTCCACGCAAGACCGGCGACCTTCTTTATCCAGAAGGCCAACGAATTCAAATGCAGCATCTGGATAGAGAAAGAGGAACGTTCGGTAAACGCCAAGAGTCTCCTCGGCGTGTTATCGCTCGGAGTTGTCAAAGGCAGCACGATTACGATCGTGGCGGACGGTCCGGAGGAAGAAACGGCCGTCAATACGTTGGTAGAGCTTATCTCTTCCGATTTTGCCGAGTAAGAGTCAAACAAAACGGGGCGGAAATGAGTTTCCGCCCTTTTTTCTTCCGCGGGAGGGGGTGCGGCCATGAGTCCGGCGGAGACGAAAAACAAAACGGCCGAGCTGCACGAAAAGGCCCTGCGCCTGCCGCTCAAGCCCGGCGTGTACATCATGCTCGATAAAACGGGCGCCGTCATCTACGTCGGCAAGGCGAAGGCCTTAAAGAACCGCGTCACTAGCTATTTCCGCGATTCGCGCCATGATCTGAAGACGGCGACGATGGTATCCAAGGTCAACGATTTCAACGTCATAATCGCCGATACGGAGTTCGAGGCGCTGATCCTCGAAAACTCCCTCATAAAGCTTCACAAGCCGAGATACAACATCCTTCTCAAGGACGACAAGGGTTATCCCTATATCCGCCTCGACATCAAAAGCGAGTATCCGCGCTTTACCGTCGCCTCGAAGCGCGCGGAGGACGGCGCGGCTTATTTCGGGCCATTCGGCGGCAGAAACGCCGCGCATGAGGCCATAGAGACGGTGAGCAAGACGCTCGGCCTTCCGCAGTGCTCGAGAAAGTTCCCGCGCGATATCGGCAAGGAGCGCCCCTGCCTCAACAAGCACATGGGCTATTGCGCCGGCTGGTGCGCGATAGAAAACGGTGCGGAGGCTTACAGGAAGACCGTCGACGAGGCGGCGATGATATTCAACGGTCACGCCGAAAAGCTCGCGGCCCAGCTCGAAAAAGAGATGCAGCAGGCAGCGGCGGAATTCCGCTTCGAGCGCGCGGCCGAGCTCAGAGACAGGATGCGCGCCGTTGAAAAGCTCAAAAACCGCCAGAGGATAGTCGGCGGCTCGAAGGCGAATATGGACGCCGTGGGCTTTTTCCGCGGCGGGGATAAAAGCTGCTTTGTTGTCATGCATTATATCGGCGGCACCCTTCTCGACAAGGACTATATGCTTCTCGACGCCCCGGTCGAGGACGACGGCGAGGCCGTCTCCGCGCTCCTGCGCGCGTATTATATGCGCCGCGGAAGCTGGCCGAAGCTCGTTCTGCTGCCCTGGGATACGGGCGACGCGGAG
>JAEEGL015903007.1_pt1 | contig 12043 bp, 8 predicted proteins | sample 9134231 | NCBI WGS metagenome assembly JAEEGL01 (sample SAMN16246548, study PRJNA631951) | gut metagenome | biome: gut microbiome; feature: rumen; material: fiber-attached | host: Bos | place: Iran: Karaj | collected 2018-10
CAGGATCAAATCTAGATTCCTCGTATTTTGTGGGTGCATACTTTCCAGCGCCCATTGATGCTGCCAGCTGGTTGATAAGATCGCTTCTATCTGCCATATTGTCTCCTTTTATAATATAAATGCAATGCAATTTCAATTTTATCGGTTTTTATTATAGTCAAACAAACCTAAATTGCACCTAAAAAAAGTTACAAAATTTCAGGCCATTTTTGCGATTCTTTTTCTATTTTGTTTTCGTTTTCTCTGCTGTACAAGCGTATTTCGCATGTTTTTCGACAGTTCCACCTCTTCCTGAGTAACAGTTTCTTGCTGATAGTTTCCATAAATTAATCGATAGTAGTTATCAAAAACTGTCTGAACATCCCCTTTTAAGTCATCAGGAGCCTCTTCTACATAGTCAGATAGAAGTCCTCTGTCAGATATTCTGTTTCCTGAAATTATATTTATTTCACGCTTTATCTGTTCTACATCCATCCTGAGTTTTCTTGCATTGCTTCCCCTGGTGTAAACGATATGCCTTATTACGCTGTTTCCTGCGATTATTATAAGAAGTATAGCAACAATACTCAGAACAACAGGAATAACCACCCTGAACGCAGAGACCATTTTGCTTTCAGCTGTGTTTTCTTCTATTATTACCGGATCGACATCATATATCTCAGGCAGCTCAGGAATTACTGTTTCTTCCATTATGTAGTCTTCCTCCATTTCAGGCTGCTTTTCTTCTTCTATTTCCCTGTGCCAGGTGTACTCGGAAGCTGCATAGAATCCCCCTGTCGGTTCAAAGCATATCCAGCCTGCATTTTCTATATAGGCTTCAGGCCAGGTGTGGGCGAGGGAGCTGTTTACAGGGTATGTATCACTTTTCTCGAAGGGAGCAACATACCTAAAGCCAGTGACTGCCCTTGCCGGAATACCGGATAATCTGAGGAGCATGACCATGGCAGATGTGTAATGGACACAGTAGCCCTCTCCCGTTTCAAACAGGAATCTGTCTGCGATATCTGCCATTCCCTCAGGTGTGCTCATATCGGATGAAGGCTTATGACCTCCCACTGCATTTGTATTGTAGGGATACTGCCTTAAGTACTCTTCTATGATTCTGCACTTGTCATAGTCAGTGGATGCGCCTTTTGTGAGTTTATCTGCAAGTTCTCTCATTTTCTCAGTAGCGCCTTCGGTTATCAGATATTCAGATTCTGCGCCCTTTAAAAGCATTTCATCATACTCAGATTTTTCCACTACACTCTGAAGGTCTATATTATAGAGGTCATTTGCGTAGTCGCAGGCTTCTTCATAGGACAGATACCCGGAATTATTCAGATTCCCTGCATTTCGCAGCAGTGCTGCAAGATATGGGCTTCCAAGATCCATGTTAAGGTAGACCGCGTCTAAGCTATATCCCTTTTTATGAACATTAGAGCTTCTGCCTTCTGTTATTCTGGTGTCCTTGTTTTTAAGCATTATGGAGCCTGCAGGGGCTATCTCATCCTTTGTATCGATATAGGCGTACTCCACGTTTATATTTGCGATTTCTGAAAAGGCAACTGCCTCTTTACTTCCTATGCCATTTTTATAGAGGAAATTGATAAAGTTTACGAACTGCTCCTTGTTTTCGCCAACTCCTCCGGTCAGATACAAAACCTTTCTAACCCTGACATTGTCCCCGGATTCTTCATCCTTATATACGTAGTAAGGCTTGTCATAGCTTCGGAGAATCAGCTGGGTCTTATCAGCGTTTTTAAGGACTCCGCCGGCTCTGTTTAATGAGCTGTATCCTGCCGAATATGAATTGCCACTTATTTTTATTGGAAAAGAATATGAAAGATTCTCTGCCGAATCTGCGATTCTCTCGCCTATCCTCATCACAGGAGTCCAGTCTATTGGGTCTTTGGACATAGGGATAGCGAACACAATGATTCCGAGCATCACAAAATAGTAGATGGGGAAATCCCTCTGAAAAGCAGAAAGCGTCATAAGGACCAGGAAGATGAATAAAAGCTTATCTGCAGGATTATTATCTCCAAGAAAGCCCATGTAAAAGTACAGAAACAGTGCCACAATATCAAGCACAAACCACCCATAGGTTAAAATCTGCTTTCTAAAGGGCATAAAGACTGCAATAAGCCTTGCCAGTACAGCTATAAGTACAGCAGCCTTAAGGTAAGGGGATGCATCTGTATCCATGAGAAGTACATACAGGAAAAAGGCAGGGATTACCGAAAAGATTGCTGCGGCGCTTTTACCTGTATACATAGAAAATACTTGTTGAAGAACGCAGCAGAAAATAAAAATACCCATTACGATAAAGGGGAAGCTCTCAAAAACAGGATCAGTCCCATCGCTTTCCTCAAAAGGAAAGGCCTCAAGGCATAGTACGATCAGGGAAAACGCGAAGAGATGAACCCTTATCTCATCCGCAAATAGTGCAGAAATCTTCTGGATTTTCGTAGTTTTCTCTGATGATGATGTAAGTATCCTGTCCATTGCCATTACTTCTTATATCCTTTGAAAGCTTTTCAATCTCTGTAAATGTATCGTTTGAGCCGTAATAGATGCCGTCAGCAGCCCTGCTGTAAAAATCCATGAAGGTTTCATAGGAATTAACAACGCTTTCGGTAACAGTGCCTGAGGGATAGATAAGGCGAACCGGCACGCTCTGCTTACCAAAATGGAAAGCCGCAGAGACGGCAAATTCAAGGAATCTGTCCCTCTTTTTAAGATATTGAAGGTCCTGATCCCTTTCAGGGACATCAGATGCCTGTAAAAGGATTGTAACTGTCCTCTTTTCCATGGGATCAGGGACTCTGACCATGAGTTTTGACAGTTTTGCTGAGACCTTCCAGTTAATAGCGGTCATCTGATCGCCCCGGACGTATTCCCTCATATTGTTTCCGGGAGTATCCTCCATGAGGCTTGCGCTCTTTAATCCGCTGCTATTTACCTGATTCTCCAGGTCTAAGACTTTATCTGCTATATCAGTGACCTGAGGACTAACTATCACTCTGAAGGAATAGGGAATATCAAGCTTTACTGTGAATATTTTAAATGGATCCGTAAAAGAAACCGTTTCTATCCCTATGTCATAGGCGCCAGCATACTTACAGTTTATTGCTGATGAAAGCTCAAGCTTTTCCATTGAATCCAGGGAAAGAGGCTTATCATCCTCTATTTCATAGAGGTTACACCTCTCCTTCCAAAGGCCTATGCGCATATTGTGGATGGGAAGCGGGCTTGCATTCTCAATGAGCGCCCTGTATCTGTGGTCCTCTCCCTTTGTGAGTTTGTGGACCTCGACCTCCTGATATATCTGCAGAAAGTGGTTATTTATATAGATGTAAATGATGGATACAGGGATCAGAAAGATCACGGAATAAAGAAAAGCGTAAGAAACCGGCCCGCCATAGAAGCTGGAAAAGACCATGCCGGAAATGAGTGCCAACATATATATTAAGAATCCTTTTTTGTGAAGTGTGATATTCATGGCACTTTGACTTTTAAAAGAAGGCTGTTCACTATATCCGCCTTGGTTGTGTGACTCATTTTTGCTTCAGGAGTCAGGATGAGTCTGTGTGGAAGTGTCAGCTTTGCTGAATCTGCGATATCCTCAGGGATACAATAATCCCTGTCAGAGGTATAGGCGATCGCCTGAGCGCATCTAAGAAGTGCTAAAAGTGCTCTGGGAGAGGCCCCAACGAACACTTCAGCTGCATCTCTTGTACCCTGCACGATGTTTGCAGCGTAATTGCAAAGGTTCTCCTTTATGGTAACCTTTCTGACTTCCTCCTGCATGTTAAGTATGTCATCACCCGTAAGTACAGGTTCTGTGTTTCAATGGAGAGATCCATCGAGAAATCGCTTCGCCATATCAGCAGAGGCTACGGCATCAGGATAACCCACAGAGAGCTTCATCATGAAACGGTCAAGCTGAGATTCGGGAATTGGATATGTTCCTGCCATTTCTGCTGGATTCTGTGTTCCGATTACCATAAATGGAGCAGGCACACTTATATGATTGCCATCGATGGTAACCATGTTTTCTTCCATGACCTCTAATAGAGCAGATTGTGTCTTGGGCGAAGTCCTGTTTAACTCATCAACAAGGACTATGTTGCTCACAACAGGCCCCGGCACAGTTTTGAAACCCTGTTCCTTGGGGTCATAGATGGACATTCCGGTGATATCAGATGGTGTCGTATCCGGAGTGCACTGAATCCTGGAAAAGGACAAAGAGAGAGAATCTGCCAGCGTTTTAGCAAGGGAGGTCTTTCCCACTCCCGGCACATCCTCCAACAGGGCATGACCCTCAGATAAAAGGCAGATTATGAGCTTTTCAATCACATCCCCCTTCCCAACAATCCTTAATTCCATGTTTTCTTTAAGCTTAAATGCTTTCCCCTTCATGTAACTCCTCCTGCCTAAATATCCAAGTGTTTTCCGTCAAGTACTGCTTCTGTAAGCACATCTCCTTCATAAGTGAGCTTTAATGAGAAAAATGGCTGTTCCGGATCCTTTATCAGATCAAGGAAAATCAGATCTCCCTTCCACAGATTGAGCTTCGTGAGATCATCCTTTGAAATCCATTCGAGAACGCCTTCATCACAGTCTGTAGGCAAATTAGTCTGATCCAGTATATCGCCTTCAAAATCGTCTGAGGTAAAAAGACACATATAGTCAGTTACGTCCTTACTCAAAGGGTCTTTTTCCTTATCCTCATAGAGATCACCCCTATCATCATTTACAGCAGCCTTCGAATAAAAGGTAACCAGACCTCTGAATCTTGCTGATTTTAGCGTTATTCCGGTCTCCTCAAAAACCTCACGCTTCACGCAGTCATCCGGGCTCTCTCCGTTCTCAACGTGTCCTCCCGGCGCAATCCACTTCCCCTCGTTTATGTCATTCTTTTTCTTAACACGGTGGAGCATCAGATATCTGCCATCCTTCTCAAGATAACAGAGAGTCGTTATTTCCATGTATTTATGCCCCCTTCTTCTGGTCTTAGTAAAAAAGTCCGGCATAAAGCCAGACTTCTCTATATAAAATATTATTTTTCTTTTTCAATTTTAGGCTCAAGAGCCTTCTCCTCGTTCTTTATCTCCCAATGAATGAGGAAGGTCAAAGCAGCTCTGAGCATAATGATAGCTCCCAAAATTCCAAGCTCAGCCCAGTCTCTGACCACAACGGTTCTAAGGACCTCTCCGCCAAGCTTAAATTCAAGCGCAACAGCGATGCCCTGGGCAAGCTCAAGTCTTATGGAATCGTTCTTTTTGATCCACAGAACGAAGCTTTTTATACCGGTGTAAACCAGGATGCAAATACCAAAGAACTCCAACAAAAGGGTAGAAAATTCTACAACATAGCGAAGTAAACTATCCGCAGCAAGATAAAGTTCTTCCATACTTAGTCTCCTTTTTCAATAAGAAACCACCTGTAATTATTTTATCACATTATATCTGCTCCTGGTATGCCATTCCTCCAGTTGCAAAGGATTGTTCAGCCGTTTGCTGCTTTTGTACGTCTGCCTTCTGATTTGCAGCCACCGCCTGGTTCAGTCTTATTTCTTCAACATATCTAATCTTGTACTGCATCTTTTTAGCAAGGTACATAAGCCCTGCGAGTCCGACTACGTCCATGCTTTCATATGCGCGCTCTGCATTTTCTTCTATCATTGCCTGGATCTTCCTTCCAGGGAACTTCATAATCACATCGACAGCAGGAAGGAAATACGCTTCATCGACATCTCTAAGACACCTAAAGAGGAAATCCAGCCCCTCCTCGTTCTTTGGATATTCAAGTTTTTTAAGGAGAGCAATAGTGTTGCATACACTAAATTCATTTTTGTACGCTTTAAAATCCAAATATTCTGAGAGCTTTACCTCCTTTTTGTGGATAGCACTCTCCGTCTTTTTTATTTCTTTTGAAGAAAGCACTCTCTCAAATATATCCTGGCAAATGGTGCCATCCTCCAATACAGGCTGGTACTTACTGCTCTTTTTGTTGCTGTTCATGTCAGCTACGGCTTTTTCCCATTTATAGCGAACTCTGCTAAAGTCAGCTTCATCGAGATGTGTAAACTTCATCTCTGTAGAATCGATATACTTGCTATAGGCATCCTCAGGCATTGAAGTATAGAATATGCCCCTGTCATCGAAAAATGTATTTAAGTCCATGCTGATTTCACTATCCTTCGCCTCTTTGGGAAGCTCTATCTCATGGTCATCTATCGAATATATGACATTCTTTTCTGCATTATATCCGCATATAAGATCAACAGGCATATATCCGCCAAGAATACATACCCACTTATCATCATCACTTATAAGCACATTATTCAGTGCTACGCCGCTTCTGGTCATATAGGGAGAAAAGGTGGCATTATTTATGATGCTCATAACCTTCTCTTTATCAAGCTTCCACTCAAAGTGAGGAAGTTCACTGTATTTTTCCAGATAATCATTCCATGATCTCGTAGAAGCTTCCTTCTTCTTTTTCTTCTTTTTCCCACTATATCCCGATTTATAAGGCTCTTCGTCTTTAAATGCAACGCGCGCTGTAATGATGCTTGCAAAAACCGCAGCAAGGATCGTAAGATCAACTACAATGCCGTGTTTGCCAAACTCAGTTATGGCAAGACATGCCAAAACTGCAACTCCTCCTATTGCAAAAAGTGCCCCCAGTATCATCATCCATAGCGGAAAAATCCCAATCAGATTGTTCTTTTTCCTGCTCCCAAATAACCCCTTAAACATCTAAAATATATTCCTCATTCCTTTATTTCTATAAGCTTCACCTTAAATGAAATCTGTCTGGGAGTTCCCATTTCATCGAACTGAACAAGGTAGCACTGCTCCTCTGAATTGATCTCCAAAACAGTTCCTGCCCCTAAAATTGCATGTTTTACCCTCGTGCCGGGCTCTAAAAGGTTAAGCTTTTCTGCACCCTTAAGGTGCTTAGAATCATTCTCTATATATTTCCTGACTGCCGTAATCATGGATTCATCCGGCTTCTCAGTAAATTCGAGAAGATTCTGATCAATATCAAGTATAAACCTCGAAGGATATCTTGGTATACCCTCGAAATTCATGCCTCCTGCTTCAGAGATGAACAGCCTCTTTTTAGCTCTGGTCATGGCAACAAAAGCAAGACGTCTCTCCTCCTCCATGCCCTCAAGAGTATGGATTTTCCTTGAAGGGAAGATTCCCTCATTCATTCCGCACAGGAAAACATATGGAAATTCAAGTCCCTTAGCCGCATGAACGGTCATAAGTCGCACCTTGTCCTCCTGCCCTGAATCAGAGTCAGCATTGGTAAAGAGTGCCACATGCTTGAGGTAATCCTCCAGCCCTACCTCTTCTCCACAGGTGGTCTCGTATTCAAAGACAGACTGCTTTAGCTCAGCAAGGTTATCAAGCCTCTCCTGGGCACCCTCTGTCCTTAGCATCTCCTCATATCCGCTCTCATTAAGTATCTTAGAAAGAACCTCAGATACCGGAAGTCCCTCGTAGCTGTCAGCAAAGCGCTCAATAAGGTCGATGAATTTACCGGCTTTGGTTCCGCGCATGATCTCATGCTCAAGGTTCTCATTAAGAGCCTGATACAATGAACAGCCCTTTTCAGCCGCGTACTGCTCAAGGAAGCTCATTCGTCTCTTTCCGAGATTCCTCTTTGGTACATTGGCTATTCTCCTAAAGGAAATGTCATCTCTGTACACGATCATTCTAAGATAGCACAGTGCATCCTTTATTTCCATTCTGCCAAAGAACTGCACGCCGGAGTATATCGTGTAGGGTATTTTCTCCTTTAAAAGGCCCTCCTCAATGGTGCGTGTGACGTAGTGGGCGCGGTATAAAATCGTCATATCGCGGTAGGGTATGCCCTTACCCTTCATGACAAGGATTTCGCCCGTCAGCCAGTCAGCCTCCTCTGCGGTATTGGGTGCGAAATGGCAAAGAACGCTCTCCCCATCAGGAAGTGTGGGAACAAGCTCCTTTTTTATTCTCTGCCTGTTGGTATCTATAAGCGAATTAACCGCAGACAAAATCTGAGGTGTCGAGCGGTAATTATCATTCATCATTATGGTCTTCACATCAGGGAAATTCTGATCAAAGTCCAGCAGGTACTTCACGTTTGCTCCGCGCCAGGTGTAGATTGTCTGGTCCGGGTCCCCGACTATGAACAGGTTTTTATGGTAGCCTGAAAGGACCTCCATCAGTTCATACTGAAGGCTGTCTATATCCTGAAACTCATCGATCATTATGTACTCAAGTCTCTTCTGCCACTTGAGCCTTATATCCTCGTTCTGGCTGAAAATATACAGAGAAAACTTTATGAGATCGTTGTAATCAAGGCCAAAGCACTTCTTTTCCTGATAAAGATATCCATAAAAAAGAATGTCCTTAACATCAGTTGCCTTGTCATATTTTTCCTTAAGAGTATCTAAGGACATGTTGATCATGTCCAGATAGTAATCCGGCTCGCCAAATATCTTGCGGATCTCGAACATATCCCTGGCAGCGCTGAAGGTCATATCCCTGAGGGAGAGATTCCTCTCCTCATATATGATCTTGAGCATGTCATCTATATCCGAGTTATCAAGCACGAGAAAGCTCTTTGGATATGAAACCGCATGAGAGTCCTCCTGAAGCACAGATACGCAAAAGCCATGGAAGGTGTTGATATATCCGGTGTCATTATCCCCGGTAAGTCTGTGAATACGCTGTCTCATCTCATTCGCAGACTTGTTGGTAAAGGTCACGCAGAGGATGTGTCCGGGCATTATTCCAAGTCCGTTGACAAGGTATGCAAAGCGATGGGATAAAGCTCTTGTTTTCCCACTGCCTGCGCCTGCTATTACACGCACGTATCCTTCTGTTGTGGTAACAGCCTGACGCTGCGCATCATTTAAACAATCTAAAATATCCTGCATACCTGTTCCTCCATTTAATAAGCATTTTATCAAACAGATGTTCGGTATGCAAGATATTGGTTAGTCAGATTATTTTGTGTGATATTCCTGAAGGGACTTGATGTTTCCGCATCCGCCCTTTCTTACTTCCTTGATTCCCTGAGCTGCCGCCATTGCTGCTGCAACTGTGGTTATGTAAGGAATACGAGCCTTTATGGCTGCACGACGAAGGTATGCATCATCATATTTTGCACCCTTTCCAATAGGGGTGTTGATAACGAGCTGAACATCACCGTTTTTCATTAGATCTTCTACATTTGGTCTTCCACCCTCGTAGTTCTTGAAAATCTTTGTTGCTTCAATTCCCGCTTCTACGATATTTTCATAGGTTTTACCCGTCGCATAGATTTTAAAGCCCTCCTCTGCAAATGCCTTCGCAATCTCACAGGACATGGGCTTGTCCTCTGTATTAAGAGAGATAAGAACTGCTCCCTCTAAAGGAAGTGCTGCATTTGCTGCCTCCTCGGCCTTGAAGAAGGCTTCACCGGGTGTCTTTGCAAGGCCAAGAACCTCACCTGTTGAACGCATTTCAGGTCCAAGTACAGGGTCAACCTCCGGGAACATGTTGAAGGGGAATACTGCCTCTTTTACGCCATAGTACTCAGGCTCTGTGTTTTTCTTGGAATCAATGAGCTCCTGCACAGGAGAAGGTCTGCCTGTAAGCTGTGCTGTGATGATATCTGTTGCAACAGGAACCATCTTTATTCCGCAAACCTTGGATACAAGCGGCACTGTACGCGGCGCACGGGGATTTGCCTCAAGAACATATACAGTATCATGCTCGATGGCATACTGCATGTTCATAAGTCCAACAACGTTCATCTCAACAGCGATTTTACGAGTGTATTCCTCGATGGTCTTTAAATGCTCCTCAGAGATATGCTTTGAGGGGATAATGCATGCGGAATCACCAGAGTGGATACCTGCAAGCTCTATGTGCTCCATAACTGCAGGAACAAAGGCTCTCTCACCATCACTGATGGCATCTGCCTCGCACTCCATAGCGTTGTGAAGGAATCTGTCGATTAGGATGGGGCGGTCAGGTGTTACGCCTACTGCAGCCTTCATGTAGCCTTCCATGCTCTCCTCATCTCTTACTATCTCCATTCCTCTTCCGCCAAGGACGAAGGAAGGACGAACCATTACGGGATATCCAATTCTTGCAGCGATTTCCTTTGCTGTTTCAACATCGGAAGCCATGCCTGACTCAGCCATGGGGATTCCAAGCTTTTCCATCATCATTCTGAACTGGTCTCTGTCCTCTGCAAGGTCGATTACTTCAGGAGTTGTTCCAAGGATGTTTACGCCCTCCTCTTTAAGCTTTGCAGCGAGGTTAAGAGGTGTCTGTCCACCAAACTGAGCGATAACGCCCACGGGCTTTTCCTTTTTATAAATCTGAAGTACATCCTCGAGTGTCAGTGGCTCGAAATACAATGTATCTGAAGTATCGTAGTCAGTTGAAACTGTCTCAGGGTTGCAGTTTACAATGATTGTCTCAAATCCAAGCTTTTTAAGGGCAAGAGCTGCATGAACACAACAGTAGTCAAACTCAATACCCTGTCCGATTCTGTTGGGACCACCGCCAAGGATCATGATCTTCTTTGATTCTGCGCCACCATCAGCCTTGGGATTTTCAAGGTTTGCATCAGCCTTATAGGTTGAGTAGTAGTATGCTGCTCCTTCTGTTCCATATACATGAACGCCGTCCCACTTTTCTGTGAGTCCAAGCTCTTCTCTCGTATTTCTGATGTCATCCTCAGATACTCCAAGAATTCCTGAAAGATATCTGTCAGCGAAACCATCTTCCTTAGCCTTTAAGAGCACTTCCTTTGAAGGAACTGAGCCCTTAAAGCTGTTAACCATTGATGTTTCCTCATCAACGAGTTCCTTTATCTCATTTAAGAAGTAATGCTTAACCTTGGTGATATCAAAAATCTCATCAACTGTTACGCCCTTTTTGAAGGCTTCGTATATAAGGAAATATCTCTCAGAAGAAGCATCCTTAAGAAGATGAAGAAGCTCTTCCTTATCCATTTCTTCGTATTTTGCAACGTTACCAAGGCCGTATCTGCCCTTTTCAAGGGATCTTATTGCCTTCTGGAAGGCTTCCTTGAAGTTTTTACCAATGGACATTACTTCACCTACAGCTCTCATCTGTGTGCCAAGCTTGTCCTCAACGCCGTGGAATTTTTCAAATGCCCAGCGGGCGAATTTTACAACAACGTAGTCGCCATTAGGCTCATATTTATCAAGGGTTCCGAACTTGGAATCAGGAAGCTCTGAAAGTGTAAGGCCTGTTGCAAGCTTTGCTGACACAAGAGCGATCGGGAAGCCTGTTGCCTTTGAAGCAAGGGCTGAGGATCTTGATGTACGGGGATTGATCTCGATTACGACGATTCTTCCGGTCTTGGGATCATGAGCAAACTGTACGTTGGTTCCACCGATGACACCGATGTGCTCAACAATCTTGTAAGCCTGACGCTGAAGCTCCTTCTGAAGATCCTCATCAATTGTGAGCATAGGCGCTGTACAGAAGGAATCACCTGTGTGAACGCCAACGGGATCAACGTTTTCAATAAAGCACACTGTGATCATATTGTTGTCTTTATCTCTGACAACCTCAAGCTCAAGCTCTTCCCATCCAAGGATTGACTCCTCAACGAGAACCTGGTGAATGATTGATGCAGCAAGTCCTCTTGCGCATACCGTCTGCAGCTCTTCCTTGTTGTAAACAAGGCCGCCACCTGCTCCACCCATTGTATATGCAGGGCGAAGAACTACTGGATAACCAAGCTCGTCAGCTTCGGCAAGGGCTTCTTCAATGCTGTAGCATGCCTTGGATCTTGCCATCTCGATTCCAAGCATATCCATGGTCTTTTTGAACTCAGTTCTGTCCTCGCCTCGCTCAATGGCATCGACCTGAACACCGATAACCTTGACATTGTACTTGTCGAGAACGCCTGCTTTATACAGCTCTGAACACAAATTAAGACCAGACTGTCCTCCCAAATTGGGCAAAAGGGCATCCGGTCTTTCTTTTTCAATTACAGCCGCAACGCGGTCAACATTTAAGGGTTC
>JAEEGL011526791.1_pt1 | contig 12042 bp, 10 predicted proteins | sample 9134231 | NCBI WGS metagenome assembly JAEEGL01 (sample SAMN16246548, study PRJNA631951) | gut metagenome | biome: gut microbiome; feature: rumen; material: fiber-attached | host: Bos | place: Iran: Karaj | collected 2018-10
ATAAGCCATAAAAATGATTATCTTTGTCTCTGCGGACAATCGCTAGGCAAATCTAACAAAATGTTTTCAGAAAATACAAAAAAAACGGGTTGCATCGAAGTAATTTGCGGTTCGATGTTTTCCGGAAAGACGGAAGAGCTGATCCGCCGCCTGCGCCGGGCCCAGTTCGCCAACCAGCGGATCGCAATCTACAAACCCGCCGTGGACACGCGCTATTCCGAGGATGACGTCGTCTCGCACGACTTGCACAAGATCCCCTGCGTGCCGGTGAAGTACCCCGGTGAGATGCTTTCCGTCGATGCGGACGTGCAGGTGGTCGGCATCGACGAAGCCCAGTTCTACGACGACACCCTCATCCCTGTGGCCGAGGCGCTGGCCGCCCGCGGCATCCGCGTCATCGTCGCCGGGCTGGACACCGACTATCTGGGCAAGCCCTTCGGCCCCATGCCCGCGCTGATGGCGATCGCCGAGGACGTCCAGAAAGTCCATGCCATCTGCGTCCGCTGCGGATCCCTCGCCAACCACTCCCACCGTCTGTCGTCCAGCAACGAGCTCGTCGTGCTGGGGGAGAAGGACATTTACGAACCGCTCTGCCGGGAGTGCTACAACCGGGCACTCGAGGCAGAGCGTGAAAGTTGATTCCCGACCGGGGAAGCGTCAGTCTTTGACGTTCTTGAGGGCTTCCCGGATCTTCGCTTCGATCTCGTCGCAGAGCTCCGTGTTGTCGCGGAGCAGCTGCTTCGTGGCTTCGCGGCCCTGGGCGAGTTTCTGGTCGCCGTAGCTGAACCAGGAACCGCTCTTGGCGATGATGCCGTAGTCTACGCCGAGGTCCACGATCTCGCCCACGTGCGAGATGCCTTCCCCGAAGACGATGTCGAATTCCGCCTTCTTGAAGGGCGGGGCCATCTTGTTCTTCACCACCTTGACGCGGGTCCGGTTGCCGAGGGCCTCGTCCCCGTCCTTGAGCTGGGTGGTGCGGCGCACGTCGATGCGGACGGACGCGTAGAATTTCAGGGCGTTGCCGCCGGTGGTCGTTTCCGGATTCCCGAACATGATGCCGATCTTCTCGCGCAACTGGTTGATGAAGATGCAGCACGTGTTCGTCTTCGAGATGTTCGCCGTCAGTTTGCGCAGGGCCTGGCTCATCAGGCGCGCCTGCAGGCCGACTTTGTTGTCGCCCATCTCGCCTTCGATCTCGGCCTTCGGCGTCAGTGCCGCGACGGAGTCGATGACGACGATGTCGACCGCGCCCGAGCGGATCAGGTTGTCGGCGATCTCCAGCGCCTGCTCTCCGTTGTCAGGCTGCGAGATGAGCAAGGTCTCGAGGTTCACCCCGAGGGCCTTCGCGTAGGAGCGGTCGAAGGCATGCTCCGCGTCCACCATGGCCGCGATGCCGCCCTGTTTCTGGGCCTGGGCGATCGCATGGATCGCCAGGGTGGTCTTGCCGCTGGACTCGGGACCGTAGATCTCGATGATCCTGCCCCGCGGGTAGCCGCCGATGCCCAGCGCGTGGTCCAATGCCACCGAACCGCTCGGAATGACTTGTACGTCCCATTGTGGCTGATCCCCCAGCTTCATGATCGTCCCTTTCCCGTAATCTTTCTCAATCTTGTCGATCGTGGCCTGCAGCGCCTTCAATTTCGCGGCGTTGATTCCTGCGGCCTGTTCTTCTGCAACTTTTGCCATTTTAGGAAGTATTAAGTGTTTCAAGGAGAAAAAAAACATCCCCTTTGTCGCAAAGATATTAAAATAACCCGGAATCTGACGTGATTTTTGCTTATTTTTGCATAGAAAAAAGAAACGTCCGGATATGCGACCGAAACTCTTGGGAATGACCCCCGTCCAGCTGAAGGAAGCCGCCCTTTCCGTCGGCCTTCCCGCCTTTGCCGGCGGGCAGCTCGCGCGCTGGCTGTACACCCGCCCCGCGCAGTCTTTCGCCCAGATGACCGACATCTCCAAGGCCGGCCGCGAGAAACTTGCCGCGGCCTTCGACCTCGGGGTCACGCTCCCGTCCGGCTGCCAGGTTTCCCGCGACGGCACGAAGAAGTATCTCTTCCCGGTCGCCTGTTCCCGCGCGGCGGGGCTGGACGCCTACGTGGAGAGCCGTCCTTCCGAACTGGAGGAGAGCGCGGTCGAAGCCGTGATGATCCCCGACGAGGACCGCCGGACCCTCTGCGTCTCCTCGCAGGCCGGCTGCCGGATGGGCTGCACCTTCTGCATGACCGGACGGCAGGGCTTCCACGGACACCTGTCCGCCGCCGACATCCTGTCGCAGCTCGTCGCCGTCGACGAAGCCGCGGACCTGACCAACGCCGTCTTCATGGGGATGGGCGAACCGCTCGACAACGAGGAGAACCTCCTGCGCGCCATCGAGGTGATGACGGCCCCCTGGGGCTTCGGCTGGAGCCCGAAGCGGATCACCGTCTCCACCATCGGGGTGCTGCCCGCGCTCCGGCGCTTCCTGGACGGCACCCGCTGCCACGTCGCCGTGAGCCTGCACGATCCGTTCCCGGAGGAACGCGCCTCCCTGATGCCCGTCCAGAAGGCCTGGCCGGCCGCCGACGTCGTCGACCTGCTGCGTCAGTATGATTTCACCGGGCAGCGGCGCGTGAGTTTCGAGTATACGATGTTCGCCGGCGTGAACGATTCCGTCGCGCACGCCGACGCCCTGATCCGACTGCTGCGCGGCCTGGAGTGCCGCGTGAACCTGATCCGCTTCCATAAGATTCCGGACGCGCCCTACGAAACGTCGCCCGACCTGGTGATGGAGCGTTTCCGCGACCGGGTCTCCCGGCACGGAATCACCTGTACCATCCGCGCCTCGCGCGGAGAAGACATCCTGGCGGCCTGCGGCATGCTCGCGGGCCGGCACAAACGTCCCGATAAAGAAGATGAGAACCGCTGATCCCAGAAAAATCCTCCTCCTGCTGGCCGTCGTCCTGCTACCCTCGCTGCTCGCCGGCCAGGTCCGCCGTTCCGCCTCTCCGACGCGTTCGATGGACCGCGACCTCCGCGTCTGGAAGATGCAGATGCGTCTCGACTCCATCCGCCGGCACCGTCCCACCGTCGCGCTCGTGTTGAGCGGCGGCGGTGCCAAGGGCGCGGCGCACGTGGGCGTCCTCAAGTACCTGGAGTCCGCCGGCATCCCGGTGGACATGGTCCTCGGCACCAGCATGGGCGGCCTTGTCGGCGGCATCTACGCGATGGGGTTCGACGCCGGGCACCTGGAGCGCATCATCCGCAACATCGACTGGAACCAGGCGCTGAGCGACGACGTACCGCGCGACTACATTTCCTACTCCCGCACGAAATACAAGGAGAAATACGCGCTTTCCTTCCCGTTCTTCTACTCCAGCACGGACTTCCTCCAGCAGATGAAGGACGACTACGAGTATACGCCCGCCGAGGGCGTCGGCGAAATCCACCTGGGCGCCGGCGAGGCCGACGCGACCGGGCTGGTCAAGGACAACCTGCTCGGCAGCCTCCCGTCCGGCATGGTCTTCGGGCAGAACGTCAGCAACCTCTTCAGCGCGCTGACGGTCGGGTACCAGGACCGGATCGATTTCTACGACCTTCCGATCCCGTTCCTCTGCGTGGCCGCCGACCTCGTCACCGGCGAGGCGAAGATCTGGACGGAGGGCAAGCTGAACACCGCGCTCCGTTCCACGATGTCCATTCCGGGGCTCTTCGCGCCGGTGCGCACGAACGGCATGGTGCTGGTCGACGGCGGCATCCGCAACAACTATCCGACCGACCTGGCCAAGCGCCTGGGAGCCGACATCATCATCGGCGTGGACCTCTCGCAGGGATTCCGCAAATATGCGCAGATCAACAACCTGGGCGGCATCATCGACGCCGGCGTCGACATGCTCGGCCGGAATTCCTACGAACAGAACAAGTCCATCCCCGACGTCAGCATCCGTCCGGACATGGACGGGTACGGAATGATGAGTTTCGACGCTGCCAGCATCGACACGCTGATCCGGCGGGGCTATGAAGCGGCCGAAGCCTGCGCCGCATCCCTGGATTCCGTCCGGAACCGGCTCCGCGGCGCCACCCCGACCCCGCTCCGCAACCGGCCCGCGCTCGACCTGGGCGAGTCGCAGGTGCTGGTCGACGGCGTGGAAATCGTCGGCGTCAGCGACGAAGAGAGCGCCTTCCTGATGAAGAAACTCAAGCTGCAGGCCGGCCAGCGGATGGGCAGCGCGGAGATCGAGGACGCCGTCGCGACGGTGTTCGGGACGAACGCCTTCGACTATGTCAATTACGAGCTGCTGGGGAAGGAGGAACCCTTCCGCCTGCGGTTAAGCTGCAAGAAGGGCCCGATCAACCAGCTCGGCGTAGGCGCCCGTTTCGACACCGAGGAGATCGTGTCCGTCCTGGTGAATCTGGGCGTGGGCGTGCACAAGATCCAGGGGACGTCCCTGGACTTCACCGGCAAGATCGGCGTCAATCCTTCCGCCGCCGCGACGTTCGCCTATGCGACCTCGGGCGGCTACTCCGTCGGCGCCCTCGCCAGTCTGCGCTACACCGACAAGAACATGATCAGCATCGGCGACAACCGTTTCCGCATCAATTTCACGAACATCCGGCAGGAGGTGTTCCTGTCGAACCTGAAATGGTCGAAGTTTTTCGTGAAGGCCGGTGCGCGGAACGACTATTTCAACGTCAGCTCCATGATGGCGGAGCAGGTGATCGGCGACTATGACATGACGATGCTCACCAACGACTACCTTTCCGTCTTCGCGGACCTGCGCTCGGACACCTTCGACAACGGCTACCTGCCGACGAAGGGTTCGTCGGTCGGGCTGAATTATTCCTGGGTCTTCGGCGGCGGGCCGCGGAAGGTGGACGGCTTCCATACCCTTTCGTTCGATGCGCGGAAGGTGGTGGGAAAGGGCGGTTTCTTCGCCTTCATTCCCTCGTTCAACCTCCGTTTCCTGGTCGGGGAGGATATCCCCGTCCCGTATACCAACGTGATGGGCGGCTCCATGGCCGGGCGCTATCTGGAGCAGCAGATCCCCTTCATCGGGGTGAACAACGCCATTGCGACCCGGGGCATCCTGGCGGTCGCACGGACGGACTTCCGCTTCCGGCTGATGAAGAACAACTACTTGACGGCGATCGCCAACTATGCGCTGTCCGCGGATGAACCGGCGATGTTCTATTCGCAGGATGATTACATGGATGCGATCGGGGTCGGGGTGCAGTATACATATCATTCCATCATCGGGCCGATCTCGGCGAACCTGCACTGGTCCGACGTCACCGGCAAGGTGGGCGCCTACATTTCCGTCGGTTTTGATTTCTAGCGGCATGCAGGAAGCGGAAGGAAAGGTGATCGGACGGCTGCAGGCCCTGTGCTCCCGGCGGGAGTACTGCTGCGCCGACATCTATGCGAAGGCGCTCCGCGCCCTGGACGGCGACGCCGCTGCGGCCGGCCGGGTGCTGGACGCGCTCCGGCGGGACCGTTTCGTGGACGACCTCCGCTATGCGTCGGCCTTCGCCCGGGAGAAATCCCGGCTGACCGGCTGGGGACCGCTGAAGATCCGTCATGCGCTGACGGCGAAAGGCATCGCCGCCGAGGTGCTGGACGAGGCGCTGCGGCAGGTGGATCCGGAGGACACGGAGCGCCGGATGCGGCAGGTGCTCGCCGGAAAGAGCCGCCAGCTGGCGCGGGATCCGGCGCGGAAGGAGAAACTCCTGCGTTTCGCCCGGTCGCGGGGGTATCTGTACGGGCAGGTCTCGCCGCTGCTGGAGGAGCTCCTGGGCGACGGCGGCGCGCAGGAAAGAGAAGAAGATTACATATGATTTGATATATGGATGCAATTGTGAAGACCGGCTTCCACTTTCCGGGTCAGACGGGAAAGTACGTGGGAAAAGTGCGAGATGTGTATGACATCGGGGACAAGTATCTGGTCATGGTGGTCACCGACCGGATCTCCGCCTTCGACGTGGTGCTTCCGGAGGGCATCCCCTACAAGGGACAGGTCCTGAACCGGATCGCCGCCAAGTTCCTGGATGCGACGCAGGACATCCTGCCGAACTGGAAGATCGCCGTTCCGGACCCTTGTGTCACGATCGGTCACAAGTGCGAGCCGTTCAAGGTGGAGATGGTGATCCGTGGTTACCTCGCCGGCCATGCCTGGCGCGAGTACAAGGCCGGCAAGCGGACGCTCTGCGGCTGCCCGCTGCCGGAAGGGATGGTCGAGAACCAGCGCTTCCCCGAGCCGATCATCACGCCGACGACCAAGGCGGCCGAAGGCCACGACGAAGACATTTCCAGGGAGGAGATCATCGCCCAGGGCCTGGTGAGCCGGGAAGATTACGAGAAGCTGGAGCAGTACACCCGCGCCATCTTCGCGCGCGGCACCGAGATCGCCGCCGGTCAGGGTCTGATCCTTGTGGACACGAAGTACGAGTTCGGGAAAAAGGACGGACAGATCTACCTGATGGACGAAGTCCACACCCCGGATTCGTCCCGTTATTTCTATGCGGAAGGGTATGAAGAGCGCCTCGCCCGCGGGGAACACCAGAAGCAGCTCTCGAAGGAATTCGTCCGCGAGTGGCTGATGGCCGGCGGTTTCCAGGGCAAGGAGGGCCAGCGGGTGCCTCCGATGACCCCCGACGTGGTCTCCGGTATCACCGACCGCTACATCGAACTGTTCGAGCACATCACGGGCGACCGTTTCGACAAGGAGGATTACAGCGCCGAGACGATCGAGGCGCATGTCCGCGCGGCGCTCGCCGCCCTCTGACCCTTCATCCCCGTGCGGCTGTCCCTGGTCATACCGGCGTACAATGCGGAGGCGTTCCTCCGCAGGTGCCTTGCGGCCTGCCTGAACCAGGACCTGCCCGCGGATGCCTTTGAAGTCATCGTCGTCGACGACGGCAGCACGGATGGAACGCGTTCCGTCGCCGATGCCGCGGCGGTCGTTTCCTCCGTCCCTGTCCGGGTCGTCTCCCGCCCCAACGGCGGATTGAGCGCCGCCCGGAACATGGGGCTTGACCTCGCCCGCGGCGAGTATGTCTGGTTCGTGGATGCGGACGACTGGGTGGAGGAAAACTGCCTGCAGGCCCTTCTGGCTGAAGCGGACGGGTGCGACATCCTGGCCTTCGGCGCCACGGACCGGCTGCCCGGCCCGGACGGCGCCTTCTCCGCCGCCGGACTTTTCCGGTATGCCGCGCCGGCCCTGCGCAGCGGTCCGGAGCACATCGCCGCCATGAGCGAGAAACTGAAGATGTGCGCGCCGTTCCATTTCTTCCGCCGCGCCTTCCTCTCCGACGCCGGGCTCCGTTTCCCGGAAGGGCTCCTGCACGAGGACGCCGAGTTCACGCCGCGGGCCGTCTACCGGGCCCGGACGGTGCGGGTGTCCACGGCCGTCCCGTACGACCGGCTCGTACGTCCCGGCTCGATTTCCCGCACCCCCGATCCCCGGCGGATCACCGACCTGCTCGCCGTCGTCTCCCGCCTGCGCGCCTTCCTGGCGGAGGAACCTGTCGCCGACGCTTTCCGCGCCCCGTTCTGCAGCATCATCGCGAACGTGGCGAACCAGGCGATGAAACTCGTCCGCGATTTTCCGGATGCGGATGCCTCCCCGGTCGTCGCGGCCGACGGCCTTGCGGACGTCTTCCTCGGCGCGGCGGAACGGAAATACCGTCTGGAAGGATGGCTGCTCAAGAGGTTCCCCCGGCATCCGGTCGCCGTCTATGCGTCGCTCGCCCGGGTCCGTGACCTGCTTTCCGGATTGAAAAAGTGACGGCATGGGAGAGATGGACACGCAGATGACCGCGGGAACGCGGAGGGTGGCGCGGAACACGCTGCTGCTCTACGTGCGGATGTTCCTGCTGATGCTGATCGGCCTGTACACCTCCCGGGTGGTGCTCCAGGCCCTGGGCGAGACCGATTTCGGCGTCTATACGGAAGTCGGCGGCTTCGTGGCCATGTTCTCGCTCCTGTCCGGCCCGCTTTCCAGCGCCATCAGCCGGTTCCTGACCTTCGAACTGGGCAAGGGCGCGGAAGGACGTCCCGGGGTGGTCTTCTCTTCCGCCGTCCTGATCCAGCTCTGCCTGGTCGCGCTGGTGGTGGTCGCGGCGGAGTGCGTCGGCCCCTGGTACATCAGCCATCACCTGAACATCCCGGAGGAACGGCTGCAGGCCGCGCGCTGGATCTTCCAGTTCTCGCTCGCCGCCTTCGCCGTCAACCTGCTCAGCGTCCCTTACAACGCATCCATCATCGCGCACGAGAAGATGGAGGCCTTCGCCCTCATCGGCATCTTCGAAGGGGCTGCCAAACTCGCCGTCGCCTTCCTGCTGGCGGCGGCGCCCGTGGACACCCTCGTCTGGTACGGCGCCCTGATGGCCGCGGTCGCCCTCGCCGTCCGGCTCTGCTACGGGCTGTACTGCCGCCGCCATTTCGACGAATGCCGTCTTCGCCGCACCTATGAGCGCCGGACGGTCCGGGAGATGTTCTCCTTCGCGGGCTGGAACTTCATCGGCTCCGGTTCCGCCGTGCTCCGCGACTACGGCGGCACCCTGCTGCTGGGGTATTTCTTCCCACCCGCCCTGGCCGCCGCCCGCGGCCTGGCGACGCAGGTGAACGGTGTCGTGTACCAGTTCGTGTCCAGTTTCACCACGGCCCTCAATCCGCAGATCACCAAGTCGTACGCGGCCGGCGAGCACGCCTATATGACCGGGCTCGTGCTCCGCGGTTCGCGCTTTTCCTTCTTCCTGCTGGCGGCGGTCTGCATTCCCGTCCTGCTCAACACGCCCTGGCTGATGGATGTCTGGCAGGTGACCGTCCCGGCCCATACGGTGCGTTTCGTGCAGCTGGTGCTGGTGTTCACGATGGTCGAATCGCTGTCGTACCCGCTGGTCACGGCCATGCTTTCGACCGGGAAAATCCGTGATTACCAGCTGCTTGTCGGCGGGCTGCAACTGCTGAACCTGCCGCTGGCCTGGTGGCTGCTCCGCGCGACGCGCGTCCCCGAGTCGGTCTATGTCGTCTCGATCGCGCTGGCCCTGGTCTGCCTGGCCGCCCGCGTGGGCATGCTCCGGAAGATGATCGCTTTCCCGGTGCGGCGTTTCGGCTCGGAAGTCCTCGTCCGGATCGCCGCCGTGCTGCTCGTCTCCCTGCCGGTTCCGACCCTGCTGGCCCTCCGGATGCCGGACGGTTTCGCCCGCCTCGCCGTCACGACGGCGGTCTTCCTGCTCTTCCTGGCGGCCGGTCTGTGGCTGGCCGGCCTGCGTCCCGACGAGAAAGCGCTCGTCCGTTCCGAAATCCGAAAGAGAATGGGGAGGGAGGCGTCATGATCCGGACCGGTGACAAATCCCTGTGCTGCGGTTGCGGCGCCTGCGTCGGCGTCTGTCCCGTCCAGGCCGTCACGATGCGTCCGGACGCGACAGGCTTCCGGTATGCCTGCGTTGCGGAGGAGGTCTGCATCGGCTGCGGCCGCTGTGAGGAAGCGTGCGCGTTCCAGAAAGATCTCCTGCGGAGCGCTGCTCCGTCTGCGGAGCAGCCCGCCGCCTTCGCCGCCCGGAGCCGGGATGCCGGAGCGCTGCGCCGCAGTACCAGCGGTGCGGCAGGCTTCCACTTGATGGACGCTTTCGTGGCGGAAGGCGGCGTGGTGTACGGCGCCCGTTTCGACGGTCCGTTCATCGTCCGGCACGACCGGGCGGATACGCGTGAAGACATCGCTCCGCTGCGGTCGACGAAATATACCCAGAGCGAGACGGACGGCGTTTTCGCCCGCGTGCAGGCCGACCTGGATGCAGGCCGTCCTGTGCTGTTTACCGGGACGCCCTGCCAGACGGCCGCCCTGGCCGCTTCCGTCACCGGGCGCGACCGGCTGCTGCTTGCGGACGTGCTCTGCCACGGCGTGTCCGCTCCTGCGGTGTGGCGCGCCTGCCTGGAGGACGAAGCCCGCCGGCACGGGGCGCCCGTCACCGCCGCCGCCTTCCGCGACCCCGCCGGCCGATGGAGCGAAACGGTCAGCTGCGCCGCTTTCGCCGACGGCGCCCGCCGGACCTTCCGCCACTGGGCGCGGCTCTATCAGAAGAATCTTCTGCTGCGTCCCGCCTGCACCCGCTGCCCGTACGCCACGCTGCACCGTCCGTCCGACGTGACGCTCGGGGACTGCTGGGGCGTCGGGAAGGTCCGCCCGGACTGGGCCGCCGACGATCTCGGCGCTTCGCTGCTGCTCGTGCATACGGCGGCCGGCAAGGCTTGGGTGGACCGCCTGCAGGACGAGGTGGAATGCGTCCCTGTTCCGCTGGAAGCTGTCATGCAGCCCAGCATGAAGGGCCCCGTACGGCCGGGGGAGGATGCGGATGCCTTCGCCCGCGCTTTTCTGGCGCGCGGTTATGCTTACGTCCGCCGCAGGTACGCCGTCCGCTCCCTGCGTGAGCGCTGGCGGTTGTTGAAATGGAATGTGAAACGCTTTCTGAAACGGATCGGTCTATGGAGATAGGCATCATGACACAGCCCTTCTCGGGCAATTACGGAGGCATCCTCCAGAACTGGGCGCTTCAGCAAGTGCTCCGGCGGTTGGGCCATGATCCCGTCACGGTGGAGGTCGTTCCTTCCCGTTCTGTTTCGCAGGAGTGGAAGTATCTGAAAATGAATACGAAAGCATTGGCCAGCCGGGTAGCCCTCCAGCATCCCGGCCGCTGGTTCACCTGGGAGAAACGCCGCTTCACGGAAGCGGTCTCCGCCCCGCTGCGGCCGTTCATCGACACGCGGATCCGGACCTGCCGCGTGGCGGCTTCCGGCCTGGGCGCCCTGACCGCCGGCCTGGACGCCTGGATCGTCGGCAGCGACCAGGTCTGGCGGCCGGCCTACAACCCCGACCTCTCCCTGCCTTACCTGGCTTTCGCGGCGGATTCGCCGGTGCGGAAGATCGCCTACGCCGCCTCTTTCGGGGTCGATTCGTGGGAATACACGCCCGCCCAGACGGCGGCGGCCCGGCAGGCGGCCGCCCGCTTCGACGCCGTCTCCGTGCGTGAGCGTACGGGCGTCGACCTCTGCCGGGAGCATCTCGGCGTCGCGGCGGAACACGTGCTCGACCCGACCTTGCTGCTCGGCCGTGAAGATTACCTGTCCCTTTGCGACGGAGACGCCCGCTCCGACGGGACGCTCCTCGTCTATTTCCTGGATCCGACGCCTGCAAAAACCGCCCGGGCCGCCTCCCTGGCGGCTGCCCGCGGCCTGAAGGCGGACGCCGTGCTGCCTTTCAGCCTGGCCGGCATGCAGCGCCGTTCCTCCGGCGGCTTCCGCCTGCGTCCGGTCGGCGCGTGGGTCCGCGCCTTCCTGGACGCCGACGCCGTGGTCTGCGACAGTTATCACGGCCTGCTCTTCAGCCTGCTCTTCGAGAAGGATTTCTGGATCGTTCTGCACGCGGGGCGGGGCAACGCCCGCTTCGTCTCCATCCTGGAGGACCTCGGCCTGCTTGACCGCATCCTTCCGGCGGACGGGCCGCTTCCGGAGGCGGGGCTGCCCGACTGGTCCGCCGTCCGCGCCCGTCTTTCCGCGCTCCGCGCCTCGTCCCTCGCTTTCCTTGAAAACAATCTCTGACCATGGATACTAGCCCTGTCGTCTCGATCGTCATTCCCCTCTACAATGTGGAGGCGCTTCTTCCGCGATGCCTCGATTCCGTCCTGGCGCAGACCCGGCCGGACTGGGAGGTAATCGGCGTGGATGACGGCTCCGTCGACGGCACGGCCGCTGTCTTCGAGCGTTATGTGCTGGAAGACAATCGTTTCCGGCTGGTCCGCCACCCGGAGAACAGGGGCCAGATGACGGCCCGCCATACCGGTTGCTCCCTCGCGCGCGGAGCGTGGATCCTCTTCGCGGACGGCGACGACGCCCTCCGTCCCCGGGCGGTGGAGGTCCTGCTGGACGCCGCGCTCGCCGAAGGCGCCGACATCGTCACCGGCGGGGTCGACTCCGTCCGGGACGGCAAGTCGGACACCCGCCGCTTCTCCAATGTGCTCCGGTACGGGAACGACCGTACGGGCGCCTTCCGGGCGATGCTGCGCGGGGAG
>JAEEGL017141160.1_pt1 | contig 12042 bp, 8 predicted proteins | sample 9134231 | NCBI WGS metagenome assembly JAEEGL01 (sample SAMN16246548, study PRJNA631951) | gut metagenome | biome: gut microbiome; feature: rumen; material: fiber-attached | host: Bos | place: Iran: Karaj | collected 2018-10
AAAAGCACGGAAAAAGTGATGTGATCAGCCTGTAAAAAAAGATGCTTTCTACTCAATTACCGTGTTATGGCCACTTGGTGCAGCGGAACGCTGCCGCCGAACAGGCTTTCTCAACACAATTGGAGCAGGGCGTTTATGCCCTGCTCCAATTGTGTTACTTACTTCTCGTAAGAGTGATCTTTTCCGTCGCACTTGAAATGACCTTCTGTGCCGCAGTCGGCGGGGGAATGATCTTTTCCGTCGTTCGCATTATGTTCGGGATTACCGCAAAGTGTCTTGTTTTCTTCTATTTTATGTACCTACGTTATGCACTTTCAAGGCAGCTGTTGAGCTGCTGTAAAATAGTGTCTTTCCTGTAATTCTTTCCGATGAAGACAAGCTGGTTTATTCTGTCTCCGTATTTTTCATCCCATTCGTCCATAAGATCGGGATATGCTTTGACGAGCGCGTCAAGCTCGTCCTGCGGTATCGCCGCCAGCCATTCTGTCATTTCCGTAACGCTTGCGTTCCGTCCTGCCTGCTCAAAAAGCTGAATGTGCACATCATCGTCTGAGAACCACACATATCCCTTTGTGCGGATAAGCTCCCGCGGGTATTTGTCAAGAAGCTCCATGAACCGTTCACGGTTGAAAGGTCTCGTTTCCTCGTAAACGAATGAGGTTATGCCGTATTCATCCATGCAGGCTTCTTTGTCACCCGGCTCTGCGGTATTAAGTGCACGCTGCACCGATGATGAAGCAAGCACTCCGTCATAGTCGAATTCTTTCCCGTGCATTATCAGTCCCGCGTCTATATCGCAGTTTACACACGGTATCATAGGCGCTTCGGTCTGAATGTCCCGCAGGGTCTTTTTTACTTCCTCAAGCTGTTCGGCGGTGAGCAGGTCGGTCTTGTTCAGCAACACTATATCGCAGAATTCCACCTGATCTATGATGAGGTTGATGATGTCGCCCTCTTCGCTTTCCGCGTCCATTTGCAGACCGCCCATAAACTCGCGGTATATCCTGTCGGCATCGACCACCGAGACCACCGAGCTCAGATACACGTTCGTGTCGGGGCAATCCTCCTGATATCCGATGAACGCTCCGGCAATGGAGGAAGGTTCGCTTATCCCCGAGGCTTCAACGAAAACGGCATCGATATCCGGAAGGTTTGAAATACGTTCTATCTCGGCGATGAACTCGTCCCGCAGAGTGCAGCATATACAGCCGTTCTGAAGCTCTACCATATCCACCTGCGCCACGCGCTCCTTCTTCTCTTTGAGCAGGGAAGCATCTATGTTGATGCTCCCCATATCATTTACGATAAGCGCTATGCGGCGTTCTTCCTGCATCAGCAGGTTCTGCATGAGCGTAGTCTTTCCGGAACCGAGGTAGCCCGTTATGATTATGACAGGCTTTTTCCTGCCTGTGTTTTTCTTTCTTCCCATACGCACCTCACTTCAATGTCTCTGCAAGAACATTATAGTTTCCGCGCATAAGAGAGATATATGTCGCACCGGCATCAATGTCGGCTCTGCTTATAGACTGGAGAGAGTTGAGCTCTGCAACGGTCTGATCCTTTGCCTGAGTGCTGCTGATTATAGTCTGTGCTATGGACTTGTCGGAGTTTTCTATGGTGTAAATAGTCTTGCAGCCCAGCTCGTCCATTTTCTGTGCGAGGAATATGACAGTCTCGAAGCTTGCTTCCGTTTCGGCGGAACAGCCGGAGAATGCCGCAAAATAGTCAAGACCGTAATCGTCAACGAAGTACCTGAACGGGAATCTGTCGCCAAAAACGATTGTTTTTACGGAAGCGGCATCCGCAAGTTTCTGGAAATCGCTGTGAAGAGCGTCAAGCTCCGCGGAGAATGCCGCAAAGTTTGTCTTGTAGGTATCGGCGTTCGTGGAGTCGATCTCGCAGAGTGCATCGGTTATCTTGCCGCAGAGGAACTTTGTGTTCACAAGAGAGAGCCATACGTGCTCATCGTACTCTTCTTCCTCCTCGTGGTCGTGATCGTGCTCTTCCTCGCCTTCCTCATGGTCGTGATCGTGCTCTTCCTCGCCTTCCTCATGGTCGTGATGGCCGTGGCCTTCCAGCTCTTCAACGATCTCGTCAACGCTCATATCCTTATGTACAAAGAACGGATTTGCGGAAGAGTTCATCAGCGCATCAAAGCTGTCACTGCCGAAATAAACGTGGAAATGCTCCACCTCATCGGCGGGTTCGTGACCGTGGTCATTGAACTGAACGTACCTGGGCGCGTCGGCGCTTTCCGTCTCGAACTGATATCTGACGCCCTTTATGTCGCCGTCGTCGGCAAGAACGGTGCAATACCCAGCGTAAGCGTACTCTGCGCTTGCTGTTGTTCCGTCATCGAACGTGAAAGTGATCGTGCTGCCGTCAACCTTTATTCCGACTGCGTTGCACGCCCATTTTTCGGCGTATTCTCCGCGCACTTCGTCAACGGGTTCTCCGTGTTCTTCGGCTTCCTCAGCAAGGAACCCGTCAAGATCGCCGGCGTTCAGGACCGGGAGGAGGGATTTCCACTCGCCGTCAAATTCCGCAAGTGTACGATCCTTTATATCCTCCGCTTCGATCTCCTCTTCGTGACCGTGATCATGATCGTGGTCGTGCTGCATACCTTCCTTGACTTCTTCGAGCTTTGCCTTGTCACCCATAGTCTCCATGAGGTTTATGACTTTCATATCCTTGTTGACCGCGCCTGCAACGGCATCTTCGACCCATTCGTCAGACTCGCCGCCGACATATACAAACAGGTCGCAGTCGGAAATTCTGATGATGTCGTCGGCGGTCGGCTGGTAGTTATGCAGGTCGATACCGCTTTCAAGAAGATAAGTTATTTCGGCGTTCGCCGCCCTGTCGCCCATTATCTGCTTCACCCAGTCGTATTCGGGGAAAATAGTCGTTACTACCTTCAAAGGCTTTTCACTTTCGGTATTATGCGGTGCGGCAGTATCGCTCTTTTTTGTATCAGCCGCAGTTGTAGTTGTTGTCTGTGCAGGAGCAGATGTATTTGCAGTTGTGCCGCCGGCATTTGAGTTGCCGCAGCCGGCAAGTGCCGATATCGCCACAAAGCAGCTTATTATCAGCGCTCCCGTGTTTCTTTTGTTATACATAAATAAATAGACCTCCGTAATTGAATTTAACAGGTTGGATTTTCTTGTACACCGAAGAAAGGGTCATAATGATAACCCTTATGCGGTTCAAACTCAACCCTTATTCAATTCCGGAGCTCTACTTTTAATGATATAAGTGTATCGGTATTAATGACCGTTCCGGCGAAAAGAGGAACGGCAAATGACAGAAATATCGCGGCAAATACGATTTGCAATACCGGTGAGGTCTCAGCCAAGCTGCGCAATGTATCAAGACAAAATGCGATAGTGCGGCAGATGGCACAGCCGTCATCATGGGTGCAGTCGTGATCCGCAAGTTCCGCAATGAAAAAGAACGAGCAGAAGACAGACAGACATATCATCAGCACTGTCGCTGTCAATAATGCTTTTTTTCCTCTGTATGACATCCTGTCCGCCCCCCTTTCGTGTTACAATTACTTGCTGCAGTCCTTACATTTTACAAAAAACTCTATGTTGTCGTCCGGAACGGAAGCTCCGGAATTCATTATCTCTTCCTTTATTCTGCGGCTTGTCTCACCGTCAACCGTGTAAACATTACCGCAGACCTTACAACGCATATTCACCGGTATGTCATCGCTTTCGGCGAGACAATAGACAAACTCACGGTTTTTCGGGTCTATATATCTCCTTACAGTTCCCTCGCGCTCCATTTCACGCATAAGTCTGTAAACGGTACTCTCGGACGGGACCGATCTGATCGTATTGTCACTGCTCATTTCGGCTGCGATCTCTCTTACTGTAAAAGAGTACTTGCTGTGTGACTTGAGAAAATCGATCAGGCATTCGCGCTTGACAGTCTTATAGGTTGCCATAGCGACCTCCACAATGATAAAAATAAAATCAGATTTTAAATTCGTTTTTATATTATAGCAGAATTCATACAATTTGTCAATAGCTTGAGTATATCTTTCTGTTTTTTCGCAAAAATCCGCTTGTTTGCGGTAACAAGCGGCTCTTATCCTGTTCAGTGATAGTGTCGGAAAAGCACATTCTGCCGTTGTTCATTTCATTTTATCCTTGTATGATATAGTTAAGCCTGTATATCTTTTATTGAAAAAGCGTGCATATCCACGCAGCAAGAGCGGATGCCGCAGGGAATATCACAAGCAGTTTCAGCAGCTGACTTTTTATGTTATATCCGTATTTCCTGCCGGAATAAACACTCTCGACCTCGGGATAATAATGCTGAAAAAATTTGAATTTCATAAGCAGGAAATAATCAAAGCAGACCATGTCATAGATCTTGTAGACAGTAAATATTATAACAAACCGCAGGAAGAACTGCCAGAAATCATAGCCACTTCTGAAGCCGTCCCATATTGCAACAACTCCTACTCCGGCAATCATCAGAAAGCTGAATAACATAAGTGTCCAGCCGATCACCCTCGCGCCGTAGAACAGCTCTTTATCTCTTGGCTTTATGACTTCCTGCGCTTCTTTGGGAGCGGATGAGAAGAATTTCTTATCCTGAATGAAAGCAATTGCCGACAGCAGCATCAAAGATATCGCAGCGCAAAAAACTATAGCAAGAAATATCGTTATAATCATACTTTCCCTCTCAATCAGATCACCATCTGAACACTGCCAACCTGTTGTTCATGTTCTTGCCGACGATTGCAAACAACTTGCCCCTGACAGAGTATTTCTTCATTTCATCGTTGTAACTTCGTTCCAGAACCAGCTTCATTCTCGGCTCAAGGTCAAGATATTCTTTGCCCGACTTTGTTCCCCAACCGAATGTGGCATTGGTATGCTTGACTGCATCGTGGTGCTTGCCGTGCTTTTCGAGGAAAGGCGAGTGAAGCTCCGCCAGCAGATAGCCGTGTTCAAAGCTGTCACACAGCATTTTAAGGCAGGTACCGACCTGCGCCTTTGAAAAGTATTCCAGCACGCCCTCCATAACAATGATGTTCATATCGTTCTTCGGGAGCTGCTCCGTCCAACTACTTTCAAGGGCACTTCCGTCAAGCATGGTGCAGCGGTCTCTGTCCTCATACACCTTGCGGCGGACAGCTATCTGGTCAGGCAGGTCAACATCGAACCATGTCAGCCTTCCGTTGTCGACCTGCGAGAATTTGTCGTCAAAGCCGCATCCGAGATTTATACACAGAGCTTCCGGATACTTTTTCAGCAGTTTTATGAGTGCATCACGAAACATTATCGTCCTTGCCACAACGCCCTCGTGTGACATAAACGGGTCATATTTGCTGACATCTACACCCAATGCCCCGATTATCTCCTTTGCCTTTTCGTCCTTAATTCTTGCGTTTGGACGTGCCGTTTCACTCGCCTTTATCGCCAACGGGATAAGGGCAGTTTCCTGAATGTCTCCGAATTTTAAGTCCATCTTCAAACTCTCCTTTTTGATGCAGATATTTATACAACAGATTTCAATATTCAATCTCCCCGCTCAACGATTAGCTGTTGCTAACTCTATGCTATTATACCACATTCTTTTACAAACGTCAATATTCAGACGCAAAAAAGAATCCGATCTCTCGGCTTCATTTCTGTTGATTTTTGATATTTTCATCCAAAACATATACTTGAAATCCAAACACCCGAGCTTTCTCTTGTGCATTTCACAGATTTTATTCTGGAAGGACGGAAAACGTCCCCAAAACCGGGGCTAATTCTTCCCCAATTATGAAGGGGTGTGTAATATCAAGTAAGCGTTTATTTTATACAATACAGTGACATTTCTAAGCAGAAGTGATATTATAATACGGTTATCAAATACTAACGAACGAATGAAGGAGCATCAAGTGAGCGATAGGATAAAGGATCCATACAAGGCGTCAAAGAATATCTATGACGACATTCCGACACGGAAAAATCCAATAAACAGCCGTTCCTCGGTCTTATGATCCTGTACGGCTGTTTTTTAAATCATATTTTTCTTTTCGGCATTATATCCGTCAATTACGCCGGGTGTTTCCCGAGCTTCCAGCCTGCGGCTTCTTTTCTCTCGCCGATAAAGCGTCTGTAAATGCCGTCCTCGTTCATAAGTTCGCTGTGTCTTCCGTGCTGAACGATCTTTCCGTGGTCGATCACAAATATCTGATCAGCATTTTCTACGGTTTTCAGCCTGTGCGCGATCATAATGACAGTCTTTTCTTTCGTGAGCGACTCAACAGCCTTCATCAGAAGGTTCTCATTCTCCGGATCAACATTTGCGGTAGCTTCATCAAGTATAATGATCGGAGCGTCCTTCATGATTGCTCTCGCAATGGAGATACGCTGGCGCTCGCCTCCTGAAAGACTTACACCGCCCTCTCCGATGACCGTATCGTATCCGTCAGGGAGGTCCATTATAAAGTCGTGGCAGCACGCAGCCTTTGCGGCTCTGATAACTTCGTCCCTGCCCTCGTCCGGCTTTCCGAAACGGATATTGTTCTCGATCGTATCACTGAAAAGATATACATTCTGGAATACGAATGCAAAGTTACGCATAAGGCTGTCATAGCTGTACTCTCGTATATCGGTCCCGCCGAGAAAGATCTGTCCTTTGTCCACATCCCAGAATCTTGCGAGCAGCTGCGTGATCGTTGTTTTTCCTCCGCCGGAGGGACCAACGAACGCTGCTGTTGTTTTTTCGGGGATCTCAAACGAGATGTCGTCGATGATCTTTTTTTTATCGTAGGAAAAATCAACGTTTCTGACCGTAAGTGTCATACCGTCCGGAACGATCTCCTTTCCGTCAATATCCATTGTCGGTGAAGACAACGCCTCGTTCGCCTTATCTACACAGTTCTCGATAGTTCTTGTCAGTCCGTTGAACGCTCCGACCTGATCGAGAGATTCAAAGATCATGAATGAACATATTATCATCATTACAGCATACACAAGACTCATCGAGCCGTTAAGATAAAAAGCGACACTCATAAGCATCATTACAACCCCAGCGATCTTATTCAGACTGCTTAAAAGAAACATGGCAACTTCATACACTGTTTCGAGCCGTGTGCTGTATTTTGTAAAACTGTCTATTGAATCGTCCACGTTCGTGATGCTCTTTCCGAAGAGATCAAAATTTCTGACTTCAGCGATACCTCTTACATACTCAAGTATTCTTGACACCATGGTATCCTGTGATTTAACGGCGTTGTCGGAATCCGAACTCTCCGCGCGGATCATAAGCTCTGTTCCGATAAGATAGATTATCATAGCGGCAAGCGCTACAAGTGCTATCCATACATTGAAAAAGAACATGGATGCTATGATAACAAGCGTTGTGATGATGCCTTTTGTGACCACCATGACACATCTTGTCGCGATACCTGAGAGATTTTCCATTGTATTTGTGGCAATAGACGTGACCTTTCCGAGCCCCTCGCTGTTGAAATATCCCATAGGAACATAGCGAAGGTGCTCCGCGATCTCCATACGCTTGTATGATGTCGTGTTATAGCCGCTCCGTGTTTGCAGCATTGTGGTCTTCATGGACACTATCGTTTGCAGCACGATCGATGCAAGTATGATCCCGCCTGCTATCCAAGCGTGGTTTTCAGAAAGACTGTTTTCGAGCAGCGCCTGTATCACAACGAAAACAGCCGGTATCCTCATAGCGACAAACAAAGCGTTGAATACACCCAGAAAGATAGAGAGATAAAACTGTTTTCTTTCCTTCTCGCCGCAGAAATCAAAGAATTTTTTCAATGTCCTGAACATATCACACTTCCTCCTTTTTTACCGCGATGTGATTTTCCCACATATTTCTGTACAACTCGCTTTTGTTAAGAAGCTCGTCCTGCGTTCCTGAATCTTCTACCATACCGTCGCGTATCACGAATATTTTGTCAGCGTCCGCGATAGTGGAAAGCCTGTGTGCTATAACGATCAGAGTCTTGCCTGCGGTCAGACGGGAGATAGCGCTCTGTATTACTGATTCACTCTCGGGGTCGGTGTAGCTCGTCGCTTCGTCGAGGATAACCACCGGTGCGTCCTTGAGCATAGCCCTCGCTATCGAGATACGCTGTCTCTCGCCTCCGGAAAGATGTCCTCCCGAGCCGCCGCAGATAGTCTGATACCCGTTTTCGAGCGACATGATAAAGTCGTGGCAGCCGCATTTCTTTGCCGCTTCGATCACTTCTTCATCGGTCGCGCCCTCACGTCCCATGCGTATGTTGTCCATTACTGTCTGATCAAACAGATAGTTTTCCTGCGATACATAAGCGATATGCTTGTTATACTCTTTAAGCGACATATCCTTTATGTTCACTCCGCCGATCTTTATCTCACCGGAATCCACGTCCCACAGCGATGCGATAAGTCTTGCAACAGTAGATTTACCCGAGCCCGACGGCCCCACAAGTGCATTGACAGTGCCGTCCGCAATCTCCATATTTATGCCGTGAAGCACTTCGGCATCCTTGTATGTGAAATGAACATTATTCAGCGTGATAGCGTGTCCGTTGGGGACTGCACTGCTCTGCGCAGGACGCACCATGTCCTTCTCGTCCATGATATCCGCCATATCGCTTATGATCTCGCTGACCTTGGAAATGTCATCGACATAACCGAATACCGTAACAAGCGGTGCGACAGTTCCAAATGAAAGAATTATCAGCATTATCAGGTCCGCAGGTGCGAGACTTCCGTCAAGGCAATAGAATACGCCCGAAGGAAGCAGTCCCAGCATTGTTGCGGGGAAGCACGCCATACCGAAGTTCTGCCAGAAATTCTGGCTCTTCATCCAGTCAATAAAGCAGTCGGCACCCTCTTTTACCGCCTTCACGAATTTTCCGTAGGAAGTCTTGCTCCGGCCGAAAGCCTTGATGACCTCGATACCGCCGATGTACTCTACCGCTGCGGAATTCAGAGCCTTTGTTTTCTTTATCGTATTCGGGTAATATTTCGGCGATGACGACATCATTATCGCGAACGCGATGAGGCCTGCGGGAATACATATCAGCTGCCACAGTCCCACTCTCCAGTCAATGGTCATCATATACGCAAACATAGCTATCGCACCTACTATATTCGCGGTGAACTCCGGCGTAACGTGTGCAAGCGTCGGTTCCACCTGATCCGCCCTGTCGCATATAGTATTCTTGTATTCGCCGGATGAGCGCGACTGTACAGCGCCGAGCGGCATTGTATTCAGTTTTTTCAGCAGCCTTTTCCTTGCGTTGCCGATAAGCCCGAATGTAGCTCCGTGGGACGAATACGTTGAAAAGCCGTGGAATGCGTACCGCAGCATCCACAGAATACCGATCTGCACACCTCTGATGATAAAGAAGTCCATATCGTGTCCGCCCGCGACAAGCTCGCGGATCAGCGCGGCGATACATATATATGCGAGCAGCATGCACGCAACACCGAGCATTGCCAGAATAATACTCAGAAGATACGTACCTCGTTTTCCTTTCGTGAATTCCCATAGCCAGCTGAAGGTATTCCTGTTCAGCGGCGACTTTTCGGCAGCAGTTTCATTTGCCTTTTCTTTTTCCATTATCGGTTTTCCTCCTGTTATCATATCATTGTGTTAGCGTTCGCTAACCGTTGCCCGTAATTAATGCCCCACACTCAGGCGGGGCTTATTTTAATCAGATACCGAGCCATACTTTCCACGCAGGCTGAAAGAACCCTTCGAGAGTTCTTGCGTAATGAATCGCCTTGTCCCTGTCGAGGCCGTGGATAAGCGGCTGGAAAAAGGCTTCCACATAAACCGTTGTCAGAAGATGAAACTCTGTCCTGTCAAAATCGTTCACCTTGCAGCCCTTATCTTTCAGCACATCAAGATAGCGCAAAGTGATCTCTTCTTCAAGCGTTGCGATCTTATGCTTAAAGTCCTCGTACTTTGTTCCTTCCGATCTCATGACAAGCAGTCTGAACTCGTCATAATGGTCATAGATACATTCCATCATGCGGACCTCTTCGCTTCTGGTCTCCCAGCCGCAGTTCACGTCCGTCGTTTCAGTATCGTCAAAATACTCCTTCTCCAGCGTGCGGTAAAGCTCATAAAAATCAGTTATTGCGGGCTCTACCAGTGATTCAAACATTTCTTCCTTGCTTGCAAAATGATTGTAAAGCCCTCCGACCTGAATGTTCGCCTCTGCCGCTATTCTGCGGAGCGACGCGTCGTTATAACCGTATTCGAGAAATTCCTTTTTCGCGGCTTCGATTATTCTCTTGTGGCTATCTGTTTTGTCTCTTGACATCGGCTGTCACCTCACTAAAACTTTAGGCTGTCGATGAATTATAATGAACGCTGTTCACTGATATATATAAATATACACCGTTCATTTAAATTTGTCAAGGGGTTTTTGAAAAAATTTTTTATTCATCACAAGGTAACACAATGTATTTGGTCTTCTATAATATATAACCCTTAAATCGACAAAAAAGTTCCGGTAAATTGCGCACAAACCTCAGCGCCATTTACCGGATTTTCTTGTTTATTTATAACAGAACACTAGATTCACATTATTGACAATACCTGTTTATAAGGTATTTCATAGGGTTTTCTCCTATATATAGCAGTTTCCGTTATACTTTTCAATGATACTGCGGATTATTGAATATAGGCAATACCGCACAAAGAGCGTGCGTGTATCGCCTATATATTATGGTTTGGGCGTAAAAGCCGTTTTTCTTCATCGAAGAATGTTATCTGTTGTTTTTTTATGATTCTATTATACTACTTTTTTCTCTTTTTGTACAGGTATTCGAGAGGTTGCCTACAGAAATTTCTTGACTTACGCCGGTAAGCCTGCAAAATTTCTGTTCAATCTGACGTGCAAGCATGGAGGCTTGCATAGCGCACACCAAACGCCGCATGATGCGGCTATTAAAGTGTGCGCAAGAAAATACTGACTGCGTGATACACGCACGCTCTTTGTGCGGTATAGCCAATACCATAATAGTTTTGCCAACGGTGTTTGGCGACAAATACCCAGATAGGCGCTGCCGGAAACTTGTACATCATTTACGAATGCATTGGTCCTTCCAGTTCCCGGCGCAATATCCATAGAAAACTTTTGATTTTTATTGACAATCTGACAAAAAAATGCTATAATACAGCATATACCCATCGGCTGCCATAGCGGCAGTATTTGTCCGTGATACCGGATCCCGGACTGATGCAAAATGTGCTTTCGGAGTTTTACTGCGGACGCACTTCTTGATGAGCAAACGATAATTACCGGAATTATTGGTAACAGCCCCTGCACTTATGATTCCGGTTACCATATTCCGGGAGCTTCACGCCCGGATACTTCCGACAAAAATGTCATGCACGGGACGCGCGGAGCCTGATCGGCGTTTCCTTGATTGTTCCGCCTGATGCCGGCTGCACCGGTATGATAAAGGCGATACAGCACAGAGAGGTGGTAAATGTGAGAAAACACATCTTTTCTGTCATCGGAGCCTTGCTGATGGCAGGTCTATGCGCAATGGTGGTACTAAGTCTTACCGCGGGAATGCGAGACGGACCCAAGGTACTGACCTATGCGGAAATGAACAATCTCGAAGGTACCGTACCCGGAGAAATGGCGAAAGCCTTCAAGGAAAAGACCGAAGAGCTTTCCGGCGGTACCCTCATTATAGATATACAGGCAAACGGCGTTCTCGGCAGCGAAGACCAGCTGATAGACAATCTTCTCGGCGGAGGAAATATCACGGACTTTACGCGTATATCCGCTTCTGCACTCACGCAGTACGGATGCAGTAAAGCGGCACTGCTGAGCATTCCGTACACCTTTGAGAGCGACGAGCATTTTTACAGATTCGCGGAAAGCGAACTTGCACAGGAAATACTGCTTGAACCGCGCGAACTCGGACTGCCGCTGAGAGGTCTGTGCTACGCGCACGAGGGTTTCCGCAACTTCTTCTTCAAAAAGGAAGTGCGTGGTATTGAAGACATTAAAAGTATGAAGCTTCGTGTCTCCTCTGACCCTGT
>JAEEGL011191674.1_pt1 | contig 12041 bp, 9 predicted proteins | sample 9134231 | NCBI WGS metagenome assembly JAEEGL01 (sample SAMN16246548, study PRJNA631951) | gut metagenome | biome: gut microbiome; feature: rumen; material: fiber-attached | host: Bos | place: Iran: Karaj | collected 2018-10
GACAGTAGCAGCTCTTCGTGAGCCTTCACTTGGACCTTGCTTTGGTATCAAGGGCGGAGCAGCAGGCGGCGGATATGCTCAGTGCGTTCCTATGGAAGATATCAACCTTCACTTTACAGGTGACTTCCATGCGATCACAGCAGCTAACAACCTTCTTGCAGCTCTTCTTGATAATCATATCCAGCAGGGCAATGAACTTGGCATAGATACAAGACAGGTAGTATGGAAAAGATGTATGGATCTTAACGACCGAAGCCTTCGTAATGTTGTAGTTGGTCTTGGTGCCAAGGCAGATGGCTTTGTTAGAGAAGATCATTTTGCAATTACTGTTGCTACAGAAGTTATGGCAGCATTCTGCCTTGCTAATGATATAAGTGACCTTAAAGAGAGACTTGGACGCATCATCGTAGCTTACTCATACGATGGAAAGCCTGTTACAGCCAAGGATCTTAACGCAGTTGGATCTATGGCAGCTCTTTTAAAAGATGCAATAAAGCCTAATCTTGTTCAGACACTTGAGCATACACCTGTTATCATCCATGGTGGTCCTTTCGCTAATATCGCACATGGTTGTAACTCAGTTCGTGCTACTAATGCAGCTTTAAGACTTGCTGATGTTGCTATTACAGAGGCAGGCTTTGGTGCAGATCTTGGTGCTGAGAAGTTCCTTGATATCAAGTGCCGTCAGGCAGGCCTTAAGCCTGATGCAGTTGTACTTGTTGCAACAATCAGAGCATTGAAATATAATGGCGGAGTACCTAAGGATCAGCTCGGCGAGGAGAACCTTGATGCACTTAAGAAGGGTATCGTAAACCTTGAAAAGCACATCGAGAACCTCCAGCAGTACGGCGTTCCTGTGGTTGTAACTCTCAACTCATTTACATCTGATACAGAAGCTGAGATCGCTTATGTAAGAGAATTCTGTAACGAACGTGATTGCGATTTTGCCCTTTCAGAAGTATGGGCAAAAGGCGGAGAAGGCGGCGAAGATCTTGCACGCATGGTAATGAATACTCTTAATAACAAGAAGAGTAACTATGCACCTATCTATCCGCTTGAAATGTCTCTTACAGATAAGATCGAGACTGTTTCTAAAAAGATCTATGGTGCAGATGGTGTTGTATATGCACCTGCTGCAGCAAGACAGCTTCAGAAGATAACAGAGCTTGGCTTTGGTGATCTTCCTGTATGTATGGCTAAGACTCAGTACTCACTTTCTGATGATCAGAAGGCCCTTGGAAGACCTAAGGATTTCAAGATCACAGTAAGAGAAGCATATGTATCAGCAGGAGCAGGATTTGTTGTTGCTATTACAGGTTCTATCATGACCATGCCGGGTCTTCCTAAGAGACCTGCAGCATTCGACATTGATGTCGATGAAAATGGCAAGATTACCGGCTTGTTCTAATTATTATTAAAGGAAATAAAATTATGAAGTGTCCAAAATGCGGAGCGTTTATTCCGGATGAAGCAGTATATTGCCCTTCTTGTGGCGAAGAAATAAAGATCGTACCGGAGTTCGATCCACTTATTGAAAACAGGATAGACGAATCATTGTCTCATCTTGCAAGTAATCTTGATGATACAGGTGAAATACCTGATGAAGATTACGATGATTTTGATGATGATGACGATTTTGACGGCAATGAAGAAGGTCATATATTTGGAAGTTATAAAGTTACGATATGTATTCTTTGTATCGTTCTGATAACTCTTCTTGGAAGCATTGTCTACTATCTGATCAATAGTGATTCACCTTCTGATACGAAACCGGGCAATCCTTCAGTTGCAAGTACTGCTGGTGTAAATCCGGATTCTGCCGAAGGTTCATCACAGGATGCAGGATCTGAAGAAGAAACAGGACCAAAGGCACCAACATTTTCGATGGCTTCAGGAACCTATGACACAGAGATAGAAGTTTACATTGAGGCAGGAGAGGGCTCCATTTATTACACGATCAATGGAGTTACTCCTACTCTTGCAGATACTATCTTTAACGGAGTAGATCCTATCATATTTGATAAAAACGGTATCTATACACTTAAAGCTATTTTGGTTGACAGTGATGGAGTTAAGTCAGAAGTTGCATCTGTAACATACGAGATTGCAATGCCTGTACCTGATGCTCCTACTATCATCGAAGACAGCGGTAATTATAACGTTGATACTCAGATCGCAGTTGTGACTTCTGAAGGAACCAACGTATATTACACAACAGATGGCACTGATCCTACAGCGGATTCAACTTTATATACAGGCCCTGTAAGTATGCCTTATGGTGAGTCTGTATTTAAGTTTGTAGCTGTTGATAATGAGACTGGTGCTCTGAGTGAGATCGTTGAGCGTGAATATTCACTTCATTATACAGTTAATGTAAGTCAGGAGCAGGCAGCTTCTAATCTGATCACTTTGCTCGTTCAAAAGGGATATCTTCTTGATGGTAGCGGAGCAGTTGCCGGATCGGAAGGATATAATACATATTCAGTCACTTCGACAGAAGTTATTTCAAGTGGTGATTATTATGTATTTACTGAATACCATATGGGTACAGATGGAAGTGCTACACCTACAGGACTTTTATACGCTGTAAATGTACATGATGGCGCTGTGTACCGTCTTGGCATAGATGGTACAGGCAATTATTTCCTTAAACAGCTTACATAAAACGTTTGTTATAAACATCTTTTTTGTCGGCGGGGGAGTTGTAAATTTATCTCTTTGACACTTTACCACGTTTAAGTGTTGCAATGTTTTGCGTTTTGTTTTATGATACTGAGCAGTTAATGCTTAAAATTATAAGTAAGGAGAAACAGGACTATGTTCAAGATTTTGGAAAGAAACGAGCTGGCAGCCCACATCTATCAGATGGTTGTCGAAGCTCCACGTGTAGCTGCAGGATGTCTTCCTGGACAGTTCCTGATCGTGCGCGTTGATGAAGAGGGCGAGCGAATTCCTCTTACAATCTGCGATTACGACAGGGAGAAGGGAACTGTTGAAATCGTGGTTCAGTCCATCGGTGCTGAAACCAATCAGATTGCCAAGATGCAGGCTGGCGATAGCTTTGCAGACGTAGTAGGACCTCTTGGTAATCCTTCTGATCTCACTAAGGAAGATCCGGAAGAACTTAAGAACAAGAAAATCGTGTTCATAGCGGGTGGTGTTGGAACAGCTCCTGTTTATCCTCAGGCTAAATGGCTTAAAGAGCATGGAGTAACAGCTGATGTTATCATCGGTGCTAAGAATAAGGATCTGGTTATCCTTGAAGAGCGTTTCAAAACTGTATGTAACCTCTATGTAACAACAGATGACGGTTCATACGGCAGAAGCGGTATGGTTACAAAGTGTCTTGAGGATCTGGTAGCAGAAGGTCATCAGTATGATCTTTGTATCGCTATTGGCCCGATGATCATGATGAAATTCGTATGTAAGCTTACTAAAGAGCTTAATATCCCTACGATCGTTTCCATGAATACGATCATGGTTGACGGAACAGGTATGTGCGGTGCTTGCCGTCTTACAGTAGGAGATCAGGTTAAGTTTGCATGTGTTGACGGACCTGAATTCGATGGTCACCTTGTAGATTTTGATCAGGCTATGAACAGAATGAAACTCTACAAGAACGAGGAAACAAGACTTAAGCTTGCTGAAGAAGAAGGTAAAACACACAAAGGTCACTGCGGAGTTTGCGATTAAAATAGGAGATTAACAAATGGCTATAGAAGTAGATGTTTTGAAGAGAGTTCCTGTTCGTGAACAGGACGCCAAGGTTCGTGCTACGAATTTTGAAGAAGTATGTCTTGGCTATAACAAAGAAGAAGCTGAGGCTGAGGCAACACGTTGTCTTAACTGTAAAAATCCACAGTGCCAGAAGGGATGCCCTGTTGCAATTGATATTCCTGCATTTATCCAGGAAGTTAAAGTAGGTAATGTTGAAGGTGCATACCAGATCATTAGCCAGTCATCTGCACTTCCGGCTGTTTGCGGTCGTGTATGTCCTCAGGAGTCACAGTGTGAAGGTAAGTGTATCAGAGGCTTCAAGGGAGATCCTGTATCCATAGGTAAGCTTGAGAGATATGTTGCTGATACAGCCCGCGAGATGGGAATCGTTCCTGAAGGAGCAAAAGAGAAGAAGAATCACAAGGTTGCTGTTATCGGTTCAGGTCCTTCCGGACTTACATGTGCAGGCGATCTTGCAAAGCTTGGCTATGAAGTTACTATTTTCGAAGCACTTCACGAAGCCGGTGGTGTTTTAGTATATGGTATTCCTGAATTCCGTCTTCCTAAAGAGAAGGTAGTTAAGAAGGAAATCGAGAATGTTGAAAAGCTCGGCGTTAAGATAGAGAAGGACGTTGTTATCGGTAAGAGTGTTACAATTGACTCTCTTATGAAGGATGAAGGCTTTGATGCTGTATTCATCGGATCAGGTGCAGGACTTCCAAAGTTCATGCATATTCCTGGTGAGCAGGCACTTGGCGTATTCTCAGCTAATGAGTTCCTTACACGTTCAAATCTCATGAAGGCATTTGACGCTAATTCTACAACACCTATCATGCATCCTAAGAAGACAGTTGTAGTTGGTGGTGGTAACGTTGCTATGGACGCTGCCAGAACAGCTCTCCGTCTTGGCTCAGAGGTACATGTTGTATATCGTCGTTCTGAAGAAGAGCTTCCTGCGCGTAAGGAAGAAGTTGAGCATGCTAAGCAGGAAGGTGTAATCTTCGATCTTCTTAACAACCCTGTTGAGATCCTTACAGATGAAGAGGGATGGGTAAGAGGATGCAGATGCATCAGAATGGAACTTGGTGAGCCTGATGAATCAGGAAGAAGAAGTCCTGTAGAAATCCCAGGTTCTGAGTTTGAGATCGACTGCGATGCTGTTATCATGTCACTTGGTACAAGCCCTAACCCTCTTATCAGCTCTACAACAGAGGGTCTTGAGATCAACAAGCGTAAATGTATCGTTGCTCAGGAAGAAAACGGTCAGACATCCAAGAACGGTGTATTCGCCGGTGGTGATGCAGTAACAGGTGCTGCTACAGTTATCCTTGCAATGGGTGCTGGTAAAGCAGCTGCAGCAGGTATCGACGAGTATCTTAAGTCTCTTGACTGATAAGCTCATCATTAACTTATTAGCATGACTTAGATATATCCTATTTATCTTGACATATAAGTTCATCCATGAACTTATAAACATGTCTTAGATACATCCTGTATCTGGATTAAATTTTAAATTTTCTTAAAGAAAAATTTACATTATAAGGGCGTACGGGTACAACCTGTACGCCCTTTTGTGGTATTATATAAGGGATTGTAATATTTGGGAGGACAATAGTTTTATGGGATACAGATCTAATGAAGATATGGCGGAGGATAATCATTCCTCAGCTGTCGTATTGATAAGTGTTGGCGCTATTGGTCTTTTGGCTGATATTTATATGCTTATCAAAAACCCCCTCTCGATGCCTATGTTTAATAAGTATATGACAACAGGTATAATGGGCTCCCTGTTTGTTCTTTTTATTGTTATGGGAGCGCTTGCTATGAGGAACTATAAAAGGTTCACTGAAGCTGCTGTCAAAGAGAGCACTCTTTCTGAGAAGATCCATGAGTGGTGCGTTGATAATCTTACGGCCAAGTCCATAGAGGATGCGGTTAATGATCCGGACTATAAGGAAGCTGCTACTGGTTCAGATGATACAGATGCTACAGATGACCTTGAAGATGAAGAATGCTTGTATGATACAGGTGATTTAGATGATGATCAGGTTACAGATGAAGCAGATGAAACAGATGATGCTGTGATCTTCTATAAAAGAACAACTTATATGAAAAACTGCATTACGCAGAAATTCATGAATCTTGACGATGACATGCTGGACCGCTTCGTTGAAAAATATTACAGTGAGATTTTTTCTTAGAGAAAATACGGAAAGTGTGAAATTATTAAAATCAGTATACTTTGTGTTGGAAAGATAAAAGAGAAATATTGGAATGACGCAATAGCAGAATACATGAAGCGTCTTACAAGATACTGCAAGCCTGAGATAATCGAGGTTGCAGATGAGAAGACTCCTGACAATGCTCCTGAAGCTATAGAGCTTATGATAAAGGACAAGGAAGGAGAGAAACTGTTAAAACATGTCGATCCCAAAGCCAAGGTCATTGCGCTTGCCATAAAGGGTAAGAAGGTTGATTCTCCCGGTTTTGCCAAGTGGATAGATGGATATGCACTTTCAGGGTGCAGCCATATTCAGTTCGTAATAGGCGGATCTTTAGGATTAAGTGATGCGGTCTTAGATCGTGCTGATGGGCAGATAAGCTTTTCGGATATGACCTTCCCTCATCAGATGATGAGAGTAGTGCTTTTGGAACAGATATACAGATCGTATAAAATTCTTAGCGGGGAACCATACCATAAATGAATGATGTAACAGAGATAAAGATCGTTCTCACAGTAGATGAGATGAGAAATATATTCGGCCGTAATGACAGCTATATGAAGAAGATAGAAGATAACCTTGGAGTAGAGATAACTGACAGGGGCGGACAGATCCATATAGTCGGAAGGCAGAAGGATGCTCAAAGTGCTGCTGATATAATAAGGCAGCTTGCCAAGCTTTCATCAGCAGGGAGCAGCATCGAAGAACAAAGCGTTGATTACGCAATAATACTTAAAGAGGATAGAGACAATATGGAAAACGAAAACATGGGCGAAGTTGATAACGACAGCGTCCTTTTAGATATCGATTCTGACCTTATCTGCCACACAACGACAGGTAAGCCGATAAAGCCCAAGACACTTGGTCAGAAAAAGTACGTAGATTCAATAAGATCACATATGATAACCTTTGGCCTTGGACCTGCAGGAACAGGTAAGACTTATCTTGCTATGGCAATGGCCATCACAGCTTTCCAAAAGGAAGAGGTATCAAGGATCATCCTGACAAGACCTGCTATTGAAGCCGGTGAAAAGCTGGGATTCCTTCCAGGAGACCTTCAGAGCAAGGTAGATCCATATCTTCGCCCATTGTATGATGCTCTGTATCAGATTATGGGAACAGAAAGATTCCTTGCCAACATGGAGAAGGGCCTTATAGAGGTTGCACCTCTTGCCTATATGAGAGGTAGAACCCTTGATAATGCATATATTATTCTTGATGAAGCGCAGAATACAACTCCTGCGCAGATGAAGATGTTCCTTACAAGAATTGGTTTTGGTTCCAAGGTCATCGTAACTGGTGATGCTACTCAGAAGGACCTTGCACCGGGAACTGTATCAGGACTTGATGTAGCACAGAAGGTCCTTAAAGATATCGATGATATAGCAGTATGCAATCTTACAAGTAAAGACGTTGTTCGTCATCCTCTTGTACAGAAGATCGTTAAGGCATACGAAGACTATGAGAAAAAAGAGACAGCCAGATCTGCAAGAAAGGCTGCCATCAAGAAAGAGTTAAGAAAAAGGTGATTTTCCGGGACAATAAAATGGGGAGCGAGTTTGTATGGATATCAAGACAACAGGTGATGAAAAAGTTTCTGAGGTAGATATTCGTAGTGAGAGTAAGATCTTGAAATATTTAAGGAATGTTGCCAGTATGATAACTTTGTGTCTGGCATCATGCTTTTTGATGTTTGCTGCCGGTAGGGCATATAGCCTTCCGGATGAAGAGATAATAAGAAATGTTATCTCTGTACTTGTAGAAAGCGGCCTTATTATTTTTTTATGGGAGGATGGTCTTATAAGAGGCTCCCTTGTGTATGGTAATGAAAAGCACATGAACCGCTTTTTTGTTATCTACATTATAGTGTTTGTAACAGCCCTTTTGTTTCCTCTTGTTAATAACCTGATATGGCCATATCTTAGTATTTTTGTACTCTTATCGCTTTTTTCAAATGCCCTTATTGGAATTTGCAGTGGCTGCGCACTTTTAAACGTATCGCTTCTGCTTTGCCATGGATCATCGGTTCAGCCTTTCTTCATATACCTGATAGCTGGTGTTGTTGCAATAGTTTTGTTCCAGCATGTTGGAGAGAAGCTTCAGTTTGGATTGCCGATATTGATATCTATAATGCTTTTATTTGTCCTTCTTGTTGCTTATCATGTGCTGTTTTTGAATCAGACATTTTCTTTTACAATGCTTACGGTTCCGCTTGTAAATGTTGTCATCAGCTCAATACTTCTTCTGGTACTGCTTAATGCATTCAGTCTTCTTGTTATAAGAGGAAGCAATGACATGTATATGGACATCAACGATCCTGAGTTTGAGCTTCTTGTTAAGATCAAGAACAAGGATAAGAGAGAGTATTACAGAGCGATTCACACAGCATATCTTGCAGACAGGATAGCTGCAGATATCGGTGTTAACAGAAGGGCTACCAAAGCCTGCGCTTATTATCACAGAGTTGGAATGCTTGATGGAAAGCCTGATGATATGGAAGCTGCAAAGCCTTATTTCCGGAGTTATCAGTTCCCGGAATCCGCTGTGACATTACTTGAAGAGTATATCAAAAGCGGTAAAAAGGCGCCTGTTTCAAAAGAGGCAACGATCATCAACCTTTGCGAAGACCTTGTTAATAAGCTTATGGCTATTTTCGAAAAAGATAAAACTGCTAAAATAGATAGTGACAGAATGATAGAAGAAATGATTGAAAGAAGGCATATAAGCGGAAGCTTTAATCATTCCAATCTTTCAATTGCAGAGCTTAACAGAGTAAGTAAGCTCTTGAAAAAGGAGAAATTGTATTATGATTTTCTGCGTTGAAAACGAAGTCGATGCAAAGTTTGATTTCGACATAGAAGAGATCGCGCGCAGTGTGTGTGAAGAAGTACTCAGAAGTGAGAATTTTCCCGAAGAAGCTCAGATCAATATGCTGATAACTGATGACGAAGGCATACATGAGATGAACAGAGAGTTCAGGGATATAGACAGGGAGACAGACGTTTTGTCTTTTCCTAACATTGAATATGAAACTCCGGGAGACTTTTCAGTCTTGAACGGGCCGGACAGATGTAATATGGTAGATCCCGATAACGGAAGCATCTATCTTGGTGACATCGTGATCAATGAAAAGAGAGTAAGATCACAGGCTCTTGAATACGGACATAGTGAAAAAAGGGAATTTGCTTTTTTGACAGCTCATTCGATGTTTCATCTTTGCGGTTATGATCACATGGAAGAGGATGAAGCCAAAGTAATGGAACAGAAACAGAACGACGTACTTGAAAGGCTTGGGATAACAAGAGATGGCAATTAAAGTTAAAGACAGGATTAAACCGGATACTTTTTCCATAGTACTTTTTTTGATGATAAGTATTTTGATGGTTACCAGGATTTTCCTTTTGCGTATCATCAAAAATGAAGGACTTGGAATATTCGCATCGCCCATGGATCTGTTCATGATCTGTTATGGCGTGTTTGTTTTTGCGCTGGAACATGCTATCTGTGCAGCAATAAGGCTCTATGAAAAAAAGAAACAGTTCATAAATGCCATGGACACTGCAAGAAAAGCAAGAACAATCTCTTTTGCGGCCGGAATTATCGTAAGTGGTTTAATCCTTATCTTTTCTTTTTCTGCTTCTGAAAAACTGTTTGGTTCAAGGATTGGATTCCTGGCTTTGATAGCAGTAGCTGCGGCTATTGTATTTATCAGCGTTCAGGGAGCTATAAGGGGTATGCTTGAAGGCTTTGGAGAGAATGTGTATTCTCTTTTGGCTGAGCTTATCTTTGCAGTAGCTTTTGTGCTACTCACACCAATGTTTGCAAGTTTTTCATACAGATACGGTCTTAAAGCGAATGCTCTTTTGGAACGTAATGATCTTGCATCAGGTTATGGTGCATTTGGAGCACTTGCTTCAGTCTGCATATCTTCTCTGATAACACTTTTATATCTTCTTATTATCTGGAAGCTTAAGAGTGGCAAAATGGATGACATTGTAAGAGGTGGAGAGCCAAGATACCTTGGACAGGGTCCTTCTTACAGCAGAAATGTCGTTTCTTTTTCTCTTGCCTTTGCATTCCCGTTTGCAATAAATCTGATAGACGAAGCTATGTATGTAGGTATGCTTGAGCACACAGCTGTTCAGTGGGGAATCTGGTATGGCGGAGTTCTTCCGGTGATTGTGATTGTTGTTTGTCTCATAGTTATCTTACAGCTGCGAAAAGTATACGAATTCTGTTCTATGGTTGTTCATTCAGACAGACATGGAGCACTTGATGTTCTGGCTGAGTTTTCCAGATATCTGGTAATACTTCTTTTCCCAGCATCAATGTTTATGGTGGTTCTTGCAGATACTATCCAAAGAGCTGTGTATGTAACTCCTACAGAATCTGCAGTTGCAATGATGGGACATGCATCTCTTATCGTTTTTGCAGCGCCTATAGGAATCCTGATGAGCGCTATACTGCTAAGACTCAGGAAACTGCGTGCTCTTATGCTTAACATTATAGTGGCTGCCATAGTGCACGTACTCACCTTCTGCTTTATGTCTTATGGAATGGGCAAAGAGATGACAGCAGTATCTTATGCAGATTTTGTTATGTTCCTTGTGATAGGTGCAATGGGATTTTGGGAGATCATGAGAATGATCCACTACAGACACAAGTGGATACAGTGCTTTGTAGTTCCATTTATCTGCAGCGCAGTTGCAGCAGTAATAGTATTTTTGCTTAATATGGTACTCATCAACGTTATTGGCGAAATTCTCACTATACTTGTATGCTGCCTTGCAGGAGGATTTTTGTATTTGCTCTTCCTTCTGGTTCTCAGAGGAATATACGAGTATGAAGTTGAGAGAATTCCGGGTGGCGGATTTATTTTAGTTATAGCCAGAGGTTTTCATTTTATATGAGTAAAAAGGTTCTTGTAGCAGGTGCGGGTGCGGCCGGTATGTGTGCTGCTATCATGGCAGCAAGGCAGGGCGCGAGCGTAACTCTGTTGGAAAAAAATGATATAGCCGGTAAGAAGATCTCCATGACAGGTAATGGTCGCTGTAATCTGACCAATGAGGCTATGAGCCCGTCATGTTATAATCTTAGTGCCAGAAGCAGAATGGAAGCTTTTCTTAAGAGATTCGGCGTATCAGATACCATAGATTTTATGAAGTCACTTGGCGTAGTGACGCAGAGCGAAGAAGGATATATATATCCTCTTTCAGGTCAGGCGGTAACGGTACAAAACGCCATGTTTGACGAAGTTAAGAGGCTTGGGATCGAATTTGTCGGTGGAAGACAGCTCAAGAAGATAACACCTCTTTCTGAAGGAAAAGGCTTTGAAGTTAAGGCATCAGGTGAAGTATATAACGCAGATGCTGTTATCATAGCAACAGGCGGCCTGTCAGGTCCTAAGTCGACCATGTCTACAGGCGACAGCTATTACATAGCAAAGAGCCTTGGAATGGAAGTTAAGGATACTTATCCGGCGCTTGTAGCTCTTCTATCAGATGATAAGGATCTGCCAAAAGACTATGGCGTAAGAATGATGGCTAATGTCAGGATCAAAGAGATCGAAGACATATGCGAATATGGTGAAGTTCAGATAACTTCAAAGGGTATCTCAGGAATTCCTGTGCTGCAGCTTAGCGGAAGAGTAGCACAGTATCTTGGCGAAGGCTGTAAGGATAGCGGCGACAAGAGTAAAGCTTATAGCTCTTCGACAGAAACTGATAAAGCAAAAGGTAATACTGTTACTGCTGTTATAGACTTCTTCCCGACATATTCTGACGAAGCTTTTGAGGATATGAAAAAAGAGATCTCTGGTATGGCGGCCGGTAAGACCTATATTCAGGTTCTTGATGGTATCTGTAATCATCTGATAGGCGTAATGATACTATCCAGATGCGGAATCGGTCAGAAGACAATAGTTGAAGCTGATGATATCAATAAGCTTGGCGATGTTATTGATAATTATAGAAATGTTTGTATTAGTATAAAAGGCGTTTCTGACTATGCTTCATCGCAGGTTACAACAGGCGGAGTAAGTCTTGATGATCTGACAGATGACCTTGAGTCTGTAACGACTCCGGGGGTATATGTTGTTGGAGA
>JAEEGL012325247.1_pt1 | contig 12041 bp, 13 predicted proteins | sample 9134231 | NCBI WGS metagenome assembly JAEEGL01 (sample SAMN16246548, study PRJNA631951) | gut metagenome | biome: gut microbiome; feature: rumen; material: fiber-attached | host: Bos | place: Iran: Karaj | collected 2018-10
AGCTGGACACGGCCAAGAAGCAGAACGAGGAACTCCAGAAGAAGATCGGCGAGCTCACCAAGGCCGGCGCCGAGGCGCAGACGCGACACGACGAGCAGGCGAAGGCCTCCCAGAAACAGCTAGACGACCTCGCCAAGGGGAACGGCATCGCCCGGCAGAAGGACCGCGAGCAGATGGAGGCCCTTCAGAAACAGCTCGCGATGCTCACCGAGAACAGCAAGAGCCAGTCGGAGGGATTCACCAGGCAGCTCGGGAAGATGCAGGAGGACATGAACACGCTCACGAAGGAGAACAAGACGCTCACGGCGCAGTACGCGGAGGAGAAGTCGAAGAAGGAGGCCCTGGAAAGGAGCCTCCTCGAAGAGCGGAACAGGAAGGGAGGCAAGGGCCTCGTCATAGCCGTCATCATCCTCGCCGTCCTCCTGATCCTCAGCCTGGTCCTGCGCTAGTCACGCATCACATCTTCCTGTCATCCGGTCACGTCCGGGAAACGCTTCCCGGGACAGACCCTCCCGTATTCCGTAGCCTCCGCCACCCCCTTGAGGATCCTCTTGAAGACCGTCGGCAGTTTCGCCATGACCTTGTCGGCCATCGCGTCCGGCACCCCACCGTAGAACGCCTCGGCGATGCCGCCCGTGATGCAGGCCAGCGTGTCCGAGTCACCGCCGAGGGACACGGCCTTCCGGATGGCGTCCTCGAAGTCCGAGGAGTCCAGGAAGGCGATGATCGCCGGCGGGACGGTCCCCTGGCAGCTGTCCTCCCAGTCATAGATGGGATGCAGGTACTCCCAGGTCTTGTGAAGGTCGTACCCGTAGGTCTTCCCGATGTAGTCGCGAATCTCCTCCTTGGTCTTGCCGGTGCGGGCCAGGAAGATGGCCGCCGCGGTCGCCTGGGCGCCCTTGACCCCCTCGGGGTGGTTGTGCGTGATGGCCGCGGAGATGGCGGCCACCCGTTCGGTCTCCTCGAGGGTGTCGAAGAACCAGCCGACTGCGCTCGCCCGCATGGCCGCACCGTTGCCGAATGAGCCGTAGGGATGGCGTCCGGTCCGGGACCGGTAAGGAGACTCCCCGTACCGGGAGTCGAAGGGACGCAGCTGCGCCGGACGGAAGAGCCAGTAGTAGAAGCCCGTTCCGTATCCGCCCATCGGGCAGGGGCAGTTCTCGGCGAAGAGCAGCATCGCGTCCTCCAGTTTCTGGTAGGTGTGGTCGGGATCCGAGAGCAGCCAGTATGCGACCGCCATCGTCATGACGCTGTCGTCCGTGTAGTTGCTCTCCGAGAGGAAGAGCCTGAAACCGTAGTCCTTGGTGTTGTGGAACTCGTAGGCCGAGCCTACGGTGTCCCCCGTTATCGCTCCTAACATGATCTGTCGATTGCCAATCTGAATCCTGTGAGCCCGTTGCGGTAACTCGAAGGATAATGCTTGTTATGTTTTATCCCGCTCGTGTATTTCCCCTGGGCGGAGCTTCCGCCTTTCAGGATCCTCTCCTCGTAGTACTCGACTTTCGACTTGTCCATCAGCCCCATGCTCGCGGCGGTGCTGACGAACGTGTCGACAGGAATCTTAATTATTGTGTCCGTCCACTCCAGGATATTCCCCGTCATGCAGTAAAGCCCGATCTCGTTGGGCTCGTGCGCTTTGACCGGCCCCCTGCTCGTGTCGATCGAATCGAAATCATCCGTTCCGGCATACATGTACGGGTAGTGCTTGTCCCCGCACATGGCGGCCATCTCCCATTCGTGCGCCGTGGGCAGGCGGAATGCCTCCCCCGTCGCCTCGTTGAGATGTTTGATGAAGGCCTGGGCCATCGGATAGCTCACATTGTGGACCGGATCGGACGGGAAGAATTTCCCCTCGAAGGGCAGGCTCCCCTCGATGGCCATCCAGAGCGCCTGCGTCACGGGCGTCTCCGCGATCATGAAACTCATGTTGGGGACCTTCTTCATGACGAAGGCGACAACGCCATCCGAATAGATGACGCTGTCCGAATCAATTGCTGCTTTTGTCCAACTCATATCGCAAAGTTACCATTTTCACGCGAATCCCTGCATCCCCAGAGTATCCGGAGGGGGCTAGACCAGCCCCCTCCTCTCGAACTCCTTCCAGAAGGAGAGCGGGTAATGGATGTTCGGGACTCCGACCCCCTCCTCCACGAGGCGGCTCATGATCTCCGGGGTGTATCCTGCGCTGCCGCAGCCGATGGCCGTCACCAGGAAGGTCATCCCTGGATGCGCCTGGGCGAACTCCACGAAGCGGTGGAAGGCCTCCCTGATCTCGTCGGGCCCGACGTTGGCTCCGACTGTCGGGATGGCATAAGACTGCCCCTGGATACCTTCGGCAACGCCCATCTGCGCTCCGAACCGACGGACGGCGAACCGGGCGGCCCCTCCGTCGTGGTAACCTTGGTCGTTCGAACCGAACACGAAGACCTCGTCCGGGCGGAGCGAGCTCACCCGTTCCGGGGTGATCCGGTCGGCGTAGGGCGCAGCCGCCGGTACTTCGTCGTAGTAGCACATCGCCTTTTCCTTCTTGAAACGGATCCGCTGCTCTTCCGTAGCCTCGGGGTTCGCCATGAAGAAGCAGTTCTCCTCGGCATACCACCGGTCGCGGGCCCGGCGCTCCTTCCTGAAGGACCTCATGGTGTCCTCCGCGTTCTTCTCGAACTTCACCACGTTCGTGATGGAGAGGCTCACGGACACGCCGTGGACGTCGTGGTCGGTTCCCATGTAGGCGAAGGACCAGCCCTCGTCCTTCAGATGCTCGACCAGCGCCTTGATGGCGGCGCCGGAGTACTCCTCGGAACTGTTCTCGAGGCCGTCGGTGATGACGGTGACGATGACCGTATGGTTCTTGTCTCCCTTCAGTTCCTTCTCGAGTTTGGTGAGGGTTCTCCCCATCGCGTCGTAGAGCGGGGTGCAGGCCCCCGGCACGTAGGTCTCCTCCGTGAGGATGGAGGCCGTGGAAGGGTCCGCGTTCCAGTAGACCTCGTCGATGGAGGCGCTGTCGAAGAGGACCAGCGTGATGAACTGATCCTGTGTCTCCGCGTACTTGGCCTGGGCGGCCTTCACTCCCCCGAGCACTTCGTTGAACCCCTGGATGGCGGGCTTCTGGATGTCCCACATCGATCCGCTGCGGTCCATGATGATCACGTTGTAGACCTTAGTCCTGCTGTTGTTGTTTTCTGTTCCTTTCATACGTTTAAAGTGTTATTCTGACGCTCGCCGACACGCAGGTCCGGATTGGCCTTCTCTTTCCTTTCGTGTCAAACTGACGCAAATATAATGTCTTCTTTTCTTTTTTGCAAATTTTTCGCGTCAATTTGACGCTTTTTATGGATTTTCGCCGTCCTCTTCGGGGATTGGGAACGTATAATCATAGAACAAGTATTTCAGCATCGCCCTGTTCTCCTCGGGATACAGGCAGACGAGACAGTACCACTCGTCGGGATTCTCGTCCTTCACCTTATACACCGCCCCCTCCCGGATGAATGTTTTCTTCTTCTCGACTTTCTTCAGAAAGGATTCCGACAGCGGCTTCTCGAACTCGATCTCATAATAGTACCACGTCCAGCATGAGGACGAGGTCCGCGCCGTATTGTCCTCCGACCGGGTTATCCGGTAGTCCGGCAGCCTCATCCCGGCCTTCCGGGCTATCTCGTCCGGAGTCGTCGCATTGTTGGCGGTAATCAGGAAGAGAAGGACGACCATCAGGGTGATGAACAGACCCACGATTGCCGCATTGGTGATCAGTATTACTTTCCAGACCGTTTTCATCATCTAGTCTTTTAAATCCGATGCAAAGATCGGCGGCTTCAGCGAAATGGATGTTCGTCAACTAGAAATCGAAAGGGCAGTCACGAAAGTGAATACAGACCATACCACCATGTCCTTGTGTCTATTTGACGCATTTTTATTTGTTTCGCCGACAAAACGCGCTATCTTTGCATTGAGAAGAGTTACGTGGCCTATGGGCGAGACGCACAGATACGTGAAGGGGGCCGAGTTCCCCTATCAGTACAGGTATGAACACATGGCGGTCACGACCGACTGTGTCATCTTCACATACGAGGACTGGAAGTTGAAGGTCCTCCTGGTAAGGCGTGGCGGCGAACCGTATAAGGGAGCCTGGGCCTTCCCGGGAGGATTCCTGAGGATGGACGAGACTGCGGAGCAGGGTGCCTTGCGCGAGCTCCGGGAGGAGACGGGGATCTCACCCGCAAGCATCGGCCAGCTCGGGGTTTTCTCCGACGTGTACCGCGACCCGCGCGAACGGGTGATCACGATAGCGTGGTATGCGCTCGTGAAACCCTCGGAGGTCGTAGGCGGCGACGATGCCGACGAGGCGGCCTGGTTTCCCGTCGACGCGCTACCTCCCCTGGCCTTCGACCACACGAAGATCTTCGACGCCGCGATGGAGCGGCTCCGCCGGGACATCCATTTCCAGCCGGTGGGATTCGACCTCCTGGACGACACCTTCACCATCCCCGACCTCCAGCGCCTCTACGAGGCCATCCTGGGAGTAAAGTTCGACAGGAGGAACTTCCAGCGGAAAATCCTCTCTTCCGGAATCCTGGAAGAGGTTCCGTGCGAGGATACGGACGGGCTGTATGAAGAGATGGAGGCCTCCATGCCCGCCCCCATGATGATGGAAGAGGATTGTTGCAGGCTGGTGGATACCGCCTGTCCTCCGGTGGAACCCGCCAGGAAAAAGAGCCGTCCGGGGCGCAAGGGAAGCTGGTTCAGCTTCAACCGGAGGCGGTACGAGGAGCTGAAAGAGGACGGCCTCAAGCAGGAATTCTGAATGACCGGCCATAGAGAAAAGACTCAACGATGGAATCAGATAAAGTGAATACAAACAATCCGCTGGAGTTGCGCCTTGACAGGTCCGACAAGATCATGTACATCATCGCCGGCTGCAACGGCGCAGGCAAGACCACCGCGTTCCACGAAAGCCTGTACGAGAGTCTGGGGTGTCCGGAGTTCATCAACTCCGACGAGATAGCCAAAAGCCTGTGCCCGGAGGATGTCGAGAGCGTGCAGGTCCATGCGGGAAGGCTTGCAATCGAGGGAATCCATTCCCATCTTGACGGAGACAAGAGCTTCTGCGTCGAGACCACCCTCGCGACACGGACCTACCGGGGACACATCCGTGAAGCCCATCGGAAGGGCTTCAAGGTGGCCCTTTTCTATTACTGGCTCGATTCTCCCGAGCTCGCCGTGGCCCGGGTCGAGCAGCGCGTGGTCGAAGGCGGGCACAACGTTCCGAAAGACATCATCCGGGAGCGGTACGACAAGAGCGTGAGGTATCTGTCCTCCCTCTATATGCCGGAGGTCGACTACTGGAAGATCGTCAACAACAGCGGGATGTTCCAGAAGGAAGTCGCCACCAGCGTGACGGTGGTCAGCAACCGTGATTTATTGGAAGAATTGAAGTGCTATGGACAATAGGATCAGAATAAGTGACCTCAGCGAGATATACGCTGCGGGGGTGAAGAACTTCGCGGAGAACCTTCTGAAGTCCAAGGCTGAGAAGGGTGAGACCGTCGTGTATTCCGTGGACGGCCAGATCGTCAGACTCAGGGCAGGTGACGCACTCTGGATCTATGAGAAACTCACAGGAGGGCTGATGAAGTGGGAGGTCGAATTACTCACGAAGACGGCGGAGAAAGGCGAGGACATGCACTACTGGCTCGAGGACAATCAGACGCTCGTCATCCCGGCCAGACTGGTCCTCGATCTGTTCGAGCATATGTCCGAGCCATCACCCGGCGAGGATATCCCCCGATAAGATGAAAAGGGAGAGACTGCACCCGCGAGGATAAGGCGCGGTTCCCATTGCTCCCTTGTCAGACGAAAGCACACAGTCATGCCGATATTCAGGAAAAAGAGCCGGGAGGTCAAGGAGGCGGAGCAGTTCACGAAGGACTTCATGGAGCTGATGCGCCAGATTACTGCCGGACTCCGGAGTGCGGAGACCGCCGCGCATGCCGCCCCCCAGCTTGAGATGCTCGAAGGGCTTGCCTCCCATGGCATGCCCCAGGCCCTGACCTTCCACGGGCTCGCCTACCTGATGGACGACAAGCCCTGGTACGACCCCGAAAAAGGTCTATCGTCCCTGAAGAAGGCCGCCGAAGGCGAGGGAGCGGATTCGTCCTTCAGCATGTACCAGCTCGGACTGTTCTACCTCCTCGGGAGGAAGGACATCCCCACTGACCCGGTCATGGGCAAGTACTGGATCGAGAGGGCGGCTGCCCTAGGATTCGGTCCGGCCATCGAAGAGATTCAATCCCGCTGGGGCTGAGCGACGATCCCAAGGTTCCCGGAAGAGCCACCCTTCTCTTTCATCTATTCTCGCATAACGCGTACGCGTGCGTTAATTCACATAATTTAACATAGGGCGTCTCATCCCGTTGTTTTCATCTAGTTATCAGTCGTTTCCGGTCTTGGATTCTGCCAAAAACGGGAAACCATTCTGCATAATACGGGAAACGATTCTGCAAGATATGGGAAATCCACTCTCCTGCGGCAGGCAGTTCAAGACCGTTCCTCCACGATTCTCCTGAGGGTGGCGATGATCCACCCCGGGGGATTCCCCTTCGACGCCGCCTTCGAGTGGAGGTAGCTTATCTTCTCCGCGAAGGCCGTCCCGCCGTAGACCCTCGCGTTGATGATTCTCTGGGCCGCCTTCAGGACCACGATGTTCCTGCAGATGTCCTCCCTAGTGAACCCCGCATCGGAAAGGGCCCGGAGGTCCACCGGGGCAAGCAGCCAACCCAGGCCGTGCCGCCGGAGGGTGGTCCGGATGGCGTCCTCCCTCGCCTTACCGCCCGATATCGTCCTGGGTGTCAGCGCCAGCGAGGTGATCCGCTTCGACGACGGGTCTTCGCAAAGCCGGGCGATGTCGAGCCCGACATCGCTCTTCTCCAACTCGGCAGCCGCCCTTTCCAGGGCGCGGACGAACTGGCCGGCGTCCGAGTACTTGTCCTCCATGCAGAAGATGTCACGCAGCATCCGGACCGGGAACTCGCCCGGACCGGCCAGCGTGTTTGCGATCTCGTAGAGGCGCATCGTCAGCGGGGACCGGAACTGGATCGCCTGGAGGATGTCAAACTCCGTATACCGCCTCGAGTCCCTGGCGAAGGTGTGCCAGACCGAGCGGTCTATCTTCAGGATGATGTTCCCCCTGCTCTTCCGGACGTATGCCGCCACGACCGGATAGGCCTTGAACCAGCCGCGTTCCCCGTCAGGGATCCACACCGTCTTCGCGTTGAAGCTGTCGACGGATTCCCGGACGTCATCATAGTTGTGCGAACGGGACGTCCCCATCAGTACCTTGATGGGAATCGTCACGAGCCGCTGATGGTACTCGTCCATGTCCACCCGCCCCAGGACCGTATCCTCCCCACATACACCCCTGGACTCCTGATAGGCCAGGTAGGTCAGGGCATACCGGATCCTCTTCTCGATGGCCGTATAGTCATACTTGGCGAAGGTCATCTCGACGCTCTGGCGGACCGTCACGCGACCGGACTGGCGCGCAACGGGCAGGGACTTCCCCTGCGGTCTTGTCAATTCGGAGGTCATCATTTCAGTGGTATTTAGGGAGTTCAACGGTGCAAATATATCAAAGAATATTCAATTTTATAAGTCTTATAACCAAAAATCTTTGCAGTTTCAGAAATCTTTCCTATTTTTGCACCCGTTCAATGGATTAAGCAGTAATCCGAAATCAACCTAGATGAACACCAATAACACCCCATATTATCATCCTCTCTCTGGTCCCGTCCCATGGTGGCTCGTCCTGGCGGTGCTCCTTCTCCTCCAGCCCGCGTGCGCGAAGGCGCAGCGGACGATGCGCGGCCAGTGGTACGGGTCTGCGGCCGTCTCGTGCGCAGCCTACGCGACCCCGGGCGCCCATCCGGGCGTCGAGGTCGGCCTCGGTCGTTACCTCATCTCCTCCCGCTGGACGGGAGGGATCCGCCTCATCCCGGAGAGGGAGTCCTCCTCCGGCAGCTTGGTCCTCGCGGGTGGATGGATGCAGCGCCTCTGCGCCACGCGCAGCCGCTCCTTCAGCCTCTACGGCGGCGGAACGGCGTTCATCGGGGCCGACTACGACGACGCGGCGAAGGCCGTCGAGGAGATTGTAACGGATTCTTCCTCCGGGTCCTCCACCTGGACCCAGGGCGATGACGCCGCCCTGGCGGCAGCGGCCTTCACCTACGGCCTGGAGCCCGCGCTGGAGGCAGAGCTCTTCTTCTCCAGGAAGGCGGCCTTCATCACCTCTCTATCCGTCCCCGTCCGCCTCGCCACCCGGCTGGAGACGCTCTCGCTGAGGGCGGGGGCCGGGATAAGGATCAATTTCTAGAAAACACCATACCGATGTCCAAAGCAAGAACCGCATCCTTTTTAATCCTTTTCATTCTCTTCTTGCCGGAGACGCTCCTGGCCCAGCGGTACAGCGTCTCCACGAACATCGCCGGCTGGGCCGACCTCGGCACCGCGAACGCCGAGGCCGGCGTGGCCGTGGCTCGCCACGTCTCCCTGCACGCGGGGTTCCGGTACAACCCCTGGACCTTCCGCCAGGTAGCACCGGAGGCGGTCGACGCGCTCATCGACGGGCCCGTCCCGGCCGCCCTGGAGGCGTTCGAGGCGCAGGATCAGTTCGAGAACCGCAAGCGGGCCTGCCATCTCGGCATGAGGTGGTGGCCGTGGTACATCTACTCCGGCTGGTGGGTAGGAGCCCGCGGCCAGTGGATGGAGTACAACCGCGGCGGCCTCTTCTCCCGCACCACGGAAGAGGGCGAGGCCGTCGGCGCCGGGCTGTCCGTCGGCTACACGAGGATGATACACCGCAACTGGAACATCGAGTTCGGCGCGGGCCTCTGGGGCGGTTCGACACGGTACACCACCTACGCATGTCCGACCTGCGGCACCGTCACGGACGGCGGGAGGAAGACCTTCATCCTCCCGGACGACGTGATGCTGTCGCTCATCTATATCTTCTGAGGCATGGAGCAGAACAGCGACAACCAGCAGCGCCGCTTCGTCGACGCCAAGTCCCTTCTCGGGCTCGCCCTCCTGGCGGTGCTCGTCCTCTTCGGAATCGGGAGTACCGTCGCCGAGTGGATCAGGCCCACGGAGCACAGGAGCGTAAGGGAGTCCGTCCGTGCGCTCGGGGAGGCGGTCGAAAGCGAATACGGCATCTTTCTCTCCGCGGCGGACTCCTCTGCCCTGAGGGACACCATCCCGCCGGTTCCGGCGACAGAACGACCGACAGATGAAGACGAGTAGATACGTCATCGCCGCGGCCGCGGTGTTCGCCGCCGTCTGGGCGGCCGTCTCCTGCGGGACGTCCCGGAAGGCGGAGGACATCCGTCAGCGGGGGCTGTCCCCGCGGCTCGTCCTCCCCGGCGGGGACGACATCCCCGAGCTCGAGTACCGGAAGGCCAGGAGGGACACCCTCACCGTCCAGGACGAGGGCGGGCGCGAGATACTCATCATGAAGGCCGTCCGCGACGACGAAACCGGCGAGATGGTTGCGACCGACGTCATCGACGCCGCCGTGGTCACCGCCCGGTTCCGGAACGTCGCGGAGCGCGGGGGCCGGGTCGACCTCCGTTTCCAGATCATCGTCCCGGAGGAGATGCAGGATCCAGCCTGGCAGCTGCGGTTCACCCCCGACATGTTCATCATGGAGGACAGTCTCCGGCTGGACGGGGTCGTGATCACCGGAGAGGGCTACCGCAAGGCCCAGCTCAAGGGCTACGAGCAGTACGAGCGTTTCCTCTCCAAGATTGTCTCTGACACGACGCGTTTCATCGACATCGGCCAGCTGGAGCTCTTCCTGGAGCGCAACATCCCCCAGGTGTTCGCCTTCAAGACCGACTCCTCGGAGGTCTCCGACGAGGGATTCCTGTCCGTGTACGGGGTGTCGGAGCGGCAGGCGGTGGAGCATTACACCGACCGGATCGCCGTGAAGCGGAACCGCCGCCGCATCGCCTCGATGGACAGGATGTACCGCCGCTACGTCAAGGCTCCCATCGAGACCGAGGGTATCCGGCTGGACACCGTCGTGCGCAACCTCGACGGGGACTTCGTGTACGAATACGTCCAGACCGTCATGACCCGCCCGAAACTCCGCCGCGTGGACATCGTCCTCTCCGGGGACATCATGGAGCAGGACCGGCTCGTCTACAGGATGCCCCGCAGCGAGCCCCTGACCTTCTACATCAGCTCCGTAAGCTCCTTCGCAGATGCGACCGAACGCTACCGCACGAAGGTCGTGAGCCGCCGGGCGGAGGCCAACGCCTCCTACCGGATCGAGTTCGCCAAGGGACGCTCCGACATCGACGAGCGGCTGGGCGACAACCTGTCGCAGACCGGCTTCGTCAAGGACAACCTCGTCGCCCTGCTGGAGAACGAGACATTCGATCTCGACTCGATCGTGGTCGTCGCCAACGCCTCTCCGGAGGGCTCCTGGGCACTCAACGGCAGCCTGTCCCGTCGACGGGGCGAAGCCGTCTCCCGTTACTTCGCCGCGTTCATGCGCGGATGGAGGCGGGATGCCGCACGGGAGGGTGGCTTCTCCGTGGACGAGCGCGGACGCGTGGGCGCCGGACACGACGCTGCGCCCGACATCCGCTTCGTCACCCGCAGCGTCCCGGAGAACTGGGACCTGCTGGACCGGCTCGTGCGGCTGGACGGGGAGATGTCCGAGGCCGAGAAGGAACACTACTCCTCCCTCTCCGGGATTCGTGACGCGGACTCCCGGGAGGCCAGGATGAGGAACCAGCCCTACTACCGCCATCTCGCCGACAGCCTCTACCCGCGGCTGCGCGTCGTGGACTTCGCGTTCCACCTCCACCGCAAGGGGATGGTCAAGGACACCGTCCACACGACGGAACTCGACACCGATTACATGCGGGGCGTACAGATGCTCCGCGACATGGATTACGACGGGGCCGTGAAGGTGCTGGGGCCCTACCGGGACTACAACGCCGCCGTCGCCTACGTGGCCTCCGGCCGCAACGCCAGCGCCCTGGATATCCTCTCCCGCCTGGAGCGTACCCCGCAGGTGAACTACCTCCTCGCGATTGTCCTGGCGCGGCAGGGGGACGAGCGTGGCGCCGTCGAGTGCTACCTGCGCTCCTGCGCCCAGGATCCGTCCCTGGTGCACCGCGGCAACCTCGACCCGGAGATATCCGCCCTCATACGCCTGTACGGGCTCCATGGCGGGGAGGACGTGCCCGATGACATTCCCTAAGCCAGACCCGAATCGAATACACCATCCATAACAAAAGCAACCCTATCATGAGAAAAGCTACCATCCTTCTCGCTGCAGCCGCAGCGACGGCGCTCCTCTCCTGCAACAAGGAGCCGGGCGCGAACGACCACGAAGCCGGCCGCCCCGTCGACTTCAACGTGTCCATCCAGGGCGTCCCCTCGACCAGGGCGACCGGGACCACCTACGCCGACGAGTCCAAGGTGGGCGACCTGCAGGTCTTCGTCTTCGACGAGGACGGGGCTCTGCAGGACTACAAGGCGGCAGGCGCCGCGATGACCGCGACCCTGTCCGCCACTTCCGGCACGCGCACCGTCTGGGCGCTCGTCAACGCCCCGGCGATGGGCGACGTCACCACCGCCTCGCAGCTGGAGGAGAGGGCATCCCTCCTCTCGGACAACGCCCGCGACGCCTTCGTGATGACCGGATCCGCCACCCAGGAGATCGTCGACGGGGGCACGGTCGCCATCACCGTCCGCAGGATCGTATCCCGCGTGAGCGTGGCCAAGATATCCACGGACTTCAAGTACGCCCTCGCCGACAAGAGCGTGAGCATCGACCAGATCTACCTCATCAACGTCGCCGCGGACAACAACTACGCCGTCTCCGCGCCGTCTCCGGTGAACTGGGTCAACAAGCTCGGTCACGAGGACGCCACCCACGATGCCCTCCTGTTCGACGCCCTCGAGGGGGTGACCGTCTCCAACGGCAACCCCTACGCCGTCGAGCATGCCTTCTACCCCTATCCGAACCCCGTCGTCGA